>JABLTM010017745.1_pt1 | contig 24654 bp, 20 predicted proteins | sample 7160121 | NCBI WGS metagenome assembly JABLTM01 (sample SAMN14651224, study PRJNA627086) | human gut metagenome | isolation source: feces | host: Homo sapiens
CGTTGGCAGAGGATGAAATTTTGGCTGCTTCCGATCAGCTCTTCATCACGGCGTCCGGAGAAGACATCTTTTCCGGTTGTGTGAAGAATATCTCTCAGGCCAGCGACGAACTCTCCTACAGTATTGAGTATACTTACATGAAAGATGATGTCGAAGTGCCTGCTGCAAGTATTACCTATCTGTACGATGGAACTCTGTTCTACGCTTATTTTTACAACATGGATGTTCTCGACAATCCCGAACTGCAGTCTTTAGGTGATCCTGCTCTCTCTGCAGAAGAAGCTATCGAAATTGCCAAAGAAACCGCAGAAGAATTCATTGCTCGAAAAGCCGGTGAAGACGCTGAAAACTATGCTCTGGATGAGGATTCCCTTGAATACAAAAAATGGTATATGCGCAATGAAAATCGAGATTCCTGGTTAATCAGCATGTATTACTGGAAACCGAACTACGATATTCCTTTCTATTTTGACCTCTTCATAGATATGTATACCGGAGAAGTACTCCTAAATGCAAACAACTATACTTAATGGAGGAATACTATGAATAAGAGATTAAAAAATAGTGTTTTATGTTTACTTTTCGCCATCTGTCTGCTTTTCAGCTATTGCCAGAATACGTATGCTGCCGGCAGCGTTGCCAAAGTCTACTACTTTACCGTAGGCGAGAACTGCCTTGGTCCTGGCACATCCTCCTATATTGTCAGCAAGCTGAGCGGTATGGAATACAGTGCCTCCCGCTATGCAAACTCCAGCAGAAGCACTATTTTAAGTGCTTTTGGAAATAGCAAAGTAGTGCATATTCTTGCTCATGGAGCTCCTGGCAGATTTGTTATAGGAGATACTGGAACCAGCATATCCTACAGTGATATAAACTCAAAATACAGTTCCCTTTCCGGTTTAAAGTTTGTATTTTTAGAATCCTGCCTGATTGCTTCCAATTCCAATATGCAGAACACGCTAAAAAACTTAGGTGTTTCTTCTTCTCTTGCTTTTAAAGATACCGTTACTGCCGGAAGTGACAGCGATGGCATACACTATTTCGCAAAACGTGTCTATTACCATCTTTCCTACGGACACACCACCAGTTATTCTGCACTAAAAGCCAAGGTGGAGACCGGAGAAGAACATGGCGGATACTTTTTTGGTAGCGACTACTACAGCATCTACGGAATCGATACTAAGCTTATCGGCTAGCAAAGCTATCTAACCATTTATAAACCAGTCCCCGGCCTGCCGAAAATACAGGCCGGGAACCTCTGGTTACTTTCCTGTTTTCTCAACTGTATCCTTACCAGTGTCATCTTTTATTTGAAAGGTGCTAAAGAACTGACACTCCTTCCCAATCGCACACAGAAGGAGGCACCGAGTCTATGAATATGAAAAAGGCCACCGGTCTCTTCGACCGGCGGCCCGTATCTTATCCATCTACGCTTTATTTATTTTTTGCAAACAACTCTCTGAAATCCGTTGCCGCAAGGATACCGCATATGATAACCACTACTGCGCAGAGAACTGTCATCGGGGTAAGAACGCTGGTATCGCGAAGAATCACCACCGTAAACACAATCGACCAGGCAGCATACGTTACGTTCAGCGCCATTGACTTGGACGCTCCGATCGAAGAGATCGCCTTATAGTAACACAGATAGGACAGCGTTGCAAAGAAGGCTGCCAGCGCAATCACCGGAATCAGCCAGCCGGTTCCGGAAGTAAACAGCTGAATCGTAAATCCCCATCCTTTCAAAACCGGGATAATCACGATACCATAGACCAGCGCAGAAGTTGTCTGACGGATCTGAAGCGCGTACTCGTCCTTTACTTCTGGATCCTGCATACATTTTGCCAGAATTACGGCTTCAATTCCCCAGCCGAACGCGCACATCATCGCTCCGATGATTCCCAGCCAGAAATTTGTAATGTTCAGATCGGGGGAATAGCTCAGTCCATATACGCCAAGCAGTGTTGCAATCAGGAAAATCCAGCGATACCATTGCATTTTCTCTTTGAGAAATAAGTAAGCCAGAATTGACCCGATCGCCGGGAAGATCGCACTCGCAACCGCGCCGATAGAAGCTCCCATATAATTGATTGCCATTACATAGCCAGTCATTCCGATCGGTCCTCCGATCACTGCAGCCAGAGCAACGAATTTGCCGCCTTTCTTGCAGAAAGCTTTCCATACGTTCTTCAGATTTCCACGTACACCGTTATAAAGCATTGCCCAGAGAGCAGAACAAAAGTCGTGAATGAAAGTACTTACAAACGGAGCCAGAAAAACTGCCTGTTCCGTCGATACGAAAGGACTCATCCCCAGAGCAATTCCCAGGATAATCGTCTCCAGTGCCCAGGTAAGTCCCGCCAGAATTCCATATGTCATATTTTTTCTCCTTCTTCAAAACTCTGCCGATTTCAAATCGCACAAAAGTCTGTTAAATTTCCTGAAACGCCTGAATATTTTTCTTCAACCGCGCATAACGTTCCGAAGCCCAGTCTTCCATTGGCTGACCGTCATAGGGAACCCGTGTCTTCGCCCACAAAGTCCAGAGGTAATCCACGTACAGTTTTTCCGCCAGGAAATGTCTGTAATCCGCCGGCTCTGCTTTTCTCTCCAGATATGCGCACAGAAACTTTGCATCTGACTCCGCGTCAAATCCCGCTTCAATCGACAGATCCGCCACATCCCAGAGCGGATCGTTCATGCCTGCGTATTCCCAGTCAATCAGGTACATCCTGTCGCTATCCGATACCACCCAGTTCTCACAGAGCGGATCATTATGACAGGGAACCTTATGGATTCCGCAGACTGCGTCTATTTCTTTTTTGATCGCCATAACCACAGCCTTTGTCTCTTCATAATCCGGATACATACTTACATGGTTCTCATGAATAATCCTCTCGTATCCGGCTGCCATATCGAAAACTTCAAACGGCACTCCCGTATCTTCTCCGCTGTTATGCAGTCTGCGGAAAATTTCCGCTGCCTGCGCCATGCGTTTTTCATCTGCGAACAGCTCCGCAGACATCGTAACCGCTCCCGGAATATATTCTGTCACTTTTGCACCGTTGCTTCCAAAATACAGAAGTTCCGCATCAATTCCTACCCGGCAGGCCAGCTCGGTACTAATCTTCTCATCATTGCGAACAATCAGCTCCTCCGTACCCTCTCCCGGAATACGCACAACATACTGCATACCGTCCGGATAGATTACACGATACGTCCGGTTTGTTAGTCCGCCCATACGTTCCAGTTTCGCCTCTTCCGATCTTCCTGTCACCTGTGCTAGCAGTTCTCTGACTTCCCTTCGGTCTGCATCTACAATTTCTCTTGCCATTTATAACATCCTCCTGCTTTCATTTTCATAGCTGTATTCATATTTCTTTCCCCGGTATTCGAAGGAACAACCAATCGCTTCGATCCCGTTCGCATCCTTCACTGCGGTAAAACCGGTCAGCTCAGATTCCTTTCCTCCCAATTCCGCTGCCAGTCGACGGATAATTGCAGAATGTGTATTCTCCCAGTAGGACGGATCGAACTCCCGCAATTCGTCCAGACTGTCGAACTCGAAGATCACATCCGAAGGGTAACGGCGGATCTTCAGTTTCAGTTCATCCAGATGCTTTCGATAGATCGCTTCCCAGAGCAGATCCGCCGTCTCTGGCAGATCGTACTCCCTGTCCAGAATCTGCAGGAATTTCTCGCTGAAGGTCTTATCCCAGAAAACATGCCCAAGCATATACCAGGCGTTGCTGCCGCCGATCGTTACTTCACTGACATAGCCTTCGGCATCCTCCTGCATGCACCACTCCGGCGTCTTGCCATCGGCATAGACTGCTGCGTAATAGGGCTCCGAGACCTCCGCCTCGAATGGATTCTGCGTAAAGTAGTTATCGGAAGAGCAGATATAGGTATTTCCCAGGTACTCCCGCACCGCGTGAATCGTGGAATTATTATTGCGGATGTTATAATCCGGGTTTTCGATGATCTTCACGCCGAACTTGTCCGCCAGATACGCGAACTGCTCCTTCCGGTAACCCACTACCAGAATGATTTCCGGAACACCGGCCTCCTTCAGCTGGCGGATCTCTCTCTCGATCAGCACTTCCCCACGCACAGGAATCAGCGCCTTCGGCATCTCATAGGAGAGTGGGGCGAACCGGCTGGATGCACCGGCCGCCATGATAATCGCATTATCAACCTTATAACTCATGATTTTTCTTCCCCTTTGTTTCCGAACGATTATAGTTTGTTTCTGAACGATTATAGCCGGAACTTCTTCTGCTTTCTTCTCTTGAAATTTCTACGGTTCCTCGTCTATAACTGCATCCTCTGCGTACAGAGACCAGTTGTTCAGATCGAAGATGTTATCATGCACCGTATACCAGTCGCCGGGCAGGTATGTGTTTCCGTTATTCTTATTCACATCCCACTGATCCGAGGCAAAAATATACTGATCATGCGCCGTCTTGGCATCGCTGTTGATCGCATTTCCGGTAAAGGGATTCACTGGATTCTCGATCACATTATCCGTCGCCAGTGTAGGAACATCGCCGGTCGTCATGAACTCATCCGATGCGTTAAATCCGGTACTGTTGAAATCCTTCACCATGAACAGCGGGTAGTTGGCTTCCATGTCATAACCATCCTTCAGGAAGAGCCCCTCGACCTCACCCAGCTGTCTGCCGTGATCCGCGATGATGATAATCTTCGTGTTATCATAGACGCCGGCAGCTTTCATGGCATCGAACCAGCGTCCCAGCTGAATCATAGCTGCCATATTCGTCTGGTAATGCGCCATATCCACCGGATTCTCCATCTTCAGTGTCTTGCCATCCACCGTAAAGCGGTCCGCATGCGCTTTCTCATATTCAGTATTGTTCACATGCTGTGCCGGTTCATACTCCGGCTCCTGCAGCATAATCGGCTCGTGCGTTGTATCATTCGTCATCAGCAGGAACGTATTTGTACTATCCTCACTCGTCTGCATCATCGTCGTCATATTCCTAAGCACATTATAGGGATTCGTGAAAGCAGTGGCCACTCCATCCGCCGTATACAGACTCGTCATCAGCTGTCTTCCCGCGATATCGCCGCTGACAGCATCTGCCTGATTATAATTGCCTTCGTCGTATAAAGTCTCCTGCAGAGCCAGTGGAACCGATTTCAGCACACCAAAGCAGAAGAAGTTTCTTTTACTGCTTCGGATCAGTTCCCCACGCGTTATGGTATCCGTGAAAGTACCTTTCGTGATGTAGGTACTGATATCCGGGTAATCATCGAATATGGAAAGATCCGGCGTCCACTGATAGTTCGCATAAACCGGATCGAAGACCGTTACATCAAATCCATTCTGATCGAACAGAACCGGCATCACCTTCAGCGCCTCGTTGTGCTTCGTCACCAGTGCCTCGTCACTTCTCTTATTCATAGAAGCGGGTGTATATTCATAACCACCAAGCAGTGCCGGAGTGCCGATATTGGTGGATCTGCCGAAGGAGATCGCATTCGGATAATACGTAAATCCGGAGAACTGCTCCTTCAATTCCGGTTTTTCATTAAAAATATACGGAACATACGCATTCATACCACGATCCATCATCAGCACAATGACGTTCTGCCCTGTCTTGCTTAAAGTAAAAGTCGGCGCGTCATTCTTCGTAGCTTCTGCCTGCTCCTTAACAACCTCGACCGAATCCGAGATGCCGACGGCATTGAAGATCGACATGCAGAAGATCGCCGCTGTTCCAATCATCAGAATCTCTGGAACATGCTTCTGCCAGCGGGAAGCGATAAACCACAGCACAACTACAAGCACCGCCATTAACAGCAGATTCAGCAGCTGCTGAGTCTTCGTAAAGCTCAGACCGCCCTCATAGCGAAGCGCAGCGGAAAGCACGCCGAGATCCTTGCCAAAGAACATATAGTTGACGACTGCCATGCCGCTGGCAATCCAGACCGCGTAGTCAAAGAACACACGGGACGTCGGTTTTGCCAGGCCGTAGAAGATCCCCATCCACACGACAAAGATACCGAGCGCCATACAGAACGAGCTTACCAGGAACCAGTTCGGGTGGTAGAACATACCGGCATCCACGAATTCCTGTGCGGAAGAGTTGATAACCGCCGATGGAATCAGAAGACCGGTCAGCACGGACAGGAACAGTGCGCCGGATAAGAACATCTTCCGGTTCCCGGTTCGCGCTGCTTTTTCCGCCTTTGCCGGAACTTTACTGCGAAGTACGCGCACAACAATCGGAACCTGAAGCAGCAGCGCCAGTCCGACAAAGAGAGCCGTGCGCTTCACGGTCGGCATCGGATAGAAGAATACGCCGTATACAAACAGCACAATTCCGACCACAGAACCAAGGATGGAAAGCACCTTTCCCGGATTCTTCAGCTTGTAGAAAATCGTCTTCACCAAAGAGAACGTGTTGTTTAACGTCCAGTAGAATACCAGGCCGGCCGGCGAAGTATACAGGAACACAAGGAAGAAGATCGCCATGGAATACAGCTGGATCTTCGTCTTCAGCAGGCTTCCCTTCGTGAAAATCACGCAGGACACCAGGTTGATCGCCGTCATAATAATCGGAAGCAGATTTATGTGCATGCCGCCGATCACAAGGAGCCCGTCCGGACGTCCCAGATCCGCGATCGGTCCGAAACTGACGCCGTTCAGCAGCTGCAGGCCTGACAGGAACTTATAGGCCGCGATGAAGAACGGAATCTCCAGGAACAGAGACGTTGCGCCCTTCAGAACGTACGTAGGCTTGTAGTTATTCTGACGATAGAACGTCTGCAGCATCATCATGCGTTCATCGCCCTTGAAGGTCTTCTTGATATGAGTCACACCCTTGTGCAGGCGCAGCTCTGTCTCGCGTTCTTCCTCCTGCATGGCATCTGCGCGCTTGTACAGCGGAAGTACCAGGAAGTTCATGGCAAGACTCAGTGCGATAATCGATAATCCCGGATCGCCGATCAGCCGGTTCGCGATGGTAAATATCACCTCAAAGAACAGCTGCAGCGTCTGCAGGATCAGTCTATTTAAAATTGCCAGAAAAGACATCTTATTTTCCCTCTTTCTTTTCCTTTGTATTTTCCCCTGTTACTCTTACGGACTTCTTTCTGCCTCTGGACGGCTTCTTTTCACCGTCTTTTTTCGCCGTCTGCTTCTCAGCCTTCTGTCTGTCCTTTTCCGTCTGCTCCTCCAGCTTCTGCATGAGGTAGTCCACGGCCCGTACGGCGCCCTCTCCCGGATGCTCCCAGGTCTCCGCCCGAGCCTCATCACGTCCCTTCGCATAGCGGGGATCTTCCAGACAGGTATCAATTATATCTTTCAGATCATTCATATTTTCAGGCGTCAGCACATGGCCGATCCGGGGCAGAACACTGAAAGTCCAGCATTCCTTATCCAGCCACCAGGCATCATAAGGACTCGTATCGAATTTCGTGTCCGCATAGATCACCGGCTTGTCGAAGATCAGTGTGAAATCGAAGATAACACCGGAGAAATCGGAGATCAGGATATCCGAACGCTTCAGGACTTCATAATTATCATTATCCCGGTTCCATTCCAGCTGATCCGAATTTGGATACGCCTTCATGATTCTCTCGATCATCTCCGTCTCGGAACGGAAGGACTGCGGATGGGGACGAACAATTACATGGTAACCAGTCTGAAGAAGAACTTCGATGATCTTCTCTCCGTATTTCTTCAGGATCGCGCTCTCCCCCCACGAAGGAGCCAGCAGCACGGTGCGGGGATGTTCCGGCGCGGGCGCATCTGCCTGCAGGCGGGCCAGCATGTCATCCATGTAGGGAATACCGATCTTCACCAGATCCTTGGCTGGGAGATTTCTCAGCTTCTCCAGAGCCCGGATATCCTCCGCCTGATACTCACCGGAAAGCATGATGGCGTCATAGTAATCAATACCGAACATACGATACAGCGTCACGTCACTTGCCGTATGCGGGATATGCACATAGCAGCCGACATCTTTCGAGCGTTTCCACTGGTATACATCCAGTCCCGGTGTCGTGGAAAGCAAAAGCTTCGCCTTAAGAAAATTCAGCTTTGCGAACGCCTTGTTGCCCTCACCGATAAATTCTCCGTGAATATGCGGATACTCACAGCTCAAAGCCGGATCATCCGAAGACGCCGTCATGTAAGTGATGTCCACGCCTCTCCGATCGAATTCACGGCAGAGCGGCCGGAAGACATTCCAGTAGCGCTTGTCATCCGCGAATATAACGAGCGGAAGCTTCTCGGAATCCCCCTCCACCTTCTTGCCGCCGCTCAGAATAAAGCGCAGCTTCACCAGCCAGGTCTTAAGCAGGTAATTCAGGGCGCCGATGATGCCGATCAGAATAGCGAACAGCATACTGCCCGTACCCGGGTCAATGTAGAACTTCATACGTTTCTTCTCCTCTTCTTTCTGTATCTATCATTCTGTTACTTTTTTCTTTCTGTTATGTCTCTTTTTTCTGCTTTCTCTGTCTCCGGCTTCCGCATCCCGGCTCTTCTTCTCTCTTCCGACGCACAGACAATCACACAGATGGCTGCCGATGCAAGATACAGCAGTGCCTGCTTTCCCGTAAGATCGTTTCGCCCTGTTGGAAACAAACGTTCTGCAGGTACTGCCGTGAGATTAATCAGCGCATGTACTGCCGCTCCCGGAATCAGGCTCCCGCTCTGCAGACGCAATCGAAGCAATATCATGCCAAGCACCGCCGCACAGAGAGTCTGCACCAGCACATAACACACCGACCCCAACTGCCACAAATTCACAAGATGCAGCGCCGCAAAAAGCAGGATGGAAATCCCACCGGCTGTCGTTCGCCTCATATGTTCCGACAATTTCTCCGGCAGGACGCCGCGGAAAAAGATTTCCTCCCCCCATACTGCCATTACTGTCAGGACACACTCGCCCATCAGTGTCGCCAGCGGAAGGCTATGCCATCCGGCAGGCCACTGCCCACTGCAGCTATACAGAATCAGATTCGCCGCTGCGAACGAAAGCGCCGCCAATATCAGCTTTCCACAGGCAGCATTCTCTTCCGGCAGGCAAATGCCATAGATCCGGCAGCGTTTTCTTCTAAACAGGAAATGCAGAAGAACCACCCAGTACACTGAAATAAAAATGGCAAAAAAAATGTACGGCTGATCCAATCGTCGGGCCAGCGCCCCGGACACGCTATAGATAAAACCGTACAACAACAGCCACCAAATATACATACCAGCTCCAGAATCGTTGTGTTAAAATGCCATAAAGCTACAGTTAAATCAATGTTAAAGGCTTTCCTATTATACTTCGTCTGATTCAAAAGCACAATGCTTCCGGAAAAATTCCTATGGAAATATTAAGAAATGAAACGAAAATTAGAACGGACTGAAGAAAATCCGATGCCAGAAGCAGAAAAATGGGCCGCACACCTGTGCAGCCCATTTTTCTGTTCATCTATGTAAACCGGTTCTCCCGGAGTTTTCCATGTGATCCCGGAACCATGCTTCCGCAAATCATTGAAACGATTCCGATTCCTATATGAAATCATCTCGCCAGAAAATCATTCTTTCTGATTCTCATAACGGGATATGAAAATCAGCCTTCAATCGAAATATATTTCTTCTGTTCCGATACACGGTTCTCCACCTTCGGAATCTTTACCGTAAGGATACCATTCTCATACTTCGCGTGAATATCTTCTTCAGTCAGTCCTTCACCGACATAATAACTCCGGTTCATGCTGCCGGTGTAACGCTCCTGGTGCAGGTATTTGCCATTCTTCGCTTCTTCATCCTTCTCCAGACCCTTCTGTGCAGCTACCGTCAGATAACCTTTCTTCAGATGTGCGCTGATCTCTTCTTTCTTGAAGCCTGGAAGGTCAATATACAGCTCATAGCCATCTGCCGTCTCCTTCAGGTCAGTACTCATCAGGTGTGCCGCATGCTTGCCATACAGAGTCCTCTCTGTCTCATTCACAGAATCATTCATAAAATCATCAAAAAAGTGTGTTCCAAAAATACTCGGCATATACATAATTAACTCCTCCTTATCGGATCGGCTTCTGCGCCGGTTCTTTCTTTTTTATTTTCTTTTATCTTCTTATGAACTCTGGCGAGCCTCTTGCTTCTCTTCCTTCGTTCTGTTTATGGTATACACCTTTTTGTTAGCACTGTCAAGAGTTGAGTGCTAATTTTCTGTGAACTTTTTGTGAAATCTCCATATTGTCATTTATCCCGTGTTTTTATAAACAGTTCTACTTCTCCTTTTTGTGGAACTGCTGGAATTCCGCCTCTTTTCTGCACACATAATGCGGCAGTTGCATTTCCATAAATAGCGCAGCTCTTTACTTCATCCCAGGTAAGTTCCTGTAAATTCTTGCTCTTCCTTAAATATTCGCTTAAGAAGCCGCCCCAGAAGGAATCTCCCGCACCTGTTGTATCTACTACCTGCACTTTAAATCCTGCGATTTTTTCCTGTGCCTGCGCCATTGCGATAAGAACCCCCTCGCTTCCAAGCGTCACTGCGAGTAATTTCGGTCCCCACGCAAGAATCTGCGCAGCCGCCTGATGGTAGTCTTCCATTTCTGTCAGCAGTACAAGCTCTTCCTCTGAAACTTTCATCATATCAACAAATGGAATCACCGATTTCATCTGCTCAACCGCACTTTTTTCATTTCTCCATAAAGATGCCCGATAATTCGGATCATAAGAGATCACGGCTCCCGCCGCCTTTGCCGCTTTTACTGCCGCTATGGTAGCTGTTCTCGCAGGTTCATCCGCCAGGGATAAGGAACCAAAATGAAAAATCTTACATTTTTTCAACAGTTCCCAATCCAATTCACTTTCGCATAGCTGTGTATCCGCGCTCATTTTTCTGGAAAATGAAAACAGACGTTCTCCTTTTTCATCAATTTCCACAAATGCAAGTGTGGTAAAATATCTTTCGTCCTGGATGAGATGCCTGATCCCAATTCCTTCCCCTTTTAAAGTCTTTTTCAGGAAATCACCATGCATATCTGTGCCAACTTTTCCTATAAACTCTGTCCGGTATCCCATATGTGCTGCCACAGCCAGAAGATTCGCTGGTGCTCCGCCAGGATTCTGTTCAAATAGTTTTTTCCCAGAACTGCTTCTTCCCGCCTCGGTAAAGTCAATCAGCAACTCGCCAAGAGCAACGATATCAATCTCTTTTTCCATAAAATTCTTATACTCCCAAATAACATTTTTTGAAGAAAATATTTCCATTTTGTTGACATATTCTTTACTGATTACATTCTGAATGCTTTCTCTGTTTTAGAAAGCGGACTGAAAAAAATCTTCTTTCTGCAAAAGCAGAGGAACATATGTAGTAAGCGCTTCCAGATATTTGAATTCATAAGTTTTTAACTGGATATAATTCTTGCCTGTTTTGTCTTCTGTGTATTTTAGATTCCTTGCACCGTTCGCGGCTTCCCCAATCTCACTCATCAGTCTATCATAGATCCCGCTTCCCTCCTGATCCGCAAAAAGGATCTCCAGATGCTTATTCAGTGCAAAAATCAGATCCGGATCTGATTCACTGGCTCCCTCTTTTGCAAAAGGAATAACTTTCGGTTCTGCGGATATCGTATCTTCCTGGCTGTTTGCTCCTGTTGCATAATCGAGATCTACTCCCGGCTGTACGTTGTAGCAATATATATTGAAGCGAAGCTTTCCCTGATCTTCTACGGACCAGGCTTCCATTCGCACACCGGATGCGAGCAGGTTGTCACCTACAAACACAGGTGTTACGCGATACAGAACATGATTCTCCGGATTTTTCTTCATGTAGTCTGCGATCTTATCTTCCCAGACTTTCATTCCATTGATGTTCAGATACCGTGTTCCTGTGATCAGGTTTTGTCCATTTTCCTCGCCGCCGAGCTGATGCGCAATCAGGTGACAGCGATGATACAGATACGGTGGATTCGTGTCTACCAGACCGTCATATTTGTTCTGATTGTCGGTCGTTCCCATGCGCCATCCCGAAGGACGGATATTGCCTATTACTGCTCTGGAATCGCTTGCTGCAAGAATATCGCTTCCGATTACAGCATACGCGGTTCCGCACCTGCCAAATCGGTCCTGAGAGCTGTAGGTAACTCCGGATGTTGTACTCTTTTTCTGCTCATCGGAGAAGTTCGGTCGGTTGCTGTTCAGCGTAATATACGGCTCACCCGCATAGGAGGATACGTTGGCTCTGCCGACACGCACCTGTGTTTCTTCCGGATTGTCCGCTAGATAATCCGCCAGAATATGTGAATAGTAGAGAAGCGCGGCAAAGCTCTCACACTTCTCACTTCTAGTTCCAAACCAGTCTTCCAGAAAACCTCCGAAGTCAAAAACATGATCTACCGTTTGCGTCAATACCTGTTTTCTTGCGTTCTGAGTGTCCGGCTTAGAGTCATATACATGCTCCCAGCTATTATGCGCGCAGGGAAGGAGTTCTGCATCTGTAATTTGGATTGCGGATAACTCCGGCACTTTTTTCACTTTTTCACTGGAAAGCATATTCAGCTGCATTTCCCCAGAGCTACCGCTCTGCTCACTGCAGAGATACAGCGCATCCAGCAGCAGCTGTACATTCGGATCCGATTCCTGGCTGAGTGCGCTGTCACCGAAAAGGATCTGTGTGACATAAGTGTCGCTTTGATTTTCGTCACAGGCAAGAGCGACTCCGGAAGAAGGCAGCAGAAGACTTAACGCAAGAGAGAATGCCCATAAACGTTTTCTCATTTGCTCTCAACCTTTTCAAAGTTGATGCTGTCAAAGAGCAGAAACTGTTTTACCGCCGCAGCCTTGTAGGTGAAGGTCATGATCTCCTCCGGGCGATCCGGGTCCGGAATGACCTGAATGGTTATGATATCACCATCCTCGTATTCATAATTCTTTCCCGCTTCACTGGTAAACACGGCCATAAATTCAGAACAATCCGTGCTGTCCCCGGGCCGTTTCACTTCGGAAATGATCCAGTCTGACAGGCTGTCCTTTTCGGATATGCTTACAGTTATAGAAGTTTTCTCCATAAGGCAGGATACCGGAAGGGTCAGATTCTCCCCGTCAAATTTCACAGCGATTTCTTCCGTATCATTTTTCTGATTTTCATGGAACCAGAAATGACGATCCAATGGCTCGGACAGGAAGAGCGGCTCTCCGTTCTCATGCAATACGGCCTCGATCTTCGTCTGCTCCGCTTCCGATATGTTTCGTTCTTCTGCCAGCGCGAAGAGGAGCTCACAGTTCACATACAACGCTTCGCTTTTGGGAGGCATCTCGGTCTTCCGCTCTTCTCTGCGAAGCTTATTATACTGATCGATTTCCTCTTTTTCACGATCAGTCGCCCCATCGGCAGCTTTCTGTTCCTGAATATCGGCAAGGTACTCCGCGTTCAGTGTCTTCTGCTTATCAACAAGAACGTTAACATTGTCAAATGCAATCTGGTAAGCGCTATCCAGATCTTCCGGATTTGATGTCAGCGCATAAAGGTCCAGATAAGTCTGTGCCGCAAAGTATCGCAGAGCCCAGTGGGAATCCTTGGTGTTATCCATGATCGCCGTCAGATATTTTTCCGCTGTCTCTGCATATTGCGCCTCACTCATCACCTTTTTTGCCGACAAAATTGCAATGGGAAGAATTTCTGCATAGTCAGTATCTTTCCGGAAAATTCTGGTTGCGATGGACTCGTACTGATCTACGGATTCCAGGCACTTTTCATATTCACCGGAATCATAATAACATCTGGCCATCGTCAGCCAGTAAGGACCAAACTGACTGTATACGGACTGGTTTGTCTCCAGCCAGGCAATCTTCCGAACCAGGTTCGTGTTATTTTTCCAGGATACGAAGGCCTGAACGGATTCTTCATTCAGCGAATAATCACCCGGCAAGTTATTCTCTCTTACCATGTTAACCATGTAATTGAAGGCATTTTCTCTGCTAGTATGCAGTTCCGCCGCTTCCGAATCGTCCAGTTCCCATCCACTCTGCAAATATTGCAGCTCTGTCTCTGTAGATGCCGCTTCATAGCTAGTCACGGAATCAACTGCCATATAAGCCACGGAAGCAAGCGCCTGCAGCGCATTTCCTGATTTAACCGCACTTAGAAGGCCGATGGGATTCGGAATTGCACTGCGAATTGCCTGCGCCTGATTCTGCTCATAGATATATTCGATGCGATCTCTCTTTACGGCAATCATCCGGTAAGCTTCCAGTGTATCCAGCATACTGGTAATCTGCGCCTGTGTACGCGAGTCGATTGCATTCGGATAGGTATTGTTGATCAGCGCAGAATATACGGATTCCAGATATAATCGGCTCTCTTTGGAGTCACTGATCTCCTGTGTCAGAACAGTAATGTAGTTAAGCATATTGATGGAATTGCGCTGTGTGTCATCGAGTGTGTCCGTATCTTCTGTAATGTCTTCCACAGCCGATGTTGTCTGTGCAGAAGAATCCTCCGTGGTATTCGAAGTATCCTCCGGAGTACTCTCATCTGCTGTCTCACTCATACTCTCTGCTGCACTACTGGAAACATCTTCCGCGTTTTTATTGCCTCCTGCAGAGCATCCTGGCAGAGCTGCCAGCATGGATATCGATAATGCCGCCGCGGTAAAACGTATTCTGTTTTTTCTGTATAATTTTTGTATTTTCATTCTACCCTCACACTTTGTATAAATCGTTAATTATATCTCATGACTTTATTGACATATACCCTATCTATTGTTATTATGTTTTTATAAAATCCTGATAACATATATGTTTTCCTGCGATACAGCAAAAATACGACTTCTTACACCGTGTTCGTCTTCGCAATGTATAAATAGAAGACGCACTTTCTGTATCAAAGCTTAACACAAAATTGATAATTTCGCCAGTGACATAATTTTTAAAAAGGTATATGGCTTATATTTCATATTTTTTACGATTGGCATCTATAGGATCATTGCGATAAACATCGATAAAACACTTAATTATAAGGAGGAAACGACAATGTACCGCAACCTATTTACCCCTATTATTCTAATCCTGATAGTAGTATGCCTTATTGCACTTATAGCCTACATTATATATCTCATATTGCGTAATCCTTTCAAATATCCATATTTCACCCACGAATTTAATGTATCTAACAAAAGGAATGTAGATATCACTGATTATATTGATAAATATCTTTGCAATGAACGTAACTGGGATAATCTCTGTTTGCACCAGCAGCATATTCTTAGCTGGAAAAATGATACAGAAGCCTATCTCTCAAGATGCCACCTAAAACATTATCGTACCAAACAATACCACAATGTTTTAGACGATCGATGTGCTTTTTGTTTCGAAACAACGCGGAGACAAACCCGTTACCAACAAAAAAACTACGTAAAAACATCCTACCAAGTTTTCGTTTCTGATGACGAGGCAGATGTGAGCTGGCAATGGTTGGTTCATCGCCATGAACAGTTGGAAGCGATCGGTTTTGAATTAACATTAAAAGAGTATCACAACAAAAATCAACGAAAACTAATGACGAAAACACTACGAAAACAGATTATGGAACGTGATAACTATACATGCCAGCTTTGCGGAAAATATATGCCAGATGAAGTCGGCCTTCATATCGATCATATTATTCCTGTTGCCAAAGGTGGAAAAACCGTTCCATCAAATTTGCAAGTTCTTTGTTCCAAATGTAATGGAAATAAAGGAACAAAAACTACATACAGAAATTAGATTGAAGATCTGAAGGAAATCTATCTTCAGAGAAAGTAGAACAACAAATGAAAGGATTTTACTTATGAAAAAGACCTGTCATATTCATCTTCTGACAACAGGAGGCACGATTGCCGGCAAGGGACAAGTCGGTAAGACGAGCGGCTATCAAGCCGGAAGCCTCTCTACCGACCGTCTGCTGGAGACACTGCCGCCTCTGCCGCCGCACATTCATCTATCCATGGAGCAGATCTGCAGCATTGACAGCAATGAAGTGGATGATCAGCTGTGGCTCTCTCTGGTTCGCCGGATCAATGAGCTCTCCAGTACCGACATCGACGGATTCGTAATCACACACGGAACGGATATCATGGATGAGACGGCCTATTTTCTGAACCTGACCGTGAAGACAGAGAAACCGGTGATTCTGACCGGCGCAATGCGCCCCTCAACCGCCGCCAGTGCAGACGGCCCGCTGAACCTGTACCAGGCAATTCACCTGGCCTCCAGGCCGGAAGCCGCCGGCAAGGGCGTGCTAGTGTGCTTCTGCGACAGTATCTATTCCGGGCGCGATGTGCAGAAGGTTAATACCTACAAGACAGATGCCTTTAATGAGCAGGATCTCTCCTGCCTCGGCTATATGCGGGATGAGGAGTGTTATTTTATGAATCAGAGTCTGGCGGTTCACACGACAGCCAGCTGCTTCGATGTCAGCGAATTAACTGCTCTTCCCCGGGTTGATGTTCTTTCCTTTTATGCCGGAGCTCCGGCGGACGCGTTGGATTACTATGCCGCCCATGCCCGCGGAATCGTGATTGCGGGAACCGGCAGCGGCAACTACAGCAGCGCCTGGAAGAATAAAATTGCTGAACTGGAACCGCACGGTATCCCGGTCGTTCGCGCATCGCGCATTGGTCACGGCATCGTCAGCCGCGATCCGCATTTTGAGGCTTCTGCGAACTGCATTCCCTCCTATACGCTGCCACCGCAAAAGGCCAGGATTCTGTTATCCCTGGCCCTCACGGTTACAAATTCCTATGATGAGATCGAACAAATCTTCCGGAAATACTAACCGGAACTCCGTTCGCCCTGTTTGTACAGCTGTACATCGTCAGTTGATGAACTTATCCAATTCGGCTCTTACGGTCTCGTTGATCTTTACTTTCGGATCGCGGATCATATTGCCGCGCGCAACGACCATCCGCACATGACGCAAATACCGCAGATCCTCCAGCGGATTTCCCTCGGTTACGATCATGTCCGCGCACTTGCCGGGCGTGATCGTTCCCGTGATATCGCCGATCCCGGCCAGCTCCGCACTGCGTCCGGTTGCGGTATAAAGCGCGAAGGAATTCGAGACACCCACATATTTCTGGAAATAATAAAGCTCCCTCCAGAAATCATACTGCGTAATCCAGGGGCATCCGACGTCATTGCCAAGAACGACAGGAATGCCATTCTCCAGAGCAGCCTTCGCGCAGGAAATGATGCCATCGAAAACGACATTTCCATTATACTGCTCCACTTCGGAAGCATTGCTTACCGAGCGGTCGAAGAGCGCGTACGGGAGCGCCGGTGAAATCGTCGTACACAAAAACGCCTTGTGCTCCTGGAAGAGGCGGATCATCTCCTCGTCCGCTTTCGCGCCATGCTCGATACTGTCCACACCATTGGCAAGCGCAACTTTTACCCCCTCCGGGGATTCCACATGTGCAGCAACTTTATATCCCTTCTTGTGTGCCTTCTCACAGACAGCCTTCACCATCTCCGGCGCCATCTTCAGCTCACCGGGAACGCCTTTCGCCTTCGCGTCCAGCACGCCGCCGGTGATCATCAATTTGATGAGATCCACATTCTCCTTCTCTGACTGTTCTATCTGTGCCAGCGCAGCTTCGATGCTGTCCGCCGCTACCGCCACCGATCCTGCCATATGACCGCCGGGAACAGAGATCCCGCGGTTCGCTGCCAGAATCCGGGGACCGACCCGCTTTCCATCCGCAATCTCATCTCTCAGGCGGGTATCAAAATCCCCCAGGCCGCCGACTGTCCGGATCGTGGTCACGCCGCTCATCAGCTCCGTCTTCGCAAATCCTGCCACTACACGGTAAGTTACCGCGCGGGAAAGTGCACTCCCCATCAGCTTCTTCGTCAGTGCCTCATTATCCCGCTGCTTCTTCTGCGGCTTGCCGTTCCCTGCCAGATGTACATGCATATTGATGAGTCCCGGCATCAGATATCCGCCCTGCAGATCGACCATCTCACAACCGGCGGGAATCTTATCCGCCGGAACCAGACCGGTAATCTTATCGCCCTCCGTCAGGACACAGAGCCCTTCCTTCACCTTCATATTCCGGGTGCCGTCCAGGATCTTCCCATTTGTGTATGCGTATTTTTTCATACTGTCTCCCTCCTGCCGTTCTGAATATTGTAATATTCTTCTCCCCGGACCGACTGCCAGCAGACAACCGGTCTCTTTTCCTATTATAACCGGACACAGCGGGAAAGGGAAGCGTAAAAGTTTCGGACAAGCCGGGCAAATGAAAAATTACTGCAATGATTCCGCGCTTTACTCGATATCCAGCTCCGCCGTTACCTGGTAATAGTCACTGGCATGCGCCGTATAACCGATCACATTCGCCTGCGAGATCTGGCTCATTTTCAGGAAGGAGCAGAATACATAGCCATTATCGTCCAGGATGGCCTGCTGCATCTGCACGGCCAGCTCCGCGCGCTTTCCTGTATCAAACTCCACTGCCATCTGCTGCTCCAGTTCTTCCAGAGTGTCGCTGTGGAAGTTCCCCTTATTCTTCGTAGAGCTGTCCAGGCAGCATACGGTAAAGAAATATTCCGGATCGCCGGTCGGGCAGGCCACCTGCGCGCTGGCGTATACGTCCCATGCGGTACGATCCTTCACAATCGTATTGTGATCCGCTGTGGAATTCACTTCCACATCCATTCCAATGTCCTTTAATGTAGCCTGCACGGCCTCCGCCAGCAGAGGGAGCTCCTGGCGGCTGGGATACGTCAGCCAGCGAATCGTTAACTTCTCGCCGTCCTTCTCACGGATACCATCGCCATCGCTGTCTGTCCATCCAGCCTCTTCCAGGACTTCCTTCGCCCCTTCTGGATCATAGCTCTCCGTCGTCACCTGATCACCTCCGAAGGCGAACTCCTCCGGAAAAGCGCCCTGCGCCGCATAGCCATTGCCTTCCAGAAGAACATCCACGAAGTTCTCCTTGTCGATGCCCATGGCAATTGCCTTGCGAACGGCCGGATCGGAAGTCAGCGGACTGTCGTAATTCATCCAGCAGAAAAAGGCACGAGATGTCGCGATCTGAGAAATCGTGTAGTTATCGTTCTGAAAAAGCGGGTAGCTCTCGTAAGCCATGCCGTATGCCGCCTGAATCTCGCCGGAAAGTAGAGCGTTCGCCAGCGTGCTGCCATCTGAAATCGTGCGGATCGTAAGCTCGTCAATCTTCGGCGTACCGTTCCAATAGTTCTCATTCTTCACCAGCGTCAGGTGATCCCCGGATTCACAATCCACTGCGATGTACGGGCCGGTTCCTGCTACGATGCCATTATCGAATCCCGCATCCACATCAATGATACAGGCATAAGGATCACCCAGATAGTTCAACAGTGCCGGACGCGGTTCCGACGTATGAATCGTAAGAACCTGCCCGTCCGCTTCCATAGATGCAATCTTCAGATCCAACGGCGCACGGTCATGGTTCTCCAGCAGATGCTCCAGGCATTGCTTCACCGCTTCCGCATCCATCGTTCTGCCGCTGGAGAAAGTCACGCCGTCCTGAATCGTCAGCTTCCAGGTCAGCTCATCCACATTTTCCCAGGACTTCGCCAGCCACGGCTCGATCTCCATGGCATCTGAATAATGTACCAGCGTTTCGCCAATCCCGTAACGGATGCAGGCCCAGCCGGAATAGTCGTTGTGCGGATTCACATCCGCTTCCGCATTCTCCGGGTTGAAGGTTGTATCCCCGATTACCAGTTTCTTCGTGCCGGAAGTTGCTGTGTCCTTTTCTGCTGCCGCTGTACTGCTTTCCGTGTTCTTCGCATCGGAAGAACTGCTTCCGCAGCCTCCCAGCATACCGATCGCCAGAGCCGCCGCCATGATTCCTGCCAGAATGTGTTTTCTTCGCATCTCATCTTCTCCTGTTCTTTTTTATAAAAGCAAGCTGCTTCTATGCGCAGCCGCTGTCCGTATTTTTAAAGTATACTTTCGATTAGTCTTTTCGTATACTCCTGTCTGGGTGCACGGATCACTTCATCCGGCGTGCCCTCTTCTATCATCCTACCCTGATCCATGACAAGCACACGGTCGCAGAACTGCTGTACCAGCGCAATATCATGAGAAATAAACAGATAAGTCATGCCTTCTTCCCGGCGAAGTTCCGAGAGAAGCTCCAGGATCTCCTTCTGCACGGTCATATCCAGGGCGGAAGTCGCTTCATCCAGAATCAGAAGCGCCGGATGAAGCACCGCCGCACGCGCAATCGCCGCACGCTGGCACTGTCCGCCGCTCACTTCATGAGGATATCGCATCAGATATTCCTCCGGCAGACCGCAGCGCAGAAATAACTCCTGCACGCGGGACGCAGCCTCCGCTTTTCCAATTCCCTGATTGCACAGGCTCTCCGCTGCGCTTTCTCCCAGCGTCCGGCGCGGATCAAAACTCTCTGCCGGGGTCTGAAAGACCATCTGCATCTTCCGGTAAATAGTTCGCAAAGCCTTTCCCTTCGCATGTGTGATTTCTTCTCCCATAAGAAAGATCTGGCCGGAATCCGCCGGCAGCAGCCGGGTAATCATCTTCGCAACCGTTGTCTTACCGCTTCCGCTGCCTCCGATTACCGCCAGGCACTCCCCTGGTTCGATTCGGAAGCTGACATCCGCGACTGCCTCCAGTGCCTCCCTGCTTCCTCTCTTCGGAAATGTTTTCGTTAGATTTCTTACTTCCAGAACCGTCTCCATGCTCCTCACCTCCGAAGCTCGGGCACTGCCGCCAACAGCTGTCTCGTATATGCGCATGCCGGATGCGCAAAGATCTGTGCTACACTCCCCTGCTCCACAATCTGTCCATCCTTCATAATCAGCATCCGGTCCGCCATCCGCCGGGCCACCGCCAGGTTATGCGTGACCAGAATCATGGATGTGCCATACTCTCTGCGAATCATCAGAAGTTCCTCCACGACCTGCTTCTGAATATATACATCCAGTGCGGAAGTGGGCTCATCCGCCAGCAAAATCTCCGGCTCCGGCAACATCGCCGCTGCGATTCCTACGCGCTGCTGCATCCCCCCGGACAGTTCGAAGGGGTAACTATCCAGAATGCCCTTCGCATCCGAAAAGCCCAGCTTCTTCATCTGTACTTCTGCTTTCCTGTAAAATGCCTCCTTCGTGATCGGCTCGTGCGCCTTCAGACTCTCATACAATTGCTTTCCCACCGTACGATTCGGACAGAACGAAGCCCCCGCATTCTGAAAGATCATACCGATTTTCGCTCCGCAGATCCTGCGCAGCTCCCGCCGCGAAAGATCCGGAAGATTCCTCCCTTGATACCAGATATCCCCGCGGGTGACCTGCCCCTGCTTTCCCAGAAGACCCATAGCCGCCCGGATCAGCGTAGATTTACCGCTGCCGCTCTCACCGGCAATCACAAGGATCTCACTCTTCTGCAGAGCGAAGCTGACATCCTTCACCGCCGGAACCCCGTTGTAGCAGATATCCACCTGTTCATAACTCAATATTTCCGCCATAGATTCTACCTTTCCGAGTGCGGGTCGAGCCAGTCACGCACAGCCTCTCCCAGCAAATTGAATACTGTAACCGACACAAAGATCGCGATTCCCGGAGCAAAGGGAACCCACGGATGGGTTGCCAGAAGATTTCTCGTGTCGCTCATCATGCTTCCCCACTCCGCCGCCGGCGGCTTTGCGCCAAGACCAAGGAAAGAAAGACCGGCAAGTTCCATCAGCATCGTTCCGATATCCAGCATGGCCGTCACAAGAATCGCTCCTGCGATATTCGGCAGAATGTGCCGCCGGATGATCTGCCCGGTATTGCAGCCAGACAGCCGTGCCGCCTGAATATATGTCGCTTCCTTCTGCGCCATGGTCTGCCCGCGCGCAATCCTGGCATATTTCGGCCAGCTGATCGCCGCCAGCGCCAGCATCGCATTTTGAATCCCGCCGCCCAGTACCGCTGCCGCCGCCAGTGCGAAGACAAGTCCCGGAAACGCAAGGAAAATATCGGAAATCCGCATAATCAGGGAATCAACCCAACCACCCTTCCATCCGCAGAATACGCCGACCACGGTTCCGAAGATGGTGATTACCGCCACCAGAATCAGCGATGAGAAGATGCTGGTCCGGCTTCCGGCAATCACACGGGAAAGCATATCTCTGCCGTAACGATCCGTTCCGAAGATATGATCCGCCGACGGCGCCGCCTTTGCATTTGCCAGATTCTGAAGATAGGGATCATACGGACACAGCTGCTCGCTGAACAAAGCGGTCAGGATCAGCAGAACCGCCAGGATTCCGAACAGGATCAACCGTGTTTTCCAGTGATTTTTTACTATTTTTTGTTTTCGGATCGTTGGTATACTCATTCCTTCTCTGCCCCCAGACGAATCTTCGGATCCAGCACCCGGTAGAGAAGATCCGTAATCAGATTTACCACAACATAGATGATCGCCATCCACACAACATATGCCTGAATCAGCGGATAATCCCGCATTTGAATGGCGTCAACCGCCAGTTTTCCTACGCCGTCCCACATGAAGATACTCTCCACGATTGCCGTTCCGCCCAGCAGGCTGCCAATCGAAAGTGCCAGCAACGTCACGATCGTAAGCAGTGCTGACCGCATCACACTCTTCCACAGGATCACGCGCTCGCTTACTCCACGAGCCATTGCTCCGTTCACATATTCCTTATTCAGCTCCTCCAGCACAGCGGTCCGAACCTGGCGCATATACTTCGCGGACATAGCAATCGCCAGCGTCAACATCGGCATAATCGCGCTGCGAATCGTTGTACCGTCCGAGATCACGGGAAGCCATCTAAGTTTCATGGACAGCAGCTGCATCAGCAGCAGCGCCACGAAGAAGTTCGGCATCGCATTCCCAATAAAACTGAGAAAGCGAAGCACCTGATCCGCCAGACGCCCCTGCTTCACCGCCGCCAGAATACCCAGCGGCACCGAGATCACAATCGTAAGCAGCACCGATAACACCGTCAGCAGCAATGTTGCCGGAAGCTTCGACACAAAGGTAGCGAAGACATCACGCCCGGAAATATAACTGACACCCATATTGCCCCGCAGCATCTCGCCCAGCCAGGAAAAATACTGCACCAGAAATGGACGGTTCAGGCCAAGTTCTTCTCTGGCCGCGTCCAAAACTTCTTCGGATACCGCGCTTCCGGTATTCGAATACATCTCCGTCACCGCATCGCTCCCTGCCAGGCGCATCATGGCAAAGGAGAGAAAAGTGATACCGAGAAGGATCGGAAGAAGCTGAAGAATTCTTTTTACTATATATTTTTTCATTTCATCCTTTTCTTTCTATTTTCTTCTCTCAACTACTTCCGCAATTTTAACCTTTATTCGAAAGGTGTACAAGCCCCCAGGGGGGATAAAAGCAGATAACTGCACAAGATTACCCTTACTTGACACTCCTCATGCCTGAAGGCAAGGCTTTACGCCATGATTGGTAAGGTAGAAATTAAAATCACATCACAAAAATATTGGGACTGACACACCTTCATGCGACAGTCCCATATAAAGGAAGATTTATTTTTTGGCATAAATAAGAAACAACGGAGCATCCGGTAGATCTTTTTCCCGTAGAATACGTTGTCCGGCTGTTTTATCAACGGATACGTTAGAAAAACCGATCTTGCTCAGCAATTCTATATCCCAGCGGGGACGAGATTTACAGCTTCCCGGCATGGAAAGTGTGATCTCCGCGTTCTTCTTCTCCAGCTCCGGCGTGATGCCGCAGTGACCGTACACATCCCTGGAAGAAACGTAGGATTCCTTCTGGTTATGATTGCGTACATTGTCCGCGTAGCTGGCGTCAAAGTTCAGCAGGATGCCGCCGGGACGAAGAACCCGGTGCCATTCCTGGTAAGCCTTCTCTGGTTCCGGAATCGTCCAGGTCAGGTTGCGCGTCACAATGGCATCAAAGGAGTTGTCCGGAAAGTCCAGCGCCTGCGCATCCATATAGAGGAAAGAAGCATTTGCCGCATAACTATCGGCAGTCTCTTCCGCTTCCTGCAGCATCGCTCTGGTAAAATCAATGCCGGTAGTTCTGTGCCCATGCAGAGCAAGCAGAATCGCAAAGTACCCCGTACCAGTGCCAACATCAAGAATATCCAGCCCGGAGGATACCGGAAGATTCTGACCGATCTCTGCCAGCCAGCGACCGCTGATTTCATTGTCCTTTAACTCATTTTTTCGTACAGTACTGAAGTCATGCGCCCGGCAGGTCCAGTACTCCTGTACTTTCTGTTCCAGTTCCTTTTCTTTTTCTATTTCGGTTTCCTGTGAATTCATAGTATTGCGTATATCCTGTATATTTCTATTTCACCGCACGGATCATAAATCCGGGAGTAGAGGCGTAATTGATCTTCTCCTCTTCATTCCACACGCGGTTGCCTGCATTCGTATCCGCAGTGACGGAACTAAACCCAAGCATCTTCAGTACACGGAGATCCCACTCCGGGCGCGCAAGGCGCCCCATCGGAAGCTCACGGGAAATCTGCTCCATACGATCGGCATCCTCGTAGCTTTCATGATCTTCCACGCCGGCCAGGTGTGTGTTCTCGCGATCCTGATCGTATTCTTCCTTCTTTTCTTCATCGAAAAGATAAGAGTACCAGTTCGCGTCAAAGTTCAGCATAACACCACCCGGA
>JABLTM010031083.1_pt1 | contig 24465 bp, 20 predicted proteins | sample 7160121 | NCBI WGS metagenome assembly JABLTM01 (sample SAMN14651224, study PRJNA627086) | human gut metagenome | isolation source: feces | host: Homo sapiens
AAGGCGTGGGTCTGCAACACCCTGATCACCAGTTCAAATCTGGTTGTCGCCTCTAAAAAGCTCTTCGGAAATCCGAAGAGCTTTTTATGTACAGCAAAGAAATTTTATGAAAACAAGAAGTCCTGCGTTCCTTTATCTGTTGCTGCCACTGTTTGTTTGGTCTATGTAAGAGAGAATCCCTTCGCACAGCGCGCGGGCAACCGCATCCTGGTATTCTTCCGTTATTAATTTCTCCGCCTCCTCCGGGTTGCTTAAGAAACCACATTCCGCGATGACGACTGGACATTCCGTATTCAGCAGCAGGTAATAATTGTCATTTCCTTTCGCTTTTCTTGTGTTTTTCTCCGTGACTGCATCAAAGGCAGCCTGCAGTGTCTCAGCCAGAAATTTTCCTTCCGGAGAATTCTTATAATAGAAGACCTGAGGGCCGGAGACGGTGGGATCGTGATAGCTGTTTTGATGGATGCTGACAGCGAAGAGCGCGTGAGCCTCGTTGATGATCCGGCAGCGTTCGCTCAGGTCGGCTGCTTTCTGGCTGGCAGCGCCCGGAGGACTTAGATCCTCATCGGTCTCCCGCGTCATAATCACCGTAATCCCGTTTTCTGTCAGACGCTGTTCCAGCTTTTTGGCGATGGCAAGATTGATTTCTTTTTCCCTGGACTGATTGATTCCAACTTTTCCCGGATCGTCGCCGCCGTGTCCGCTGTCGATGACGACGACCGGCGGCGCACTTTCCGGCAGGGCGGAGGTCTCAGAAACCCGGAGTACTCCGCGATCCGCCAGAAGGGCGAACAGGAGCAGCATAAAAATTCCAAGGAAAAGATCCGCATGTTTTTTTCTCATTCCGGACTCCGGAGCATGTTCTCTGTGCAGTTTATGCAGGGGAACACGCGCGTATCACACAGGTTTCTTACGAAAAATACACGAAATTCGCACAAATTACGCCCTTTTTTGGGCTTTCCGGCGTTTTTGGTTGAATATGAAAAGCGAGAATGCTATAATACATTTTATGAATACGAAAATTCTTACCGTAAATGAATATGACCCGGAGCCAGAAGTGATCCGTGAAGCGGCTCAGGTACTGAAGAACGGCGGTCTTGTCGCCTTTCCGACAGAGACTGTATACGGGCTGGGAGGAGATGGATTGAATCCGGAAGCTTCCGGTAAGATTTATGCAGCCAAGGGACGGCCTTCGGACAATCCGCTGATTCTTCATATCGCGGAACGGGAGGAGCTGATCCCGCTGACAGCGGAGATTCCGCAGATGGCAGAGCGCCTGATGGATACCTTCTGGCCGGGTCCCATGACACTAATTTTTCGAAAAAGCGAACAGGTCCCTTACGAGACGACTGGTGGGCTGGATACCGTAGCGGTTCGGATGCCGAGTCATCCGGTAGCGCGAAGACTGATACAGGAGGCAGGACTTCCGATCGCAGCGCCCAGCGCCAATCTTTCCGGACGCCCAAGTCCGACGAGTGCATCCCATGTGGAGGAGGATCTGAACGGCAGGATTGATATGATCCTGGATGGCGGTGATGTGCAGATCGGCCTGGAATCCACGATTATAGACGTGACGGGAGATGCGCCTGTGATTCTTCGTCCCGGTTTTATCTCACGGGAGGATGTGGAAGCGCTGATGGGCAGCTGTACACTGGATCCTGCCATTGTAGGGAAGCCGGACCTGAATTTGCGTCCGAAGGCTCCTGGCATGAAGTACCGCCATTATGCGCCCCAAGCGGATATGCTGATCGTGGAGGGCGATCCTGACTTTGTTACAAGGACAATCTGTGCAAAGGCGGCGAAGGATCTGGCTGAAGGAAAGAAGGTGGCGGTTCTCTGCACGGAGGAGAGCCGGGCAGCGTATGGCGATCTGTCCTGTCATACGGTGGGAACCCGCAGCAATGAGGAGACGATTGCTCATAATCTGTTCCGGTGCCTGCGTGAATTTGACGAGGAGAAGGTGGACATGATATACTCGGAATCCTTCCGGGAAGGGACTCTGGGCGGTGCGATTATGAATCGCCTGCTGAAGGCAGCCGGATATCATGTGCTGCAGCAGATCGGAGGCGCTCATGGGTCGTTATCGTAAAGTCATTTTTGTATGCATGGATAATACCTGCCGGAGCATCATGGCGGAAGCTGTGATGAACAGTGTGAACAAGCAGCATACGGTGGAAGTAGAGAGCCGGGGACTGGTTGTTCTTTTTCCGGAGCCGATGAATCCGAAGGCGGTAGCGATCCTGAAGAATTATCAGATGAAACCTTCACGGGAGAGCTCGCTGGCGCTGCAGCCGTCCGACGTCACGGAAGGCACGCTTGTGCTTACGATGACAGCGTACGAGTGCGAGCAGGCGAAAGAGCTCCTGGGACCGGAGGCGGAAGTGCATACGATCGGCGATTTTGCCGGTAAACCGGGCGATATTGGCGAACCCCATGGCGGGACGCTTGCGGAGTACGGCGCCTGCTATGAATATATTGATCTTATGGTTAAGATCGCAGCGGAAATAATTTACAGAGGAGAAGAATCATGATTGCAATTGGAAGTGATCACGGCGGATACGCCCTGAAGCAGGAGATTATGGCTTACCTGGACAAGGAGGGCCTGGAATACAAGGATTACGGATGCTACAGTGAAGCGTCCTGCGATTATCCGGAGTTCGGTCATGCGGTAGCGCATGCCGTAGCAGATGGAGAGTGTGAGAGAGGCATTATTATCTGCGGAACCGGCATTGGCATCTCGATTTCAGCCAACAAGGTAAAAGGAATCCGAGCGGCTCTGTGCGGTGACTGCTTCTCCGCGCAGATGACAAGAGAGCATAACGACGCGAATATCCTGGCACTGGGTGCGCGTGTTGTTGGCGCCGGTCTTGCGGTTAAAATTGTAGATACCTTCCTTCATACCGAGTTCTCCGGCGATGAGCGCCATGCAAGAAGAATCGCGAAGATTGAGGAGATCTGAGCCGTAATACAGAATGATCAGCGGAGGCGGAAGATGAACAAGCGCGAAGACTACATTTCCTGGGACGAGTATTTTATGGGTGTGGCGATGTTAAGCGCCATGCGTTCGAAGGATCCCAACACACAGGTAGGAGCCTGCATTGTCAGTGAAGACCACAAGATTCTTTCGATGGGATACAACGGTCTTCCGGTCGGCTGTTCGGACGATGAGTTCCCGTGGAACCGGGAAGGCGAGCCCTACGACAATAAATATTTTTATACGACACACAGCGAATTGAATGCGATACTGAACTATCGCGGCGGGAGTCTGGAGGACAGCCGTCTCTATGTTACGCTGTTTCCCTGCAATGAGTGTGCCAAGGCAATCATTCAGTCGGGAATCCGGACGGTAGTGTATGCGGACAACAAGTATGCCGGCACACCTTCGGTAAGAGCTTCTCAGAGGATGTTTGACGCGGCCGGCGTGCGTTACTATCAGTATCAGATGGGTGGCCGAAAGATAGAACTGGAGTTGTAATAAATGAACAAACTGATCAAAAAAATTCTGATCCTTGGCGGCATTTTTCTTATTGCCGCCATTGCTTTTTTATGGATGACACGGGGCAGCAAGGAAGAGCAGACAATTGATTATGGCGTTATGGAGGAGGCTTCCCTTCCGATTGTAAGCATGAGCGCGGAAGGCTATGCGATCAATACGCTGTACGGCTATGTGAACGAGATGGGAGCGTCCTATGTGCAGGAGAGCCTGACGCCACTGGCAGCAGATCGCCGTCTCCCTGTGACGATAGAAACCTGTGGGAATGAAATCAGAAAGATCCGTTATGAGATCCGGAGTCTGGATGGAGAAGAGCTGGTCGAAGCGATTGATATCACGGACTGGGAGACCTCTGATGGAAAGGTGCAGGCGATACTTCCTATTCAGGATATTATCAGGAAAGAAACGGAATACAGCCTGCGGTTGACGCTGGAGACGGATCTTCATAATGCAGTGTATTACTACACACGGATTATCGAAGACGAGACTCTTCACACGAAGGAAATGCTGGAATATGTGAGTGATTTCCATGCTTCGGCTTTTCGTGCAGCGGACGCGCAGGATTATGCGATTAACTGGGAGGTGGATGCCTCCGCGGATAAGGATACGCTGACGTCTGTGAACATTCATTCCGATTTCAGTCAGCTGACTTATGGAGATCTTTCGCCGAGTGCTGTTGGTGATCCTCAGATTACAGTACTGGAGATGGACGATACATTTGGCTCCTTTCAGGTTCGTTATGAGCTTCAGGCGGAGGGGGATGATACCCGGATCGGGAATTATGTGGCGGAGGAGTTCTTCTGCCTGCAGTGGTCAAGCCTGCGTTTCTATCTGATGGATTATGAGCGCACGATGCGCCAGGAATTTGAAGCTTCGGTAAGTACCTTTACGGAGGATAGTATTGAATTCGGCATGGTGCAGGAATCCGATGTGTCCACAGTGCAGTCGCCGGACGGCTCCTATCGTGTATTCACGGTTGGCGGCGATCTCTGGAGCTATTCCGAGGAGAAGCGGGAGGCAGTGCTGCTCTTCTCCTTCCGTCAGGACGGTCAGAGCAGTGCGCAGCGGCTGCATGAGGAATACGAGGTTCAGCTGGTAAATGTGGACGATAATGGCAATGTGGAGTTCTTTGTGTATGGTTACATGAACCGCGGCGATCATGAAGGGCAGGTTGGCCTGTCCTACTATCGCTATGTAAAGAGTGATAACGCACTGCAGGAGATTTTCTATGTTTCTTCCGACAAGTCCTATGAGGTTCTGCGGGAGGATATCCGCAGGCTTTCCCACCGGGAGGGGGATCTGGTGTATATTCTGTTCGACAATAATGTCTACGCTGTGGATTATCAGGGCAAGGAAGTGGTTGTCGTTGTAGAGAATGCAGATGCCCGCGGACTTGTGGTCAGTGAGGAGCAGAATGCGATCGCCTGGCAGCAGGGCGATGATCTGAGGCAGGCGGGATCGATTCAGATCCTGTACCTGGATTCCGGGAAGTCACAGATTCTGAACGCGGCGAGCGGCGAATACCTTCGCACGCAGGGATTTATCGGGCAGGACTTCGTAAGTACCGCCGGACGAACTTCGGATATTCAGGCGGAAGGCTTTGAGACCATCTGGCCGCAGTACCGCCTGACCATTGTGAATCCGGAGGGCGGCGAGGAAGCGCATTATGAATACAATGCTGTCTATATCTCGGATGTGACAGTAGAAGCCGGACAAGTTCATCTGGAGCGTCTGCAGAAATCCGTCAGCGGCTACGAACGCATCGCAGACGACACACTGATGCAGAACCAGACGGAGATGCCGAATACGGATAATATCCTGACGGCGAGGATCAATGAAACGCAGAAGCGAGTATATTCACTGAAGACGACATCGGACAATGCGAAGAAGACGCTGAATGTTTCTGTCCCGAACCGGGTACTCTATACGGCAGATACCACGCTGAAGCCATCCTCTTCCAGCGAGGGAGCGCTTCGTTACTACGCATATGGAGCTGGGCATCTGGTCGGCGTCTATGAGAATGCAGGGGATGCCATCCGGCTTGCTTATGATTCCATGGGATGGGTGACCGACAGTTTGGGCAACCGGGTATGGCACCGGACGGCCAGAGGCAATGGGACGGTATCTATGACGATCAGCGCGGATGCGGCAGTGACTTCCGGTAGCGGCCGGATGGGTGGCTGCGTGAAGGGAATCCTTCTGCGGGAGGATGCGTATGCCGATGTGGATGCTCTTCTGGCGGAGGGCCGCAGCGCGGAGGCGATCCTGGAGGAATCCCTGCCGGGAACGCCGGTGAATCTGACCGGATGCGATATGCGCCAGATCTATTATTATCTCAGCCAGAATACGCCGGTGCTTGTAATTAGCACGAATGACACGCCGCTTCTTCTGGTGGGATACGATCCCTATAATGTAGATATCTATGATCCGCTGGATGGATCGACCTACAAGATGGGACAGCAGGATGCGCTGAATACCTTCACGCAGGCGGGCAATCAGTTTCTGGGATATCTGCGCTGACAGCAGCAAAAGATTACCAAAATGTTAAAAAATATTTACAACCTGTTCATTTGGTGTTAGAATAACCAAAGGATAAAAAATAAGTCAGGGGAGACTTAGATATGCAGTATATTATGAAAGGCGGGAATCCGTTAGTCGGCGAAGTCGTGATTAGTGGCGCCAAGAACGCGGCGCTGGGGATTCTGGCGGCTGCGATTATGACAGATGATTCCGTTATTATCGATAACCTTCCGGATGTAAGAGATATCCGTGTTTTATTAGATGCTATGAAGGAGATCGGCGTGATCGTAGAGCGTACCGGTCCGAACAGTGTAAAGCTTAACGGTGGCAATATTCATACCGTCCGCGTGGATAATGCCTATATTAAGAAGATCCGTGCCGGTTACTATCTGATGGGCGCGCTGCTTGGCAAGTACCGCCATGCGGAAGTTGCGCTTCCCGGCGGCTGTAATATCGGAAGTCGTCCGATTGACCAGCACCTGAAGGGCTTCCGGGCTCTCGGCGCTACGGCAAATGTGGAATACGGTCGTGTGATCGCGGACGTCAAGGATCTGACCGGCGGTCATATCTACCTGGATATGGTATCTGTGGGTGCTACGATCAACCTGATGCTGGCTTCCGTGCTGGCTTCCGGCAACACGACCATCGAGAATGCGGCCAAGGAGCCCCATGTGGTGGATGTAGCCAACATGCTGAATTCCATGGGCGCGAATATCAAGGGCGCGGGAACGGACGTGATCCGCATCCGCGGCGTAAAGAAGCTGCACGGTACGGAATACTCCATCATTCCGGATCAGATTGAGGCGGGAACCTTTATGTTCGCCGCTGCCGTTACCCGTGGTGATGTTACCGTGCGTAATGTCATTCCGAAGCATATGGAAGCGATCAGCTCCAAGCTTCTGGAGATGGGCTGTGAAGTGGTTGAGTTTGATGACGCGATCCGCGTAGTTGGCAAGCCGGTACTGGGGTCCTGCAATGTGAAGACCCTTCCTTATCCGGGATTCCCTACGGATATGCAGCCGCAGATCTGTGTGGCGCTGGCGCTGGCGAAGGGCCGCGGTATCGTGACCGAGAGCATCTTCGAGAATCGTTTCAAGTATGTGGACGAGCTGGCGAAGATGGGTGCGCAGATCAAAGTGGAGAGCAATGTCGCCGTGATTGACGGCGTGGAGCGCTTTACCGGTGCTGACCTGGTTGCCCCGGATCTTCGTGCCGGAGCGGCACTGGTTCTGGCCGGACTGAGCGCGGAAGGCATCACTACTGTGGATGATATTGAATTCATCCTGCGCGGCTACGAGAGCTTCGAGAAGAAGCTGCAGGGTCTTGGCGCAGTGATCGAGGTTGTGGATGACGAGCGCGAAGCGCAGAAGTTTCGCCTGAGAGTCGGCTGATGGCCGGACTTCGCGGCGGCTGTCGTTTTATCTTAAAAGAATATGACATAGAAAAATCCCTGTTCGGTTATGTACTGCCGGACAGGGATTTTTTACGCAAAAATATTCGGCGTCACCGGCGCGTCCGGCACAATATTCGTGTGAAGCATCCGGTAATCGTTCGGTGAGTAGCCGATACGTTTCATGAAAAGCTTGGTGAAGTGGGCCGGGTTGTTGTAGCCAACCGTATACGCGATCTCGGCGATGCTGAGATTTGAGTTGATCAGCAGGTTCTTCGCCTTGCTGAAACGGACATCGATCAGGTAGTTGATCGGTGAGATTCCGAATTCCTTCTGCAGCAGATGGCTGATATGGCCGGAGCTCATAAAGAAATGCTGTGACAGCGATTCCAGCGTAATATCCTGATCATAATTCATGTAGATATAGGACAGGATATCGCTGGCCAGCGGATTCTCTTTCATCTCCCAGAACGGATCGGCCGTCTTCTGATGCTTGCGGATCAGAACCAGCATCGGTGCGAGGATCAGGCGGCACAGATCCATATCCGGATTCGGCTCCTTCATCAGACGGTAGATCTCAGCGAGCGTTCCGCTGATATAGGGAATATGCGCATTGTCCCGGATCAGAGGGTAAGCTGTCGGCGGGATAATATATTCCGGATATTCTGTATTTTTCCATTTCACATCTGAGACTACGAGAACCAGAGTCTTCATGGGGTTGTGCGCACTGGAAGAACCGGCATGGACAAATCCTCTTTCGATAACAAGGAAATCCCCCTTCTCAACGGAAAAATGCTGATGGTTAATCATATAGATTCCGCTGCCGCTGGCCACGTAGACCAGCTCGGTCACATCCTTGTGCAGATGAAAGGTATAAGCCTGATCCGTCAGGTTGTAATCCAGGTGAACCCGGCGGATATTCGGTAGATGATCTTCAAAATGAGACTGAAAAAGCACGTAAAACCCTCCCTTCAGATGATACAAATGTTAACATAATTTATCAAAAATCGCAAGATAATTCATGGAAACAGGTTTTATGCGCAGAAAATGAAGAAAAATCATGGCTCAGGATGTAAAGATAATTTCGCCGGAATGTAAGAATAGAGGATAGATTCCGCCGCGCCTTTTTCCTATAATGAGGACATAAAACACGAGGAAAATTTATTACTGGGTATTGTTAATGCCTATTAGACAGCGGCGAAGAGTTCTGCTAATATGGGGAAAACAAAACGTGAGGAACACCGAGTCAGAGATAGAATCAGAAAAAAGATACGCATCGAGATGCGGAAGGAGTGACAGAAAATATGAAAATTACGAAGGTAGAGGTGCTGAAGGTAAAGACAACGCGGGCCACCTGGCGTCCTGTATTCTGCCGGATCTATACGGATGAAGGAATCTACGGCGACGGAGAAGCGGCCCTGGCATACGGACGCGCGGCAGACGCCGGATTCGCGGCAGTAAAGGAGTTCGCCAGTCTGATTATCGGTATGGACCCGCTGAAGAATGAAGTGATCTGGGAGAAGCTCTACAAGAGCACCTTCTGGGGACAGAACGGCGGACCTGTAATTTTCGCGGCAATCGGAGCGATCGACATCGCGCTGTGGGATATCAAGGGCAAGTTCTACAACGCTCCGATTCATGCGCTGCTGGGAGGAGCGAGAAGAGACAAGCTTCGTTCCTATGCCAGCCAGCTCCAGAACGGCTGGGAGTATGGCAATGACAACTATACTTTCCAGTATAGCCCGGAGGACTTTGCCGAGGCAGCGAAGAAGGCGGTCGCAGAGAAATACGACGCTGTGAAGTTCGATTTCTTCGAGAAGAAGCCGGAGGGCGGCGATTACGTGCAGGAGGACCGGCGCTGCTTCGTTCTTCCGAAGGATCTGCATGTGATCGAAGACCGGCTGGCGGCAGTCAGAGAAGCCGTCGGACCGGATGTGGATATCATCGCGGAGGCACATTCCCGTATGGATGCGCCAGGAGCCATCCGTTACGCGAAGATCCTGGAGAAATACGACGTCATGTTCTTCGAGGAGCCGGACACGCCGACGCCCTACATGACGAAGTACATTGCGGATCAGGTGAACATCCCGATCGCCGGAGGCGAGAGAGTCTACGGCCGTTGGCAGTTCGTTCCCTATTTCGAGGACCGGTCGCTGCAGGTGATTCAGCCGGATCTCGGTAATTGCGGAGGATTCACGGAGGTCAAGAAGATCTGCGATATGGCGCATGCCTATGACGTCAGCGTACAGGCTCATATCTGTGCCAGCCCGCTGTCCACAACGGCGGCGATTCATCTGGAAGCGGTGCTTCCGAACTTCGTGATTCATGAGCATCACATCTGCAACCGCATCACCTACAATATGGGACTGACGACAGTGGATGAACAGCCGGTGGACGGCTTCCTGAAGGTGCCGGATGCTCCGGGACTTGGCAATGAGATCAGTGAGAAAGCATACAAAATGGCAGACACATTTGCCGTTGTAGAATAATTCAAAGGAGGAAGAACATTATGAAGATGAAAAAAGTGATTTCCCTCGTACTCAGCGCAGCAATGGCGGCTTCCTTGTGCGGCTGCCTGGGAGGCTCCAACGCAGCAACGACCGCAGCAGAGAGCAGTGCTGCCGGAAGCGCTGCAGCAGCCGGTGAGGAGACGACAGCGGCGGCTGCAGCCGAGACGAAAGAGCATTCCGCAGACGCTGTAGGTCTGAAGCTTTCCACCACCATCAAGGAGCTGGAGCTTACGACCGTTCCGAATGGTATGGGTGTACAGGCCATGGCAGATTATCTGGATGAACAGGACGGCGGCGTCTATCTCGATATGTATCTGGACGGTGTGCTGGGAAGCAGTACTGATGAGCTCCTTGGCGGTGCACAGACCGGCGCCTTCGATATGGTAGCACTTTCCTTCGGTAACTGGGGCGACTACACGAACGGCTTTGCCGCACTGAGCATCCCTTACCTCTTCACCAGCAGCGAACAGGTATACGCCTACATCGACGGGCCGGAAGGCGACGCCATGAAGCAGCAGGTCGAGGAAGATACCGGCATGGTGGTTCTGGCTTTCCTGGATGTCGGATTTCGTAACATCACGAACAGTCGCGGCCCGATCAAGACGCCGGATGACGTCAAGGGACTGAAGCTGAGAACACAGAATGACCGTTATCAGATCGCGGCTCTGGAAGCACTGGGCGCGACCTGCTCTGTAATCTCTTTCTCTGAGTTGTATTCTTCCCTGCAGCAGGGACTGGTAGACGCGCAGGAGAACCCGATCATCAACACCTACACGAACAAGTTCTATGAAGTTCAGGATTACATGACTCTGACCCGCCACGCATACACCTGCACGATCCTTGCGATCTCCAGAGAATCTCTGGACAAGCTGACTCCCGAACAGCAGCAGCTCGTTCTGGATGCCGGCAAGGTTGCTCAGGATACCGCAAGAGAGAAGCTGGTAGAAGTGGAAGATGATTACCTGGAGAAGCTGAGTAAAGAGATGGAGATCTACGATCCGACGCAGGAAGAGCTGGAAGCCTTCCAGAAGGTAGCGATGACGTCCTGGGATATCATCGAACAGGATATGGGAAGTGAGAAGTTCAACGAAATCGTAAATGCGGCACAGGAGATTGCCGATTCCCTGAAATAAGATCTGGTTCCGGGAGGACGCCTGTCATCGGGCGTCCTTCGACAAACGACAGACAGAAAGGAAACAGAACGGGTATGGATATGAAAGAAAAGGAAAAAGAAAAGATAACGTTAAAGAAAATCCTGAATGAATTCGAAATCTACATCGGGACAGTCGTCTTTCTGGCACTTACGGTGCTGCTGACGATTCAGGTCGTTTCCCGATATGTATTTAAGCACTCGTTCACCTGGACAGAGGAAGCCGCAGTCGTGATGTTCGTCTGGCTGATCTATTTGGGCGTCGCAGCGGCAGTAACCAAGAGAAAACACCTGAAGATTGATGCGCTGATCACCGTGCTCCCTTTCAAAGGTAAGAAGGTGCTTCTGATTCTTGACAATGTGATCTGCTTCGGTTTCTGTATCGGCATTGTCCCTCCGTTCACCAGCATCATCCGCAATCAGATCGAGAAGAACGCGGTAACTTCGCTGCTTCGCTGGCCCAAGGCGGTCATCTACAGCATCATTCCGATCTGCATGGTGCTGACCTGCATCCGTCTCGTCCAGGACACGATCCGTCTCTGCAAAGAGAACGAGAAGGAACTGGGACAGTCGAAACCTACCATCGACATTGAAGCGCTGGAGCGTCAGGCCGCAGCGTTGAAGGCACAGAAAGAACAAGTAAAGGAGGCAAAATAATGGATGTAGCAGTACTCTTCCTTGTGATGGCAGTCTGCCTGGCGATCGGTGTTCCCATCGGTGTCAGCCTGGCGCTGTCCATGTTCGCATTGCTTCTGGTAAATCCTGTTACAACGACAACCTTTATCACACAATCCATGTATTCCGGCGTCGCTTCGTTCACCATGCTGGCCCTGCCTTTCTTCGTGCTGGCCGGCAGCATCATGGATACCGGCGGTATCTCGAAGCGTATCGTAGCTGTAGCGAACAGCCTGGTCGGAAATATCACTGGCGGTCTCGGCATCGTTACGATCATCGCCTGCATGTTCTTCGGCGCGATCTCCGGTTCCGCACCGGCAACGGTAGCAGCCATCGGTGCAATCATGATTCCCCAGATGATCATTAACGGTTATGACACTCCCTATGCTACCGGCCTGGTGGCAGTTGCGGGAAGCCTTGGCGTCGTGGTTCCGCCCAGTTATCCCATGGTTATCTATGGCGTAACCAACAACGTATCCATCGGCGCACTGTTTATGGCAGGCATCGGCCCGGCACTTGTCGTAGGCGGCGTTCTCATGATCTTCAACTATTTCTACTGTAAGAAGAAAGGCTATAAGGGAACCGGCGAGAAATTCAACATCCGCAACGTCGGACACGCGATCTGGAACGGCAAAGCAGCTCTCCTGATGCCGATCATCATCCTCGGCGGTATCTACAGCGGCTTCTTCACTCCGACCGAAGCGGCAGTGGTATCCGTGGTCTACGGAATCATCATCGGCGTATTCGTCTATAAGGAGCTTACGCTCAAAAAGGTGGTCGGAATGTTCCGCGATAACGTTGCATTTATCGGCGGTATGATGTTCACCTTCGCACCGGCAGCAGCGCTCGGCTCCGTATTCTCCTATCTGGGGATCCAGAAAGCCATCAGCGCATTCTTCCTGGGAATCAGCACGAATCCCTACATCATCCTGATGCTGGTATTCCTGATCCTGACCATTGCCGGTATGTTCGTACAGACGACGCCTTGCGTGATCATCCTGTCCCCGATCCTTCTGGCAGTTGTACAGTCCGTAGGCATTGATCCGATTCACTTCGGTGTTATCATGACGCTGGCACTCTGCATCGCATTCGTAACGCCTCCGGTTGCCTCGAACATGTTCGTTGCCATGACGATGACAGGCCTCAGTATGAACAAGATCGTAAAGGTCTCCCTGCCGTTGATCCTGGCGCTGTTTATCGCACTCTTTATCTGCGGATTTGTTCCTCAGATCAGTCTGGGACTCGTGCAGCTGTTTGGGATGTAGCGAATAAAAGCCCGTACGGCAGCCACGAAAGAGCCATGCTCGCATGAGCGAATTCGTGGATATCGGACGGGCAAAACGTATGAGCAAGAAGGCGGATACGCCGGATTGCGAATACGGGTGTGGATTGCGGGAGTGCGCAGCACGGAGCAATCCGCTTTTATGAAGATTTCTTGTGAAAATTTTCATGAAGCCTTTAAGCCTGTTTTTTCAGAAAGGACGTCAAAATATGCGAGTAGTTCTTTGCGGAGATATGCTATTCTCCAGCCGGAACCTGGCGAAGCGCCTGAGTCCGGAAGTCGTAAAAATCCTGAAAGAAGCGGACGCTGTATTCTGCAACGCGGAATTCAGCACTCCGAAGCGCGGAACACCTCCGGGACTGTGCATGTACTTAACCTCCGTCCCGCAGGAGATTCAGGATGAATTCGTTGACCTGAACATTCACTTGGTCGGCTTCGCCAACAATCACACCTGCGATTACGGCTGGCAGGGTTGCCTTGGCACGATCGAGGCGGCGGAAGCCAGGAAAATCCAGCCCTGTGGCATCGGAAGAAACCTGGAGGATGCCCGTCGCGCCCGCTTCCTGGATACCGTAAATGGACGCGTTGGCGTAGTAGCCGCCGACTCCACCTGGTCCGAGCGGGCGCTGGCCTGCAACGCCGGAGCCGATACGGTAGCCCGACCGGGACTTGCGCCCCTGCGTTGGGGCCGCACCTACGTCCTTCCGGAGGAGGAATTCGAACAGATCCGGAAGATCGACAAGGCACTTGGCACTTATGACAGCATGATGGAAGTCAGCCGGGTAGAGACCTGGGCACTGCCGGATAAGAACCATATCAAGTTCGGTTCCGCTATGGAAGGCTTCCTTCCCATCGAGAAAGGCGAAAAAGCAGAAGTAAAAACATTTGTGAACGAAGAGGATGAAGCGGCTCTGATTAAAAGCATCCGTGACGCCCGCCGCCGTTCCGATGTAGTCATCGCCAGTCTTCACAGCCATGAGGGCGTGAACGAGAACTGGTATGCGCCGATTCCGCCCATCTTCGTGGAGGAATATGCGCATAAGGCCATCGATGCCGGGGCAGACGCCTTCGTCGGCCATGGCGCACACTACGCCCGAGGTGTGGAAATCTATAAGGGACACCCGATCTTCTACAATCTGGGAAGCCTGATTATGGAATTCGAAGCCGGGGAATCCATGATCTCTCCGGAAATGTACCATACCTATCATCTGCCGCCGGATGCCAGACCCTCCGACCTGCACGGCAACCGCGCCAAGAATCCGGATGGCAGCTGGAACGGATTCTACGCCGAGCGCCGTTTCTCCCTGAACTACATGGTTATCATGGATATCGAGGGCGATCAGGTCGAGTGCACGCTAGTTCCTCTGGATCTCGACATGCGCCGGGACAACTGCCTGAAGCGCGGCCTGCCGGAAATCCCCGAAGAAGAAGTCGGGCAGGAGATCACCGCATTCCTCACCGAAATGAGTAAAAAGTATAGAACACAGTTCACATATCATGCCGATACACGGATGATGAAGGTGAAGTGAAGATGAAAAAGAAGTGGTAGTGTGTAGAAAAAGAAGAAAAAATCCCGCAGACCGGTTACAGAGCTGGCTGCGGGATTTTTATTATGCTATGTATTATGCTGCCTACGTGATAATACCATAGTAGATAAGAAAAACATTTCAATTATCAAATGACCTTTATCCACGCAGCGATGGCGGTCCATAGTGCTATACAGGCGATTCCAGTCTCTTAATAGTCGCATTTTATCGCAGCTTGACTGCTGTTTTCAATATGTGTCATTCTCTGTGTCAGTTTTTTTAATCAAAAACAGTAGTGGCTTTTTAATAACATTATTCCGAATCAGATTGACAAAGTTCTTCAAAATGGTCATACTATACATAGAATATTGTTCGAGGAGGATGTTCTATGGCGGAAATGATTTCGGTAAGAGAAGCGGCAGAGCGTTGGAAGATAACGGAGCGGAGAGTATCGACCCTGTGCAAGGAAGGAAAAATCGCAGGAGCGGAAAAGCAGGGGAAACGCTGGATGATTCCGGCGGATACGCAGAAGCCGGTGGATCAGCGAATCCGGACAGGTGCTTACCGGAAAACAGAACGTGCATCCAGACTTCCCCTGCCGATCGGCGTCTCCAGCTACCGACTGGCATCATCAGAATACTACTACATTGACAAGACTTTGATGATTCGGGATTTCATTGATGAACGGCCGATGGTGACGCTGTTTACCCGCCCGCGCCGATTTGGAAAAACTCTCAATATGGATATGTTGCGCACTTATTTCGAGAAGAGTGCCGAGGATACCTCTGTTTATTTTCGGGATAAGAAAATCTGGAGCTGCGGGCAGAAGTACAGAAATTATCAGGGAAAATATCCGGTGATTTTCCTGACGTTCAAGGACGTAAAATTTGATACCTGGGAGGAGACCTTTGCAGCCATCCGGGATATATTTGCCAGGGAGGCTCAGCGCCATAAAGAACTGCAAAGCGGTGAGAAATGCGATGAGTACAGCCGAAAAATCTATGAAAAGCTGGCAGATGGCAAGAGCAGCGAGGTGGAGCTGGCATCGGCGCTTCTGGATCTGTCTGCTCTGCTCCACACGTATTATGGTATTGCACCCATCATTATTATCGACGAGTACGATACGCCCATTCAGCAGGGGTACATGAAGGGGTATTATGACGAGGTCATCCGTTTTATGCGCAACCTGTTCTCCGGCGGGTTCAAGGATAATCCGCATTTGTCCTTCGGCTTTCTCACCGGAATTCTGCGTGTGGCGAAAGAAAGCATCTTCAGCGGAATGAACAACCTGTCTATTCATTCTGTGCTGGATAATAAATACAGCGCCTACTTTGGATTTACTGGCGATGAGGTGATGGAGATGGCGAGATACTACGGCGCTTCCGATAAGTACGAGGAGCTTTGTCAGTGGTATGACGGGTATCACTTCGGGAAGACGGAAATCTTTAATCCGTGGTCTGTGGTCAGCTATTTCAGCAATGAATGTGAGCCCAGGCCGTACTGGGTGTCTACAGGCAGCAACGACATTATCGGCGAGGTGCTTGCAGGGGCAGATAAAGAGATTTATCAGCGCCTGACCGCGCTGCTGAATGGGGAGACATTTACCACATTTATTGATACCGGCGTGATCTATCCGCAGATTCGGAGCAACCCTTATACAATCTACAGCTTCCTGCTGATGACGGGATATCTGAAGACGCTGAACACCACAATGGCCTTCAACGGGGATTTTATGTGCGAGGTCGCGCTGCCGAACCGGGAAATTTCTCTGGTATATAATAAGGAAATCCTGCAGCGGCTGGAGAATCTGATTCTTCCGTCTACCGCGATTTCAATTCAGGAAGCAATCTTCTCCGGCGATAATGTACGGCTGAAGTCACAGATACAAACGCTGTTGATTCAATCTGTGAGCTCCTTTGATACTGCCGGAGAAAATTTTTACCATGGATTTATGCTGGGACTGTGCGCTTTAACGGGCGGTTCATTTGTAACCTCCAACCGGGAATCCGGCGATGGACGCTATGATATTCAGTTAAAACCTGTCAAAAAAGGACTTCCGGGTATCTTGATTGAACTAAAGGAAGAGAAGGATTGTAGCGAGGAAAAATTAAAGAAATTGTCGGAGACTGCGCTGCAGCAGATCAATGATAAGAGGTATGACACAGAGTTGCTCAGTGCAGGAGTCAGGACGATTTATAAGTATGGCGTAGCCTTCAGCGGGAAAAAGGTGGAAGTGATAGTAGGGTAAGCTGCTACTTTGGGGTATAACAAGGCCGGAAGCACATGGCGTGCTTCCGGCCGATACTGTTATCGTTGCCGTATTCTTATGCTTCTTAATCTCCTGCAACCCCTTGGTGACCGGATATGTAACGTTAATATGTAACCCTACAGTCCAAGGAGCTCTTTGGTGGCTTGGTTCTGGGAGACGGCTTCTTCCCAGCTTCCTTCGTAGATTTCTCCGAAGGTTGACCAGTGGCTTGCTTCCAGCCACTTTTCGTACATGTCGTTCCAGTCATCTACGTAGACCAGCAGAAGCTGCGGCTGGCTGTTTTCCTTAAAGTTCACAAGCTTCATATAAGAAAGTCCGGACATGAAGGGCTGCGGGTAGGTCTGCTCTGTACCGACGAAGGTTCCCTTTCCTGACTGTACACCGTAAGACGCACAGATTTTCTGGAATTCATCGGAATCCCCGAAATCATTGAAGACGGAAATCCAGCGAGAGATTCTTTTTTAGGAACTCATCGGAGAAGAGAAAGCCGTGGGCGACTTCTTTTGCGGTGTTCTGTCCATTCAGAAGCACGCTGCACCAGGCGTTCAGATTGGCGGCATCAGCATCACGAGGAAGATGCCGTAGAGAATTTCAAGGCGGGAAAAAGTACAAATAAAAGAATATGTATATAGAGAAGGAATTTCCCCGAAAAACCTCTTGCATTTCCGCTGATTTCATGTATAGTATATAACTGAAAAAGAGATAACGAACTTCTTATTCAGAGTGCTGGAGACCCAAGGATCTGTGATAGCACGGCAACCCCTGAAACACGGAAGGTGCCAACCTGAGCGAGCAAATCGAACAATAAGAGGATTCGCTGAATGAATATTCACGGGTCCGCTTAGCGGGCCCGTTTTCTTATGCTGAGGATAAGATGACCGCCTGCGCCTTCCTCTTTTTCATGTAACTATTCAGAGCCATGCGGATTTTGAGCAAATGTACGAATCATGCTTGCATGTATGAGTGCATTTGGAAAAATCCATATGGCGGGAAGCCACAGCGAGATGAAGCGTAAGCGAAATCGAGCTGGAACTCTGAATAGTTATTCATAATTATAAATACAAAACCAAGGAGGAGACACAATGGAGAGAACTTTATTTACTTCCGAGTCCGTAACCGAAGGACATCCCGATAAAATCTGCGACCAGATTTCCGATGCGATCCTGGATGCCATGATCGAGCAGGACCCGATGAGCCGTGTGGCATGTGAGACCCTGACGAACACAGGTTTCGTTGTTGTTATGGGTGAGATCACCACGAAGGCGAATGTAGATATTCAGAAGATTGTACGTGATACCGTGAACGAGATCGGATACAACAATTCCGATTACGGTTTCGATGGAAATACCTGCGCGGTATTTATTGCGCTGGACAAGCAGAGCCCGGATATTGCCATGGGCGTAGACAAGGCCCTTGAAGTCAAGGAGCGTCAGATGAGCGAAGAGGAGATCGGCAATTTCGGCGCCGGTGACCAGGGCATGATGTTCGGCTTTGCTTCCAATGAGACGGAAGAGCTGATGCCTTATCCGATCGCGCTGGCACACAAGCTGGCACGCCGCCTGACCGAAGTTCGCAAGAACGGCACCCTTCCTTACCTTCGTCCGGATGGCAAGACCCAGGTTACGGTGGAGTATGATGAAAATGGCAAGCCTGCATCTCTGGACTGCGTGGTACTTTCCACACAGCACGATCCGGATGTAACGCAGGAGCAGATCCATGAAGATATCAAGAAGTATGTATTCGATCCGATCCTGCCGAAGGAGATGGTAACGGAACGAACGAAGTTCTTCATCAATCCGACCGGTCGTTTCGTTATTGGCGGACCGGTGGGCGACAGTGGTCTGACCGGCCGCAAGATCATCGTAGACACCTACGGCGGATACGCTCGTCACGGCGGCGGCGCATTCTCCGGTAAGGACTGCACGAAGGTGGACCGTTCCGCAGCGTATGCGGCACGTTACGTAGCCAAGAACCTGGTAGCAGCCGGACTGGCAGATAAGTGTGAGATCCAGTTGTCCTACGCCATCGGTGTAGCGACTCCTACCTCGATCAATATCAATACTTACGGCACCGGCAAGCTTAGCGACGCTCGCCTGATCGAGATCATCCGCGAGAACTTCGATCTGCGTCCGGCAGGCATTATTCGTATGCTGGATCTGCGCCGCCCGATCTATAAGCAGACGGCAGCTTATGGTCATTTTGGAAGAACCGATATCGATCTCAGCTGGGAGCGCACTGACAAGGCAGAGGAATTAAAGAAATATCTAAACGCCTAAAAGCCTGAACGCAGAAATACAGAAGGCATATAGAGTATAGAGCGTATAGCATATAGATATGTACGGAGGGGAACTGTTACTTGACAGATTCCCCTCTTTTGCTTAGAATGGCAGTGAATAAATTTAGAGGCAGCGCAAGCGGAATCGAGCCAGGACTCTGAAGAGTCACGAAGACTTGCAGCAAATAGTGAAGAAGGAGGACAAGAATATGTCTATCTTAGTGACCGGAGGCGCCGGCTATATCGGTAGCCATACCTGCATTGAACTTCTCACACAGGGCTATGAAGTTGTCATTGTGGACAACCTGTACAATTCCTGTGAAGAGGCCGTTCGCAGAATTGAAGAACTGAGTGGTAAGAAGGTAAGCTTTTATAAAGCGGATCTTCTGGATAAAGAGGCCGTGGAGGAGATCTTCGAGAAGGAGTCGATCGATTCCGTTATCCATTTTGCCGGATTAAAGGCAGTGGGGGAATCCGTGCAGAAGCCTCTGGAATATTTCCACAACAACCTGACGGGAACCCTGATTCTGTGCGATGTGATGCGTCATCACGGTGTGAAGTCGATCGTGTTCAGTTCTTCGGCAACCGTATACGGCAATCCGGCCAGCGTTCCGATCTATGAGGATTTCCCGCTGTCCGTAACGAATCCCTATGGACGCACGAAGCTGATGATCGAGGAAATCCTGCAGGACGTAGTAGTATCCGATCCGGAGTGGAAGGTAATCCTGCTTCGTTACTTTAATCCCGTCGGCGCTCACAAGAGCGGCCGCATCGGTGAGAATCCGAGAGGAATCCCGAACAATCTGACGCCTTATATTACACAGGTGGCAGTTGGCAAGCTGGATCATGTGAATGTATTTGGCAATGACTATGATACGCCGGACGGCACAGGTGTGCGCGACTATATCCATGTCGTAGATCTGGCTCTGGGTCATGTGAAGGCGATCGAGAAGATCAACGCCATGGACGGCGGCGTTAAGATCTATAACCTGGGCACCGGCATCGGCTACAGCGTACTGGAAGTGATCGAAGCCTTCCGCAAGGCTACCGGCAAGGAGATCCCCTATGTAATCGGACCGCGCCGCGCGGGCGATATCGCAACCTGCTATGCAGCGACAGACAAGGCGGAGAAAGAACTTGGATGGAAGGCTCAGCGCGGACTCGATGAGATGTGTGAAGATGCATGGCGCTGGCAGAGTATGAATCCGGACGGATATCCGGAGGATTAACTGGTATGGAATTTTACTATGGAGTCGATATGGGTGGAACCACGATCAAGATGGGCCGCTTCGACAGAGAAGGTACCTTACTGGAAAAATGGGAGATCCCGACCCGCAAGGAGGATAGCGGCAAGCACATCTTTGACGATATCGCGGAAGCTATCCTGACGAGAACGGCGGCAGCCGGGGGCAGTGTGGACAGCATAAAGGCAGTCGGCATCGATATTCCAGGCACGATCTGGGAGGATGGATATCTGGAGCTGAGCGTAAATGTCGGATTGAAGGATGTCTACCCGACGGAAGAGCTCTCCCGCAGACTCAATCATGTCCCGGTGGCCTGCGGGAATGACGCGAGTATCGCGGCGCTTGGTGAATACTGGAAGGGCGGCGGCGCCGGACACCGCAGTATGGTGCTGATTACACTGGGAACCGGTGTCGGCGGAGGCATTGTCCTGGATGGCAAGGTGATCGCCGGTGCGCACGGAATCGGCGGAGAGATCGGTCATCTGCCGGTTCGGTTCGGGGAGCAGGAAGTATGCAACTGCGGAAACCGCGGTTGCCTGGAGCAAGTTTCCAGTGCGACAGGCATTGTGCGCGAGACAAAGCGCACGTTGGTGAGCTCGGATCAGCCCAGCAGTCTGCGTGAGATCCGCAATCTGACGGCGAAGGATGTTCTCGATGCGGCAAAAGCCGGGGACGCTCTGGCGAAATCCGTGATGGACACGGTGACACATTATCTCGGCGTGGCGATGGGAATTGTCTCCAACATCGTCGATCCGGAGGTCTTCGTAATCGGAGGCGGCGTATCGGCCGCCGGGCAGGATCTGATTGAATGGATTCGGGAAGCTTACGATGCGAATATGTACATGACGAAGAAACGGGCGGATGTTCAACTGGCGCAGCTGGGAAATGACGCCGGTATTTACGGATCGGTACGCCTGGTGCTTCCGGAATAATCCGGCGGTTCCCATTTGCCTTTGATATTTGACGCAAAGGTCTTGCCAAGCGGCTGTTTTCGTTGTAGAATGTAACTATTCAGTGCCATGCAGATTTTGAACAAATGCACGAGCCGGGGCGTTGAATAGTTACATTCGGGCATTCATTACCGGATGCTGTATTCATTCTATTTATTAAGGAAGGTTTTAGATTATGAGCATAGAAAAGGTAGACGCATATAAGAACGAGAAAGCTAATCGCAAGCAGACGCTGGCGAAGGAGAAGTCGAAGAAGAAGAGAGACAAGATCATTGGAACCACTCTTGCAGTAGCATTTGTAGCGATTATTGCCGGAGCGATTATTCTTACCTTTGTGAATGAATTCAAGAGCTATCAGGAAAGCCGTCCGAATTATAACCGGACAGAGATGGTAGTGCCGGATTACACCGGAATTACCTCCGAGAGCAGTGCAGCAGAATAATTAATCATAGCGGTTGCGGGATGCCCGCGAATTACTCCGCAGCCAGATCGGCTGCAGGTAGTTCGCGGGTATTCTTATCTGATGGTGATGCCGCATAAGCGGAATCAGGCGGAAGCTTTGAATCGTTACAATTATATAAAAAACGGGAAGTGACAGGAATTATGTATCAATTAGATTTTAATCACCCGGTCTGGGTGCATTTTATAGGCATCGGCGGTATCAGCATGAGCGGTCTCGCAGAGGTTCTTCTGGGAAGAGGCTTTCGGGTCAGCGGTTCCGATGGAAAGGAATCCGAGCTGACACGGAAGCTGGCAGCGGACGGAGCGGAGATCTTCTATGGCCAGCGTGCGGGTAATATTTCCGACGGGATTGACGTCGTTGTGTATACGGCGGCGATTCATCCGGATAATCCGGAATTTCAGGCAGCAGTAGAGAAGAGCATTCCGATCCTGACGAGAGCAGAGCTTCTGGGACAGATGATGCGCAACTACCGCACGGCGGTTGCCGTTGCCGGAACCCATGGCAAGACAACCACGACATCCATGATCACGGAGATTCTTCTCGAAGGTAACTGTGATCCCACCATTTCCGTGGGCGGTATGCTGGACTGCATCGGCGGCAATATCCGCGTTGGAAAGTCAGACAGTTTTGTAACGGAGGCATGTGAGTATACGAACAGCTTCCTCTCGTTCTATCCGACGGTTGGCGTGATCCTGAATATCCGCGAGGATCATCTGGATTTCTTTAAGGATCTGGCAGATATCCGCCACTCCTTCCGTCTGTTCGCAGAACGGATTCCGGAGGAGGGTCTTCTGATCATCAGCAGCAATATTGAGAATTACGAGGAGATCACTGCGGGACTTCCCTGCCGCGTGCAGATGGTTGGTATGCGCGCGGAGGACGATTATCGTATGGATCACATTACTTATAACGCATCCGGCAAGCCGGAGTTCGACTGCTATGTAAAGGGCAGTGACGCGCCGGAGCATATGGTGCTGAATGTACCCGGCGAGCATAATGCATGGAACGCGCTGGCGGCGATCGCTGTTGGGCGTGAGATGAATGTCTCCATGGATATCATTGCGGAAGGACTGCGCCATTTCACGGGAACCCATCGCCGCTTTGAGTACAAGGGTAAGCTGGGGGGTATTACCATCGTGGATGATTACGCGCACCATCCGGACGAGATCCGCGCGACGCTGGCAGCGGCAAGAAGATGCGACAGCAAGCGCATTGTCTGTGTGTTCCAGCCGCATACGTATACGCGGACGAAAGCACTGATGGATGAATTTGTGGATGCCCTTTCACTGGCGGACCGCGTGGTGCTGGCGAAGATTTATGCAGCCAGAGAGACGGATACTCTGGGTGTAAGCTCCGGAGATCTGTGCAAGAAGCTGAAGGCGAAGGGCGTGGATGCCTGGTACTTTTCCACATTTGACGAGATCGAAACTTTCCTTCTGGAAAATTCTATCGACGGGGACCTGTTGATAACTATGGGTGCCGGAGACGTTGTAAACATTGGGGAAAAGCTGTTGGGAAGATAGTTATCCACATTATCCACAAGGTTATCCACGAAGAAAGGAGTGGATAGCCTTGTTCATTTTTGAGTATAAAACAGGGGTTATCCACATTATCCACAGAAAATGTACCATCTGTTGGTGGATAAGCTTTCTCTTGCAAAAAAAAGAAGCTGTGTTATAATAAGCGCGAAACGGGGAAAAAGACAGATATAAAGAGGGATCGATGTGCTATTAATAAATGGAATGCATACAGGATATACAATCATTTCCAGCGTGTTTATTGACCGTTATCTTCCGGGAGCCAACGGAGAATTTGTGAAGGTTTATCTGACGTTGGTGCGCTTGATGGAGGATCAGCGCCAGGAAGTTACGGTGGCGGCTCTGGCGGATCGTCTGGAGCATACCGAGACGGATGTGGTGCGTGCGCTGACTTACTGGGAGCGGCAGGGGCTTCTGACATTGTATCAGGAGAATGACAGGATAACAGCGATCGAGCTGCTTCCTGTACTCGCAGAGGCAGAGCCGGAGAAGGAACCGGAGGCAGCTGTGCCTGCGGAGCCGGTTTCGACGGCTTCGGAGCCGCAGAAGCCGTCTGTTCCTCCGAAGCAGTTCGACCTGACGGCATTGCAGCAGGATGAGGATTTCCAACAGCTGATTTTCCTTGCGGAGACGTATCTCATGCGGCCGATGACGCCGAAGGATCTGGATCTGTTCGGATATTTGTATGAGAACCTGAAGTTCCCGGCGGATCTGATGGAGTATCTGATTGAATACTGCGTGGACGGCGGTCACAAAAGCACCAAATACATGGAAGCGGTGGCGCTGGGCTGGCATTCGGAGGGAATCCGGACGGCAGCTGAGGCCAAGGAAGCGAACCGCGCGTACAGTAAGGAGAACAAGCGGGTGATGCGTGCCTTCGGCATCAACGGACGTGTTCTGGGAACCGAGGAACGCAAGTTTGTGCGGATGTGGATTCACGATTACAAGATGCCGCTGGAAGTTGTGGTAGAGGCCTGCAACCGCACGATAAAGGCGATTCATCAGCCGAGCTTTGAATATGCGGACAAGATTCTGCAGTCCTGGAAGAGCCAGGGCGTGATGACGGCGGAGCGCGCGAGAGAGGCAGCAGAAGCACACCGGCAGGAGAAGAAGGAGAGCGGGACGAAAGCGGCGGGAAGCAATTCCGCCGGAGCGAAGAACCGTTTCCACAATTTTGACC
>JABLTM010107112.1_pt1 | contig 24397 bp, 25 predicted proteins | sample 7160121 | NCBI WGS metagenome assembly JABLTM01 (sample SAMN14651224, study PRJNA627086) | human gut metagenome | isolation source: feces | host: Homo sapiens
ATCCTTTCTAAACTAAATTGATTTATTTACTTATTAATTGTGCCTCTATTATATATGTCGGGAAAATGATATGAAAGGTTTCAAAAAAAAATGAAGCCAGTGGGACAGGTACACTGGCTTTTTTCCCGTCCCGCTGGCTTTCTTCACTTTTTCACAGCCAATTTTTATCAATCTCATCCTTAAGCTGAACAAATAAATCATAAAAAATGGCTTTTGCCTGACGAACAATCTCAAGCGCAATTTTTTCATTATAAGAGTGCGTTACATTATTTCGTTCTTGCAATGCCCTTAACCAAGCGTCTTCATTTTTAATCATTCCTGCTCTATATGCTGTTCTTAAAATAATTTTAGGTGAGCCTGTAGCGCCTTCTTCGTAACCATGAATTTCAAGAATTTCCTTCATCATCTTCCATGACTGCTCAAAACAAATCTCATACAGTCCAACAAGGCCAGTTAACACAACTGTATTGTAAGGCTCATCATAATCATAAATTTCCTTCATATTTTTTAAAGATGCACAAAAATTCTCATATTTTTTCATATAAAACCACTCCCTCTTTTTCTATTGATTCCCGCAATTCCGGCTGCATTTTTCTATCTGCATCAACAATATCAAACTGCAAAAGAGTTGATGTCTCTTCGTTTACATCCAATGCAAAACGATCAAAATTCCCACCATAAACTGCCAAATCAATATCACTGGTGCGTTTAAAATCTCCTCTTGCTCTTGAACCAAACAAAACCACTTTTTTTACATCATATTTCTCTGCAAAATCAATAATTTCGTTTAATACCTGTTCACGTATTCCTGTTTTTTCTGCTTTTTCCATTTAATTTTTCTCCAATAGCCAACAGGGACGGGAATGCGGCACTACAGTGCCGCATTTTCCCGTCCCCAGTTGCTGCGTTTTTATTTACATTTTTACAGTGCCTTTACTCTTGCTACTACGTTCTCTACGGTAAATCCGAAGTATGGGAACAGTTTGCTGTACGGAGCAGATGCACCAAAACGATTCATTCCGATGATGTCACCGTCAAGTCCGACATAACGATCCCATCCAAATCCAGAAAGTGCCTCTACTGCAACTCTCTTTCTTACATTCTTTGGAAGAACCTTTGCCTTATACTCCTCAGACTGCTCCTCGAAGATATCCATACATGGCATGGATACGACACGAACGTCGATTCCATCCTCTGCTAAAACCTTCTTTGCCTCTACAGCAAGAGACAGCTCGGAACCAGAAGCGATAATGATCGCATCCGGAACTGCCTTCTTGGAATCCTGTACAATATAACCACCCTTTAATGCCTCTCTTGAGGTTCCCTCGATCTGCGGCAGATTCTGTCTGGTCAGTGCCAGTGCAGTCGGTGTTCTCTTAGATGTAATTGCGCTGTACCATGCAGCTGCTGTCTCAGTTGCGTCTGCCGGACGGAACATATGGAAGTTCGGCATTGCACGCCACATTGCAAGCTGCTCGATCGGCTCATGAGTCGGTCCATCCTCGCCTACACCAATACTGTCGTGTGTAAATACGAAGGTTAACGGTACGCCCATGATTGAAGACAGACGTGCCATCGGCTTTGTATAATCAGAGAATACGAAGAAGGTAGAAACAAATGCTCTCAGTCCGCCGTGAAGCATAATACCATTTCCGATTGCTGTCATGGCAAGCTCACGAACACCAAAGTGCATGTTGCGTCCTGCATAATTTTCTGCTGAGAAATCACCCTCATCCTTCATATAGGTCTTTGTGGACGGGGAAAGGTCAGCCGCACCGCCAATTACATTTGGCATTCTATCTTTGATACGATTGATCATCTTGCCGGACAGATTTCTTGTTGCATCTGCCTTATCATCATAAGCCCAGAAATCAGCATCGTCACAAACCTTCTCTGCCAAATCCTCATCGTAGTAAGTATCCCACAGTTCCTTCATTTCTGGATACTTCTCGCAGTATTCTTGAAACATCTTATTCCAAGCATCCTCTGCCGGCTGTAAGCCTTCTACGATTTCCTTATAATGATCATAAACTTCCTCTGGTACGAAGAATGGCTCTTCTGACGGCCAGCCTAAGTTTTCCTTCATTGCCTTAATATTGTCATCACCAAGCGGCTCGCCATGTGCACTTGCCTTGCCCTGCTTTGCCGGACATCCAAAACCAATCTGAGTCTTTACAGTGATAAAAGATGGTCTCTCAGTATCTGCCTTAGCAGCCTCAATTGCCTTGCCGATTTCCTCTAAGTTATTTCCATCCTCAACGGTAATGGTCTGGAAACCAAATGCTTCCATACGCTTCTGAACATTCTCTGTGAATGCAATATCTGTTGATCCCTCAATAGAGATGCGGTTGGAATCATAGAAAATGATCAGCTTAGACAGCTTTAAAGTACCTGCAAGAGAAAATGCCTCAGATGAAATACCCTCCATCATACATCCATCGCCGCCAAGTGCGTATGTGTAATGATCTACAACCGGATATCCTTCCTTGTTAAATACAGATGCCATATGACGCTCTGCAATTGCCATACCAACTGCCATACCCATACCAGCACCAAGAGGTCCTGTCGTTGCCTCAACACCAACTGTGTGGCGATACTCCGGATGACCAGGTGTCAGAGAACCCCACTGACGAAACTGCATCAGATCTTCCTTTTTTAAATCACCATAACCAAACAGGTGAAGCAGAGAGTACAAAAGCATAGAGCCATGTCCTCCAGAAAGAATAAAGCGGTCACGATCCTTCCAATCTGGATCCTTTGGGTTGTGCTTTAAATGCTTTGCCCATAACTCATAGGCTACAGATGCACAGCCGAGCGGCAAGCCAGGATGTCCTGACTTTGCCTTCTGAATCGCATCTGCAGATAATACACGGATCGCGTTTACTGACATTGTATCAATGTTATTCATCTTCGTCTCCATTCCGCGCTTAAGCGCATTTAATTTTGTATTTATGCTCAGTTTACCAGACCATTGCACGAAAATCAAGTTTTTCTTATGTTATCGTAGCTTAATTTGCTGAAGCTCCTCCATTGTCGCCAAATAATAGGTCTTAAACTTGTCGCCCGGAATGACAGTATACAAATTATTTCCAAACTCTCTTGCAAAACGTATTCTTCCTGAAAATGATTGAACCTCGCAATAATCCGCATCATACATGACAATATTTCTCTGCTGAAATGCATAGCCTGTATGAAGTTTATCCTGCTCTGTAACAGCATTTTCATTTCCTTCTGACGTGTAAATATGAAGCTGATAGCCTGTTTTCGCTTCATCACGTACAACAAGACCAAGGTATTCGTTATTATAGAAAATACGCTGAATTTCTCCCTCAACAGCAATATCTTTTCGAGTAATTGCAGTTCTGTTTGACACGTCAAAAAAGCTGATGCAGCAATCTCCAACTGCAAACGCTTTTGTATCACTTAAATAGACAACCTTCGGGACATATGCGCCATTTTCAGAATAATCAAAACTTGCTACTATACGATCTGCAGCTTCTTTTCCCTTTTCAAAATCGTAAAAAGAAATACTGCTTGTTCCAACACCCTCAGAAATTGAGTAGTATGATACAGCTAATTGCTGACCATTTGGCGAAACACTAATGTCAAGCGGATATCCATCAATCTGGAGCGGATTGCGAATCGAAACTGCAAGCTCCTCGCCTGTATTTCGATAATAAGAAATTAAACTCGCATCCTGATCTTCTAACTGAAGCACAGTTACACCTGTCGACGCAATCACTCCCTTTGTGATTATCTGAGATGTAGTTCCGCTTCCAGTGATTCCCGATTTATTACAAATTGCAAAATTTTTTCCTTTTAAATCATAAATCAAAAGATAATCACCTTTGACATTTGCCTTTGGATTGCTCATATCATATGGCGCAGACCACACCTTTGTGCCCTTTTTGTCATAATACGTAGCACCATCTTTATTCATTACGACAATGCCGTCTCCATATGATACGTATCCTGCTGATGACGCATTCGACACATCAGTTCTCCAGCTGACTTCATATGTTTTGTAACGCCACAGCCGTTCTGCCACAAACCACGCCAGCACAACAGCTAACACCAACACTGCGACAACAATTCCTGCGACATTGACTGTTCTTCTATGATCCTCAGCCCAGCTTACTGGTGCACTGCGAACCTTATCGTTCGTAACCATGCTCTGCCTAAGCTGCTTCTTCTTTCTTTCCCGTTGAAATTCACTGTCCCTTGCCATGTACTTTCCTTTCCACCACTGTGCTGACTTTCAAACTCCAGCTGCATCTTACATACAGCTGCACAGTGTCCAAAAAAGTATAACATATCCAAGGGTGTGTGTCAAAGTTCCTTAAAAATTTTCACGGCAAATTCAGCTCCTGTCCAATATAAATTTTATTTATATCATCAAGTCCATTTACTTCCTTTAACTGCATAACCATCTGTGAGGAACCATAAAATTTTTTACTAATCTCAATCAATGTATCACCAGGCTGAACCGTATATGAAACTGGACGATTTACTGCTGCTTCTGCTGCCTCACTCGTCCCCTGTGCTGCATTTTCTTCTGTGGGCAACGTTGGTGCTGCTACCGTTAAAATTTCCTGCGTACTGCTTTCGTTTTCTTCTGATGATGCTGCATCTGATTCCTCATTTTTTGATGCTTCGGTACTGCTTGTGATACGATACACTGATGCTCCAAGACCATCCTTATAAAACATCATATCTCCAGAAAAAATCCCGCCATTTTGAATAGCTGCCACGTCTTTTTTTTCTGTCTCAGATGAAGAAAGGCTGCTTTCTGGTGTTTTTGCAACTGAAGCTTTTTCTTCACTGCTTTCTGGTATCTTTGTAGCTGAAACTTCAAGCGTATTCTCCGTTTCTTTTAAAGACGTCAACAATGCACCAATGTCATTTTTTGTTGCCTCAATTTGTTCGCTTTCTGATTCAAAAGCAACCTGCTCGCTCTCACCGCTTTTTCTCTCCACGGATGCTCCTACTGCAAGCGCCTGCACAGAATCCTCTTTTTTATTCATCCCTCTTGAAAAAAGGACACCACCTCCTACTAAAATAATAAAAAGAATTGCCGCCCCTGCCTTTACCCATATGCCGTTTTCTGCTGTTAGCTTAGGCGTCTGATTTATGTGTTTTGACTTTTGCGGATGCTTTATATCCTGCTTTTCCTTCATAATCTTTCTAAAATTAAGCGCTGCCTGATCGCTGACATCCTCACTTTGATCCGCATTGCGACTCAGCATATAATTTTGCATTTCATTATTTTTCTCATAATAAACAAAATACCCCTTCAAATGGAGAATTGTATCTTCTTCCTCCATCCAAAAGCTTTCCTCATCCCCCTTCTTCCAGTACATCAAACAATTTTCCCCAGAAAAAATCTGACGATGTGTTTTTTTTAATTCTTCACCATCTGGAAAATTTTCTTCTGTTCCGCTTATAAACCAGCCACATATACTGCATCCTGGAAAATATTCCTGTATCACTGACAACGTATTATCCCAGACCTGCTGCGTAATCGCTGTTTTTTGCTCATTTTCTTCTTCAGTACTGCCTTGCGCATCCTCTAACTCAACTGCTCCCTTTACAAACCAGCATCTTTTGTTTTCTGTAACCATTTTGCTTCCAAGCAATATACCAGTGCGTACATGCCCTGTACAATTTAATTTACGAATAAATGTATATGCATAGTCTTCCAGATACACTCTAACCCGCTCTTCTTTTTCTGCCATCTGACGAATATTTTTTGGCAGTTTCTTTTCCTCTTCCATATAACACCTCCAGACCAGTTCCATGCAGTTTATGCACGGTATTTTCCATCTTTCTTAGCACATCGTATCACTACAACCGTGCAGAATCTGCCAAAACCGCCTGTCGAATACACATAATCTTTCGACAAGCGAATAAAGCGCTTCTTCCCCGGATAGAATGAAGCAAAGAACGTTTCAGAAAGGCGGTATCTATGAACACAGTCAACTCTCCATCCTATTTTTCGCAAACTGATTTTTCCTCGGAAGGCTTTGCCTGCCGTTTAGCCAATCTTGTTGATTTAAGCCAAAAAAAGAACGGCCACCGACCAATACTTTTCCTTTGTATTGGCAGTGACCGTGTCCCTGGGGACTGTCTTGGTCCTTTAGTAGGTTATAAATTAGAGCGTCTTTGCGATACCATGCAGCATACATTTGTTGTATGCGGATCGCTTGCTCATCCTGTACATGCTGTGAATCTGCGTCAAAAGCTTCATTATGTGAAGCATATGGGCGACTTTCTCACAATTGCAATAGATGCCTCAATAGGTGCTAAAGAAAATCTTGGCATGCTTTGTCTTTCAAACAGTGCATTATATCCTGGCGAGGGTGTTGCAAAGTCGCTTCCCCCGGTGGGAGAAATCTCTATTACCGGGGTCACAAGCTGCGAAGACAATCCCATTCCATTTCACCGTCAAAGTGTCCCACTTTCTTTCATGATGAATCTGGCTGATGAAATTTATCAGGGACTTTTTACTTTTTTAACAGCTTACTTCCAGACAGTGCCCTATACTGAGTCAATGCCTCTTCAAGCGACAGATCTGCATTCTCCTGACAGAAGGAATCAAACTTATTTAAACGCTGCTTGTACAGCAGATCCTTTCCAAAGACAGGCTCATATTCTTCCTTGAGCTGCTTTTCGATCTGCTCAATCTCTTCCTTCTTATCTGAAAGTTCCTGACGCTTGCTCTCAAACTCCTGCTGCAGCCCTAAAAGCTCATCCTTGTTGGCAGCTGTAATGTCTGCTGTGATCTGATGACGAATTTCGCTTTCAAAATTTTCAAGTGCTTCCTGGCGCTTTTCTACTGTATTCTGCATAACCTGCTGAATACTTGTGATTTTATCATCAAAGCTGCCCAGATTGTAGCCCGTCTCATCCTGACTTTTCTTGATGCGGTTCGTCATCAGCTGCTTGTTCTTATTATTAATGCGGATCTGCTTTCGAAGTTCCTCCACCTCTTCATTTACACCTGCAAACTTCAGCATATACTTGTGAAGCAAATACAAATATACAGTAAATAATGCACCCACATATACAAAAAATGTAAATGCTAGCACAAGACGATTCGAAATTGCCAATGAGAAAAACAATGGAATAAAGAAAATCAAGCCCACACCAACTAAAATATCAATTGTCCAATCTCTGCTGTTTTTAGGGAAAAACAGCATGGAAATCGCACGCTTTTTACATACGACTGGAACTTTATTTTCTTTAAATTTCAGTTCAATCTGTGCCTCTAGCTGCTGATTCTGTTGACTTAGAGGCGCTGTCTCAACCTGAATGCGCTGTGCTATTGCATTGGCCTTTGCCTTTGCACGCTCAGTTTTACATACATCAATCTGGTCTTGATACTGACTCAGCTCACGATCATACGTTGCAGCAATTTCTTCTTTTTTCTTTTTAAGTGCCGTGGTAATTCCCTCTGCCACACTCTTTTCCATGCTGCTGTACGCCTTCTCGCTTTGCTTTAACTCACCAGTCAGGCGTGTCTTATCCTTCTCTGCCTCGTCAAGATCATTTAACAACTGCTTCGCCCTATTTACTGTTTTGATTAACTCAGAATCATGAATTGCATCAAGTGTAACAGCTTGACCAAAGACAGATGATTGAGCTTCTCTGGTTGCCTCATCCTCTGGCTTTGCTTCCACTTCCATAGAAGATTCCATAGAAGGTTCCATTGAAAGTTCCATTGAACCTTCTTGTGACTCTTCTGTCGATGCGGCATCTAATTCATCCAGCTGTTTTTCTTTAAGCTCAGCCTGCTCTGATTCTTCTGGCTGTTCTTTGGTAAGCTCAGTCAGTTCTGATTCTTCTTGCTGCTCTTGTGCTTCCTCCATCAGTTCTTCTGGCTGCTCTTTTACTTCTTCTAGCTGCTCCTTTGTCTGCACAATTTCTTCCAGATTAACCGGCTCTGCTTTCATATCAGCTGATGTCTCCTTGGATGCCTCACTTGACACAGCCTGTTCTGCCTGCTGATCAAGCAGCATTTCAACTTCATTAGCTGTTTCCGGAGTATCCGGCTGCCTATAATCGTCCATTTTTACTCCTCCTAACGATGATTATCAAGAACCATTCCCATTTTCGCACTTGCGTTTGAGAATTGTTTTTGTTATACTGACCACAAAACAAAGTCAGTTTTCAATCAATTTACAGTTCCTATAGTTTACTATATACTATTTTTCACTATAGCACAAGTTTTTTCTTTTTAGGAGGTTTTTATGTTTCGCATGTGGGGTAAAGTCTTCGCAGACAATCATCTTCTCAAGGATTTTGTTGTTGAAAATCCATCACTCGATATGACCCGCACCAAAAAGGTGTTCGCAGCACTCGAAAACATCGCTCATGAATTTGATCTGGCTGTCCCAATCTGGCTGCCATCAAACATTTCTGATTTTAAGCGTCACGCAAAAACACGCTTCACTCAGGACAGTTTTATTGAGGCAATAGATTTTGACTATCTTGAAATTCAGATCATTGAAGAAGATTAATTCTTTGCTAAATAATTTCAAGATAGCCAAGACATCCAGTTTATGTTAGCCTTATGACAAATATTGACTTATAATATCATTGATCAGCTGCTCTTCCTTTGGGGAGAGCTTTCTTGTCTGCTGCTTATGTACTTGTCGATCCCCGGATTCCCCCCGGGCCGCTGCAATCTGCGCTAGGCTCTCTTTTAACTCCTCTAACTGCTTTTGATGATCCTTTTCAGGTTCTTCCTTTCTGACAAGCTCTGGACGGTTCACCCGCTTTTCATTCTCCGCTGACACATTATTTTCTTTCTGTGCACCATCTTTTTTCTGCATAAAAAGATCATCCCTCATTGCTCCTCGTGCTCTGGCTGCTGCACTGCTTCTAGCAGCCTCGCGTTCTGGCTGCACAAGCTCGTCTGGCTGCTCCTCACTGATGCCATCTGGCATATCTCTTGCACTTCGCACAACAAGCACATTTTCAAAATAGTGGACAAGTGCTGTTTCAAGAAGATCTTTGTTGGAACTATTTCCCATCAAACCAGAAAGCACAATCATCCCAGCTGCCATCAAACTTCCTCCAGCCAGATACAATACACAATTTTGAACACTTCCTTTATTCAAATAAAGAATCAACGAGGATACGGCACCTATTAGAAATGCTGCTGCCGCACAGTAAATACTGCAATTTTCCCAACTCGTCAGACGTGTTCCTGCTATACGATACTGCTGCTGCATTTTACTTACAAATGCTTCTGTATTTTTCATACCGCAATTCATCCTATAAATGCTCTCGTACTTTGTCTTCATCTGCTGCAGCTGCTTGTCCTTTGCCGCTGCCAGATTATCAGATTGTCGAATCAAACTTTTGTAACAACGGTTTGCTGCAAATCTGCTGATAACTCCAATCACACAAACTGCCGCCATAACATACAGGATCATTCCCTGTTCCAGGTAATTTAACATACCATCGCCCCTTTCCGCCGAAATTTTCAGATTCATTTTCCGGTCTCCTAATTCATACACTAGCATAGAATTGCAAGCTTGTTAAGACAGAATCCATCGCACTTTTTTTACCTCACTCACACTTTTTTTCCATATATCTGATACTTTTTTTCTTTTTTGATGTTATCTGTTTTTTGTGAATGGACATCAACTCGCGTTTATGCTATACTGTTTGCAAAGACGCTACTAGCTTTTGCTTCATGCGTTAAAAAACATTTTTGAAATATAAAGGAGGCTTTTTTATGACAAGTTACACTCCAAAGGGCGTATGTTCCCGTCAGATTAATATCGAGGTTAATGGTGATACTATCGAGTCCGTTCAGTTCGTTGGAGGCTGCAATGGCAATACTCAGGGTATCTCATCTCTTGTTAAGGGTATGAAGGTTGATGAAGTAATCGCCCGTCTCGAGGGAATCAACTGCAACGGCCGTGGAACTTCATGTCCGGATCAGCTCGCAAAGGCATTAAAGTCCATTAAGGGTGAATAAAATGAAAAAAATATTATTGACTGGCGGTGGTACTGCCGGTCATGTTACACCAAATATCGCTCTTTTGCCAGACCTTAAAGCAGAAGGCTATGACATTCATTACATAGGCTCCTATGAGGGAATGGAAAAGAAATTGATTACAGCACAGGGCATCCACTATGACGGAATTGCCACTGGAAAGTTTCGCCGCTATCTAAGTGCAAAAAATCTCACTGACCCATTTCGTGTTATCAAAGGTTTTCAGCAGGCTAAAAAGCTGATCCGTGACTACAAGCCGGATGTTGTCTTCTCTAAAGGCGGTTTTGTTGCTGTTCCTGTTGTGCTTGCAGCTGGTCACTATCATATTCCTGTTATCATTCACGAATCAGATATGACACCAGGCCTTGCAAACAAGATCTGTATGAGAACTGCTAAAAAAATCTGCTGCAACTTTCCTGAAACAGTTAAGCTTCTTCCGGCTGATAAGGCTGTTCTTACTGGAACACCAATTCGCCGTGAACTGTTAAATGGCTCAAGGGATGCCGGCTTTGCTTTTACAGGACTTAGTGACGACAAGCCGATCCTTTTGATGATGGGAGGAAGTACCGGTTCACGTGCAGTTAATGCCGGTCTTAGAAGTGCTCTTCCTCAGCTTCTTAAGGAGTTTCATGTCATTCATCTGTGCGGCAAAGGAAATCTTGACAGCACACTTGCTCAGCCAAGCTACATTCAATATGAATATATTTCTGATGAGCTTAAAGATTTGTTTGCAATCTCTGATATTGTGCTTTCACGTGCAGGTGCTAATGCCATTTGTGAGCTTTTGGCACTCAAGAAGCCAAACATTCTTGTTCCGCTTCCAGCAGCCGTAAGCCGTGGCGATCAGATTCTGAACGCAAACTCCTTTAAAAAGCAAGGTTTTTCCTATGTACTTGAAGAAGAAAAGTTAAACGCTGATACACTGATGGCAGCTGTTCACGAAGTTTACAACAATCGTGATTCTTACAAAAAGGCAATGGCCACTAGCAATCAAAGCAATGGCGTAGATATTGTAATCAAGCTAATTAAAGAATTATCGTAAAAAAAAGGCAGAACTCCAATTGTGGAATCTGCCTTTTTTCTTGAAATCATGTCTTCTTTTTGTTTATAAAAAGCTGCTTTTCATGATGCGTAAAACCTTCAATAATAAAAGTTTCTTTTTAATCTTTAAGCGCTTCTCTTAATTTTGCTCCCTGCTTTTCGAGTTCCTCTCTCTTTGCTGGCTTCGGATCCCATGAAACCATGTCTTCTCCGCCTGCATATCTTGGAATCACATGCATATGGAAATGCATAACAGTCTGTCCTGCTGCCTCACCATTATTCTGAACTAAGTTAAAGCCCTCACATCCAAGACCTTTCTTCATTGCCTTTCCAAGCTTTGCAGCAACTTTAAGAACATTTGCGGCATATTCATCGCTGATCTCTGTTACATCCTTAAAGTGCGCCTTTGGAAGGATTAATGTATGTCCTGCAGATGCCGGACCTAAATCAAGAATTGCGCGAAACTGCTCATCCTCATAAACAGTCTCTGATGGAATCTCACCTGCTGCTATTTTACAAAAAATACAATTATCATCTAACATAACTAAAACCTCTCTTTCGGCAAATATTGATGCCATTTTCTTTTGTACCCAGTATACTCATTTTTTTGATAAATTACAAGAGCACAAAATGTCGTTACATTTTTCTTGAGACAATCTATAAAAAATGATATATCTAACAAGTAACAATTTAAAGCTGTAATGGAGGTGCTTATGAACGATCAAACCTATTTTCTTGCCAATGCCGCCCATGAACTTCAAACTCTGCTTTCTTTGCTGTGCAGCAGTATTCAGGCTATTGAAGCTGCGCATCCTGAAGTTAGATGCTATCGTTATTGGCCAGAGCTCTCCTCTGACTGCCGCTTAATGAATAAGCTTCTTCGTGATCTGACAGATTACAGCATGTCTGACCAACTGACGAAACAACGCAGTGATCTGTGCAATTTACTGCGGCGGGCTTATTTATCATGTCTTCCTCTAACCGAGGGAACGAACAAAACGCTTACATATACAAGCCGCGTCTCATGCGCCTACATGCCTCTCGACTCCCCAAAAATGATGGAAGCACTTTTAAATCTGATCGTCAATGCACTTGATGCCGTATCTGACAATGGAAGCGTTCAAATTATTCTTACAAAATCAAACGAACAATTTGTCGTATCTATAATAGATGATGGCTGCGGAATTGCACCCAAACAACTGCTTACTATTTTCCATCCTTTTACTACCACAAAACCAGATGGTACTGGGCTTGGCCTTCCAGTTGCCAAACGTATTATTGAAGGACATGGCGGTCATATACGCGTAAGCTCTGCTCCAAATCAGGGTGCCACCTTTACCTTCCTTCTGCCCTGTTCTTTTTCATCTGACAAAAAATAATAATGCCGCATACAAAGCCTATTATAGCGCCCACTATATGTGCGCAATTGTTGACACCACTTTCGGCAAATCCATGATATAAAGTGAAAAACATCATGAAAATAAGCTGCCGAAGCGTAATTTCTTCAAAATGACCTTTTGACAATAAAACAATACATAGTAAAAGACCTGCGATTCCAAAAATTGCACCAGATGCACCAGCTGTCGCTACAAGCAAATCCCCCTGATGCACATACCACCAGACAGATGCCGCATTTGCGCCAATGCCACTGATTAAATATACACCAAGAAAACGCCACTTTCCAATACAACGCTCTGCCAATGCACCAAGATACAAAAGAACAAGCATATTGTTAAATAAATGATCCCATCCAAAGTGAAGAAAAACGCTTGTAACAAGACGCCACCACTCTGGCTTTTGAACAAACTCACCAATTTGCAGCACCATCATATTCATCAATGCCGATTCTTTTCCTCCAATCTCACCGACTGCAACGATGCATTGAATCAAAATATTAAGAATCACCAACATCAACGTAACCTCTGGTATTCTGTTAATTGCTATTCGTTTTCCATTAAAACGATCTGAAAAACGTTCCTTTCTAATCAGGGTAGCATAAAGATCACAAAATTCAGACGGCTGTCCGTCAAAAATCACTGGCTGTCCAGCGTCATCTATAAACCACCTTGGGTAAAAGCCTGTTACAAGCTGCTTTGAAATTGAAAAATCATCTGACAGCACAAGTGCAAGAAATTGACACTCCAGCTGTTTTTGCTCTCTAACCTTCTGTGCTGCATAATCAACTACCCTATCAATTCTCCACGGATCGGCTGCCAGCTTATTTGGATCATCGAACAGACAAACTGCATACAGCTTCGTATCCTCTTTGATCCATACACCACAAGGAAAATTTGCTGCAGCAATATTCGTATACCCACCACGCTTCAGCTTTTTTTCCACAAATTCGCGCATCAATTTTTGATCCACACTTATCACCTCGTTGTACTTAACAAAAATTACAATTCACAGGACACATATTTGAATGAACTGTAACTAGCAAAATTCTGTCAGTCAACTTTATCATTAGAAATAAGATTTGTCAATGTTTTGGCTTTAATATCCAATATGCCATAAATGCTGCTGCCACTGCCGCCACGACTATGAAAATCCCGGCAGCTGCAAGCAGATTTTTATTGATGAGATCTAACAAAAGCAAACGCTTCCCTGCTGTAAAAAACACATATCCCAAAATAACCATAATCAATAATATGCCAATAACTGTAACTGACGATTTTTTTTGCTTGCATTTTGTTTTTTCCCTCTTAGGTGAATCTGACACTTGCTGCACATTTTTATATTGTTTTTCCTGCTGTATTTTCTGTTGTTTTTCCTGTTCACTTGCACCAGAATCAGTCTGTTTAGAATCGCTCTGTCCACATTCTTGGTCTGTTATTTGCTTATTAATTTGAGAACTTATCTGCACAGAAGATACTTTAGAATCACAAGAATCATTTGTGGCATTCTCTAACCGATCTTTTATGCATCCAACAATTACACTGATTGATAAATTTTCCCGAAGGCTTTCCTGAAAGAGTCCATATGCCAGTTCTAAGCTTCTTCTATCATCATAATCAATATGATCAATCAAAAATCGACATAATACATTTACAGACTGATGCAACGGCATATGCTGATATGGATAATAGCAAAATCGAATACGTTCTAAGCTTTTCGACACATATATATACTGAGGTTCAAGCAATATTCCTTCTCCGTCTAGCAAATAACGCCCCGCCTCTGAAACTGCACTGCAAAACTGCAATAGAAGTGACACCATCTCATCATAGGTGATCTTTCTGGCATCAAGAAATTCCGGTAAGTTTTCTAATGATGTAATCTCATAGCTAAGCGTACTTTTTCCATTCATCTGCTGAACATGTACAGGTAAAAATCCATTGATCCTATTGTTAATCAGCATTGACAACCTATAATCTGATCTGGCTTCCTCGTCTGTCTCTATCATCATATATTGATAATCAAGCCTTCGGCTGTATGATACTTCCATTTGTGCCATTATATCACCCCCTGTAATGAATTTTTATTGCTTTTCGTAAAATGTTCAATCTTCAGCTGATATTTCTTTAGAATCTGACGCTGTTTCTCTATCCCGCTTGATTCCTCTTACAAGTCTGATAAACTCCTCCTGCTTTGATTCATGTACCTGCACTTGTCCTGTAATTTCTGTTGGTGTTCCCCATAAACGCATCAGTGCAAAAAAAGGAAGACGTATTGGTGCCTTATATGTAATCTTAACCATTCCAGGTCCTGCCTTCACCAAAAATGATGGCATATCACAGGCAAATAATTCACCTTCTATATGCGTATTTGCATATTCACAAATTATATCCTGGTTTGCCGTATTCTGCGAGATCCGCCATAAAAGCCCTTTTTCCTGAAGTTCTTCCCAAGAAAAAGCTCCATCTTTCATACTACTGTTTTCTGTCACCAAAAGCATCGCTTTTTGCGCTGTATGCCACGATACTTCCTCTAACACTGCTTTATCATGAGTGAAAAAACCATAATAAATACACATAAAAACAGCCATGAGAACTGTCATCATAATCAAGCTGGCCTCCACAGTAAAGCTTGCTTTTTCCCGAAATAAAAGCTTCTTTTTGATCAGAATAACAATCTTTTTCTTTTCCGGCTTCACAAAAACACCTCTTTCTCGTAAAGCTAACATTCGCAGTCCGGTTTTACTACTTGCTTATAAACGCAGTATATATCAGACAATTGATGCAAATTGAGACAAGCATCCAAGGAACAAATGGTATTTCTTTTTGGTAAACATGTGTTATAAAAACTCTTTGCATCAACTGTGCACACAGACAAAGAATACTGCCTACAAATAAAATTTCCAGCCCTATTTCCACCCCACAGCCCGCTCCAAGCAAAAATATGCAAAGTACATCACCCATTCCAATGCCTTTACTAAAACGCGCCAAAAGCCACACTATCATCCCTGGAAATAAGCAAAACACTAAATCAAGGATTTCGCATCCACAAAAGGAATTCCAAATCATTGCAATAACTGTACATCCAATCAGCCAGCACACAGATACATTATGAAATAACAAATCAGTTGCCGCTGGAAGCAAAAAGCATAAAATAATAAAAATCCACCTTGCCTGCGTCATGATTTTCCTCCATCATCCTGTTTGGCACAGCGGCTGCAGCAGTGACGATCTGAAACCTCTGAAAGCTTTACTAACTTTACATTTCTTCTTAGCGCCGCACAATTTGGATCTGTGTGAAAACGATTTCCACTTGATGTAATATACACCCAAAAACCACTTCCGCCTTTTTCGCATCTGTCACATGCATAATACTTGCTGCCATCATCACTGCGGTAATTGACTACCTCATTATGACGGATCTGTTTCACAGAAAGCTTCAAATATGAACAGTCCAAACTTGTATGGTACACACTTCCTGTTTCCGTAATATACACAATTTGGTCTTCCTTAGTCTCATCTTCTATCTTATCGCCATCTTGCGATGGTGCTTTATTTCCGCTCCATACACGCTGACACTCCCGCTGTGTAAATAAAAGTGAACCGAAATTTCCCGGAAGGAACGGAACTCTCACGCGATATGTTACGGTAAGATCTAAATTTCCATCATCATCTGGAAAACGAGAACCAAGTACGGTCAGTCCATCACTTCCTCCTATAATCCATGAACGATCTAAAATTTCTCTTCCCACTGAATACAGAAGCTTTTGTTTTAAATAAACTGCTGTAATTCCACCTTGAACTATCAGCGTGATCACATCCTCTGCTTCTTCACCGCCTACATCTTCTGCCTCATTTGGCTCTTCAAGCAAATAATAATATCCAGCAGCACTTGTAACTGAATCCTTCATTCCCTGCTGAATCCGCGTCTGTATCTGTATAACCTCAAAAAAAGACATAAGCGCCATAATAACACTAAGAAAAATAGGCAGCACTATACTGGCTTCAACAGTCAGCGAACCGTTACATTGCTGGCAGCCGACTGAAAAACAAAATGATCGATACCTGGATTTTTTTTTGAATGCTTTTCTATGATCAACTGCCAGCCTCATGGTACACCACCTTTCTTTATTTTAATTTTAATCTAATACATACGGCTTTGTTCGCACGAAATCTCATATCCAAACCCAGCAAAACAATAAAAAATCGGTGCCGCCTTCATACTTGCCTTAACCTGTACAGCTCCCAAACAATCCGCCATCGAAAAATCAGGATTTTTTTCTCTCATTCTAAGCTGAATGACATCCATTGTATGGTAGCGTCTATCACTTCGCCCTTGCGCATACAAAAGAAGGCGTAAGTATTCATCATATGACAGTCCATTATTCTCTTTTGCTGTTAAAAACAAATCTCCATCCAAAAAATCTGCGATCTGTGAAAACTCCAATGTCCAGCTTTCTGAGTTTTTAATAATAGGAATATTGCCTCCGCTTAGCAATGTTCTTACATCAACTATAGCCTCAGCAAATGACCAACCTGCAATCATTGTAAACTGCGTCAGCTTAATGGCAGGATATACGCCAGTCCAACCAACAAGAGTAGTTGCCGCTGTCTCTGCCTGAGATGATAAGACAGGATCCTTCCATGCAGAAAATAAATTCAGTCCCTCTCTCATTAAAAGAAGTGAATTTACTGTTGATTTTAAATTTTCCTTATCACTTGTTTTGCCATTTAGTATATATTCTAGCTCATATGCCATTTTATTTGTCTCGCCTGTACTTGTAAAACTGCGGCAATGCTCTAAAAGATATTCTGTAAACAAAAAACTTTCTTCCATTTCACTAATCGCAGAGTGATACCATGTAAAATTTACAGTTCTCCACTTTGATGGAAGATCCTCTGCCTCAATAACATATCCTGATGCAGCCTGATCAAACGGCAGTACAAAATTCAGCCAACCATCTTCCTTGAGCTTTTCTAATTTTTCAAGCCAGCTTTCTTCTATCGCTTCCTCATACTTCTTCTTTTCTTCATTCGTTTTTTCTAAAAACTGCTCATCAAAACTTTCTTGTTCCAGTTCCTGCTGCTCTTTTGCCATTGTCTTCGCATCATCACCCATTTCCAGCTCTTCAAGCTGCTCTTGTACTTTTTCAACCGCAATTCCAAGTGTGCGGTATTTCATAAATTCCAGTACGCTTCTGGCAAATAATTCTCCTTCATTTTCAATGACCGAAACCGTATTTTCAATCTCTGCAGTGCTGCTTGTTCCTCTATATAGATTCCCAGATAAAAGCAAATGGTCTTGTTTTGGATTTGCGTTCATCGTCAAATATTTGCTTACAACCTCCTCTATATCTTGATTATTACTTAATTCATTTTCATTTAAAAGCATTAAATCAAATTCATTAAGTAATTCACGATCATACATAGAAAATAATGAATCCATTGCAGAGTCTGTAGCACAGACTAGGTGCTGACGAAGTCCAAATATCCTCGCATGCTCTGTCATCATCATAATAAATCCAATAAATAGTACAAGCAGCAGCGATAAAAATACAGTTATACTGGCTTTCTCATGTAACCTTTTCATCATCCATACAATTCACTTACTGTACTATTTACATGACTAAAAATTCCAGTTACGATAGCGGTAAGCTGTTCTCTAAAAATTACAACAATTGCCAAAAGCACTACAAGAACTAAGATCACCTCAACAGTAGTAACTCCCTTTGTATTATTTCTAAATCTTCTAATTTTCTTCACTGCGCCATCAGTGATACGACAAAAAACCGTATGTTTTTTAATTCCTTCCATCGAAATATACCTCCTTCCGTAATTCTTTATTTTTAATCACTACATACTCATAAATGCAGGTATCATTACTATAGCCATTACTAATCCAAGCAAAAGAAACATCGGAAACAACATTTTGGTTTCCATACGCTCACCATCCTGTATTGCCTGGTTTTTTCTCTGTTCTAACGCCTGTGTCAGTTCTTGATCAAGCTGCTGCTCTAATCCCGATATTCCTTGACGCAAATTCTGTTCAAGGCTGCTTCCTAACTTCAAATAGCAGTGTGCTCTGCACCTCCTTCCAAATGCACCATATGCTGCTGCTTCATTTACACCTGCCTCTATCTGATTTCGGGTAACAAGCATTTCTTCAAACAGATAACGTTGATATCCCTTGCATTTATGCTGTGTTTCTTCATATTCTGCAGTCAAACGATTCCATGCCGTGCGTACATTTAATCCACACTGAATCATCAATCCTAACTCAAACACAAAATTAGGATAATCAGCTATCAGCTGTTTATTTCGATTCTCAAATGCTTCTTTCCTTTTTTGCCTTGCAATTTCATATAAAATAAACGGCAATAGTAAAAATAGCGCTGGCATCAGGCGGATCGGCTGTGTTTGCACTGTTTTATAGGTTAACTTCTTTCCTTCTATATTTTCAGGAAGCGTCACTATAGACTTTGTTTTCGTATTATTATTTTCATCCTTTAACTGTTTTGTCAAAAGCATCATATAATACTGCGCATCCTTCTTTGGCATCATCAGTCTCACATCAAGTGTATAATACTGTTCATACATAGAATAAGATAGCTTTACCTGAAGTTGTGCAGTAACACCCTCTGGAGGGATATCTTGTATTTGAATCACGCCAAAATCATCCAAAAATTCTGGAGTTAAGCTTTTCCACGCCACACGTATTCCATAAATTGTGGAAGAAACGAGAGAAAGATTAGTCTGAACATTTTCAAGTGATTCATTCTCTCCTAAAATCTGTTCTTTTACTGAATCAAATGCATCATCAAACACAGCCATCATACCTTGTGTCTCTGGTTCTTTTCCATCTACACTTACGTGAATGGTCTGATCTCCCTCTTCTAAACCTTCCACTGTCAAACTATAGTCTTTTGTCTGTCCAAACTCCGGACGCTCTAGCTCTGTTTTTGGTACTTGCGTATCTGGAAGAAATGAAACAGAAATTCCAAGCACACTCGCAAAAAATAAACATATCCAGAAATTTACCATCTGCCTTGCGCCTTGAAGCTGCAGCTTTTTCTTTGCATCCTCTCTTACATATAAGGCATTTGCCCACTCTCTTTCTTCTTCATTTTGAGCTGGCTGCTTCTTTGATAGCAAATCATAAATCCACAGTCCCATTGGAAATAAAAACCGTAACCATTCTTTTTTGTTTTCCTCACTCAGAATGTTGTCAATTGTTTCCTTTTTATAATTTCGTTTCCATACAGCAATTACTACTAATCCCACTATCAGACAACTAAAAAACAACGCCATGCAGCACACCTCCCTATTATTGCCTTTCAGCAACTTCATTCTTTCTTGTTTTAGTTACAGCATCCTTAATGACATACTATTCTAGTCTCGTTATCCTCTCAGAAAGAAGATATGCCGTTATATAAATAAAAAGGCACACTGTCATAATCATCTTTCCTGTCATCGTCTCATACATTACACTAAGCAGCTGCGGTGATGTAACAGATAAATATAAAAGGATTCCAACTGGCATCAAATTCATAATCTTTTGTTCTAGCTTTTTCCCTGCAAGCATTGTCTCGATCTGAGACTGCGTCTGCACTTTCAATACAAGCTGACTAGCGATTTTCTGCAAAATAAATGGCATTGATGCACCACTTCTCTTAGCAAGCGCAAAAGCTTTTGCAAATTCTTTTACTTCTTCTATCTCACATGCATCTGCAAACGACAGCCATACCTGCTCAGCAGGTTCTCCCAAACTCATTTTTGTAAGCATTGTCTGCATAACCTGAACCATATAAGCAGTTTCTCCTTCCATCATAGATAGCTGCTCAGAAGCCTCCTGCATTGCATTTTCTGCTGAATGGCCAGTCCTAAATGCACCAGATAACAATTGAATTAATTCTTGAAATTCGCGTCTGATACGCTGTATTTGCTTTTCATGCAGCGATTTTCTAATCCATCGAAAGAAAAAATAAAGAAACGGTAGCATTGAAATAAATCCTATCAAAAAATCATGATAAAAAATATAAGTAAGCCCTAACCAGCCTGCTGCTCCCACAGCTCCATACAAAAGCTTCTCCTTAAAGCCTAATACCTCAGGAAGACAATACAATTCCTGCGCTCTTAAGTTTTTCGCAGTTTTTAAGTGAATGAACCGCCTCGAGTTTTCCTGTGATCTTTCCATCCACAACCCCCGTTTCCTGAAATTGATACAGTACAGACAGTGTTACATTTCCTTTTTCGTCAAGACCAGTAACTTCCTGAATAGAAAGTACCTTTCGGGAACGATCTCGTAAACGCCCCAAATGAATTACAATATCAATTGCCGAGGCAATTTGTCCCCTTATTGCTGCAAGCGGAAGCTCCACTCCCATCAAAACCATTGTCTCAAGACGTGTCATCATATCCTGTGCACTATTGGCATGACCCGTTGAAAGTGAACCATCATGACCAGTATTCATCGCTTGAAGCATATCTAGCGCAGCCGCATCTCGTACCTCTCCGACAATAATACGATCAGGACGAATACGCAGACTATTTCTAATCAAGTCCCGAATTGTCACTTCATATTTTCCTTCCTGGCTTGCATTTCTTGACTCTAATCGAACCAGATTTTGGATATGATATAAACGAAGCTCTGCGGAATCTTCTATCGTGACAACACGCTCCTGATCAGGAATATACTCCGCAAGTGCTCCCAAAAATGTAGTCTTTCCTGAACCGGTTCCTCCTGATATAAATATATTGTAGCGTGCTCGCACCAGATTCGCTAAGAATTGCGCTACATCCTCTGACAATGCACCCCATTTTATTAGTTGGTGCATATCAGGAGGATGCTTTGCAAATCGCCTGATCGTAAGAATCGGACCATTGAGCGCGATTGGAGGAAGAATAATATTTACTCGTGATCCATCCTCAAGGCGAGCATCTGCCATTGGATTTGCCTCATTTACCCGGCGATTTACTTTCGCTACAATTTGCTGAATCACATCCTCTAATTTCTCCTGCGATGAAAATGCCTTAGGAAAACGAACTAACTCACCTTGCTTTTCCACATAAATCTGATCATAACCATTGACCATGATCTCTGTCACTTCCGGGTCATCTAATGCCTCACTTAATACATCCAGCCTTCGAAATGAATCATACAATGCCTGTCTTAGCTGCGTCAAAACCCGCACTGAAAATTGTTTTCTGTACTGCGGCATCATCAAAACCTCATCAATGCTTGCATACAATTCATCATCTGTCAGCTCTCTTGTCATATCAAGCTGCTCCACTACTTGGGTACGCAACAATCCAAAAAGATTTTGCCGTTGTTTTTCATCATCTTCATTACTGTTTCTTTGACCTTTCAGCGAAAACAGCTCCTCATCGCATTTTTTCATTTTATTTACCACTCGCTCTTTATTAAATTGCACACATAATCTCCTGCTTCTCCCCACAGAGCGTATTCTAACCTTTCCTTCATTGTTCCATTTTGCGCACACTGAGGCAGCGTTACAATCTGCATACGCTGCAAAAACTCATCACTGCCATTTTTCTCAAGCCAAAGCTCAAAACGTCTTTGCTGATCTTTTGCCAAACGTTCTGAAAGCACTGGCACATACAGCTGAGAACACATCGAAAACATTGAATCTGCAAGCCACAGCTTTGATCCAATATCTAAAACAATCGCTGCGTATTCTGTCTCCTGCGCAATTTTTAAAATCAACTGGCTCCATTCTTCTGGCTGTATTGCACATAGATCCTCTGGACAATTCATTCCGGTAAGCACATCAACTCCATGCCAATGTGATACAAGTACTGGCAATTTTTCCTTTAATTTTTGTCTTTGCCAGTAAAAATAGGCATCTGATAGCGTTCCTTTTTCACCTTGCTCCTCTGATATATTCTCTTCCTCATCCCAAAACGGCAATTCATCAAAACCGATATATAAGACTGACCGCTTACGCGCCAACAGCTCCCCAAGCAAAAGAGAAAATGTTGTCTTTCCACATCTTCCTACTGGAGAATACACACCGTATATAGGACACGATTCCTGCATTACTGGACTGTCCCGTTTGTCATGATCACTCATACGCTGCATCAATTGATTTAATAATTGATCCGTAGGCTGATATTTATAAATATAGTTTTCCTTATGATCACGTGCCTGCTCTTTATGTTCAGTTAAATATAAAACATCCTGCGTTTTCACAGACATCTCTCCATACGATTCCAAACTGCTTTCTTCAGAAAGAAGGAGAAGCTGCGGTGTATGCCCCTGCAGATAATCTGACAGCTTATCTGCCTGCGAAAATACCTGCAATTCAAATGGCATATTTTCCTTGCGGTTCACATATTCTGCAAGATTTTTTCCATACACCTCTTCCTGCTCATACATTGCCACTACCTTTTTCATATGCACACTTTCTCCTTTCTTTTTCACTGGTATTTTTACCACTAAAATTTCATTCATAATAAATTAAAATTTACTGATGAGCACATTTTAACAGATTGATAGTTAAAGTCAATGTTTTTTCTATTTATTTAATAATAAACATCCATATTGTATGTATAATACATATTGTGTGAGTTTATATTTTTACTTTTACACAAAAAAAGCCTTACCAACCCCAACATTTTAGAGTAGAAAGGCTTTTTAATTTTACATTATTTTTAATTATATTCTCGAAAAATCGCATCCGATGCAATTTTATATTCTCTCACAGAGTTAGACTTTTTAATCTGTTTTAATAGCTTAGGCGATGCCTGGATACCATTTCCCAGATAAACCCATAACTCTTTCATCTTAAATAAAACATTACGATCTCCTGACATCTCCTCACAATATCCGTCTAAAATCGCATCATGAAATTTCTTCAATCGCTCAGATGACAGCGTTTTCTCCACGTTCCTTTTTTCGCTAACGCCTTCTTCCATTTCATGATTAATCTCTTCTGCAAGAGCAGGATTCATAAGTAAACCACGACCTAGCATAACACCTTTTGTCTGTATCCCAAGACCACCCTTTATTTCATTCCACTTATCCACAAAATGAATATCTCCATTATAAAAAATTGGGGATAAACTATGCTCTTTTGCATACTGATAAGCATCCATATGAGGATAACCTTTATAAAAATCCTGTAACAAACGAGGATGAATAATCAAATGATCAATTGGGAACTGGTTAAACAGTGTTAATAACTGTGGCCACTCCTCCTCTGATGAAATGCCAATCCTTGTTTTTACAGAAATCTTCATTCTCGTTTTTGAGTATATCTGATCCAAAAATTTGCTCAACTCTTCTGGATATGCTAAAAAACCTGCCCCACGTCCTTTTGCAGTTACTGTCCCAGACGGACATCCTAAATTGAGATTCACCTCTCGATATCCGTATTCATACAATTGCTTTTCAATTTCCAAGAAGTCATCAGCACGATTGGTCAGAATTTGCGGAATTACATGCATTCCCTCATTATGTTCTGGCAACACATCATGGCGTTCACGACTTCCTAATTTCTTATTTGAAATAAATGGCGTATAGTAGGTATCAAGCGGTGCAAAATATGCATGATGCGCCCTACGATAGACATAACCTGTCAATCCTTCCATAGGTGCCATTGAAATCTGATACTTCATGAAATTTATCTCCTTCTTACTTTTATTTAGGTTCACGGGACGCCCATTCACAAAACCCACACTCCGTGCTCTCGCTGCTTCGCAGCTTCGTTTTGTTCTTTGAAGTGGACTGGTAAACAAAAAAGCTATCACTTTTCAGTGATAGCTAAGCAAATAGCGGAAGGGAGATTTGAACTCTCGACACCACGGGTATGAACCGTGTGCTCTAGCCAGCTGAGCTATTCCGCCATATTATAAAGGCATTTCTGTACCTTCAAAACTGCACACAAACTTTTCATCCAAACCTATTACCATTTCCTACCCTGACCTTTTGGTC
>JABLTM010099875.1_pt1 | contig 24281 bp, 15 predicted proteins | sample 7160121 | NCBI WGS metagenome assembly JABLTM01 (sample SAMN14651224, study PRJNA627086) | human gut metagenome | isolation source: feces | host: Homo sapiens
ATAGCTCAGTTGGTAGAGCAAAGGACTGAAAATCCTTGTGTCCCCGGTTCGATTCCTGGTGGCACCACCTGCAAAACTCCGAAATGCTTTATTATCGAGCGTTTCGGAGTTTTTTCGTTTTAGTTACCATACCCAATAATCACTACGAAAGCCACTATTTAAATGAACTGAAAAAGGGCATCAAGGGTAGGTTTTCAATGAACACACAACTCACAAACCCTTAGGAAAGTAGACTTTCAAAGAATACACAACTTACAAACCGGTAGCACCTACTGGGATGTGATGCCCAAGAAGTACTAGAAAACGGGGCGCAGCAATGCTGCGCCCCGTTTTTTTCTGTTATATCTGATTGGTTGACAGAGAATTTAGACGTTACCAAGAGGTCTCTTCCTCTTCCCAAATGCCCTCCAACTTGTGGCTAAGTTCGACAAAGCCTTCATCCGCACGATCCTCATGAATACCCAATTTTTGGCTATTTGCCAAAAAACCTTCCAATACAAAGTGATAATACTTGGATTGGGGAGCTACATATCTTTTTTTCATTGTTTTCTTGTTGTTATTAAAGAGGAGTGGAGTGGTTGAAATAAGCACAATTCCACTCCACCCGATTGTATGTTACTTACTCGGAGCAGTGAGATAAACCTTCTGTCCGTTGACGATGTAGAGTCCGCTTTGACGCACCCGATGAATGCGACGCCCTTGCAAATCGTAAATCGTCTGTACTTCGTCTGTCACCGTTGGATGAGCAATATCGGTCGGCACTTCGTCGAAGCGGAAGGAAAGCGGTGCACCTGTGATAGAAGTAGCTAAAGGTAGATAGACCTTATTGGCTGAAATCTTGAAATGTCCGCCATGGTCAGTACCTTGGTTGCCGGTAGTAATACTTCCATCGGCATTGTATTCCAACCAAGCCTTGTAAAGACCTACTTGCTCATTTTTTACCCCGAAGAGATAATATGCATGGTTGTTCTCAGCCTGAATGAATTGCGTACGAGAAACACCACGCAACTGATTATCACCAACCCCAACCGGAACATTCGCTAAATAGCTCAAGCGATAGGTTGCAGCGGGTGCTTTAACAATCACAGCCGTTGAAGCCGGAACCACACCCTCTGCAAGTAGCTGGAGTTTTACCGTACTTCCCTTAATCTCGCCCACAGTATAAGCCTGTACCCCCTCAGGGAGCTGTACGGCATAGTCAAGATAAAGACCAGCATAACCATACTTGCTTACGGTCAGATCATAGCCTAACTGCGTCGGATCGGCAATTTCTTCTACATACCAGCCTTGCGATTCGCTGGCTGCCGTAGCGAATGCCACTTTTCCATCATTCGCCAAGGGCTTCAGTTCGTAAACTGCATGTACCTCGGTCTGCAATTTCTGACCATCAGTCACTGCGGGCAGATACGAAGTCGTATGAAGACTCTTCATAGTCAACTTCCCTTTTTCTGACACAAACTGCCAAGCTGCACGACTTTGAGTTGCATCAACCTCTGCACTGAGTTGAAGCGCATTATCCGCATCGGCATAAAGGAAGAGATTGCCCTTTACATCGGCCTTGCGCACTGTGTAGAACTTACCTGCTTCGGGTTGTACTACGGTCAGTGAGGCTACAGCCTCCTGCCAATGCTTTAATGCCTCAGCATAATCCTGAGCTGCAGCTCCTTTATTCTTCAATAAAGCGGCAGCCTGGCGGTAAGCCTGATTATAGGCTTCGACTCCTTGGGCATTCCACTGCCCCACCTTCGTACCAGCTGTCAATTCGTAACAAGGCAGGTAGGGCGTTTGGCTGAAAACTTGGAGTGCATTGTAAGAAGCCGAAGCGTTCTTAGCCTTCAGCAGAGAGTCGTGCATCTGCTGGAGTTGAACGAGTTGATCGGTGAGAATTTGATCCGACACTGTCAGCTGAGCCATGGATTGTGCCGCCAGTTTCGTCAAATCAACCGCTCCTAACAGTTCAGCAGTCACACAATTTAATCCGTCGTTCACCGAAGCGCGAACCTCGGTCTTGTACTCACAAGTGTCAACAGCAAGTTCGGCAAGAGCGAAACAATACTGACCACCAAACAGCTTATTGACCGTTGACTTAGTCACAACCATACGAAGGTAGCGGTACTTATCCGTCGGACAAATCTTGCCTGACTTCCAAACCTTTCCATGCGTTTGGGGTAAAGCATCAGCCGTATGGGTGAACTCCTTAATGGTAGTAAAATCTTTGCCATTCAAACTCTGTTCCAAACGAATGGTCTGAGGGAACGGGCCACCGCTATGATTACGGGTCGTATAACCTAAAACAAACTCGGCATCGGTTGCCACATCAGCCACCTTGATTAAGAGGTGATGAGCTTCATGGACAACGGTTCCCGACCAACGACTGTGGAAGTGTGTCTGAACATTCTTATCAAACAAGGCGGCTACTCCACCACCATCAGTTTGTCCGCCACCGGTATTTTGGTCTGCGTTGGAAGTAACGTACCCCTTCTTCGCTTCATTCGTTGCCTGTAAAGCAACGGGATGATAAGTAAACAATTCACGATTTACCTCATACTTCACCGTACCGACTTCTGCTATCAGCTTTTCGGTCTGTTGAATGAGCTCATGGAGTTGCTTTTGTTTTTGCTCGATCTCAGCCTGTTCAACCGCCTCACAAACTTGGGCAAACGCACTATATGCTTGAACCAGTTTGTCCTTAGCTTGACGAAGCGCATGGACATCCCCCTTCTGAGTCAGCATCGCCGAACGTGCCGCATTGAGGGCCTCATAAAGCACAGCGAGTTCAGCACTGGCCTGCGTATAGCGAGCAAGCAACTCCGGCTTGTACAACCCGAAAGATGCAAGCGAGAAATAGGGATGGTTCATGCTCTTATTGCCCCCATAGGTAGCCTTGACCATCAAACGCAAATAACGATAGTTGGCATTGAGCAACTCGGTTTCATACGTAGTAATGGGATGGTTGGGAAGTCCCTTAGTCACTTCCTGAATGGGAGTAAACAAACTACCATCTTGACTACCTTCGATCAGAATGTGCTTGGGACGCTCTAATCCGTCGGCATTACGCGTAACGTAGCGCATGCTTACAGCTGGCAGGGATTGCTCCTTGAGATCGACGCGGAGATAGTGATCGAGCTTGTCCTCAGAATCAATTTTCTCATTCGCTTCGGTGAAGAGGAAGGTGTTGATATTATTGTCAAGCAAATGGTAACCATTGGCAGCCGAACCATTTACCTCTGGCTTATCACTTGCTGCCGCATTGCAATAAAGAAAACCAGTTGCCTGACTGTCTTGGGTCTGCAGCGCGATTTCCTTCATTTCGGTCACCTCGCGCACCAATGCTTCAGCTTGATCAGCGGCAACCTTCAGTTCCTGATAAGCCTGTTCGGCTTCCTGCACGCTCATCAACTGGAAACGCCAACGGCTCTGCGTACCTTCGATTTTAGCCCAGCCCTGTACTTTTCCACCATTATAATTAAGATAACCCTTGTCATAACCTACAGCAAAGTAGGCAAAGAACTGTTCATCGAGCGTTTCGATACGGTAGGTAGGAGCTTGCGCCCTCTCAACCAAGATTACAGCCTTACCCGTTTCGGCAGCTGACATGTACTTGCCCGTTCGTGGGTCTTTGATGTAATAAGCATTCTCACCCACCTGTTCGAAAAGCCACTTGCTTGCCTGCTTTTCATCCGCCGTCATCTGAAGCGTACCATCGGGCTGGATGATAATATACTTATTAGGCGAATGTTGACATTCCAGCAAATACTCACTGTTCGGGACGAACGTGATGCGTGAATCAGCGGCCTCCTTTATGCGAGCCATTTCCTCCATCAACTGATAATAAACAGGGAGATAGGCTTCCTTTGTCTTCTGCTCATACACTTCTTCAGCCTGTACCAAGAGTTCATTGAGCTGCACTACTGCTTCCTGGCGATAGAAACCGACGCAACGACTTTGAGGATCTACTTGTTGCAAGAATTTCTTCGTACTCGCAATGGCTGTATTCAGCAATTCACGCTGAGTTCCTATCAAGTCATTGGCAGAAATCTCGGTCAGCTGACCAGCCCCGTCCACAGCATAGATACGAAGTTTATGAAGCGAAAGCTTCTTGGCGGCTCGCTCAGAAAGCGGGAACACATAGCTATCGGAAAAGGCCTGAAGCATGCCTTCATCGTCGTAGGCAAGGAAGCCAACCCCTCCTTGTCCGCCACTCACTTCGATTTTACCATTGGCATAGCGATAAGTATACGAACCCGTAACGGGAGAAGCCTCAGGATGGATAAAGTCTGTATACATGCCCAAATCGGCCTGTACACCGTTCTGAATAAGGCGCAGGGTCTTTCCGTCGTGAGAATACGTGGGTTTACCGGCACAGTCGTTTATCAAGATGATGTGACGATTGAGCGGAAGATTCCAGGACTTCACCTCAGCAATAGCGGCATCAACCTGTTCCTGTGTCAGCGTGTAAGATGAAGAAGTGTAGTCAGCCACAAAACGCTGATTCATCGGCGTAAAGAAACAGTGTGCACGGAAGAAGTCGGTGAGGTCTTCGCCTGCCGCACGACTACACATCTTATAGAAATGAAGCAGACACTTGGCGCCGTCCTGTGCGGGAGCAGTGACTCCCATCGGATCTTTGCGAAGCATCTCGAAAAGACGCGGATAGAACTTATTGTTCTTACCAGCCAGATGGTAGTAAAGCCAAAGCTTGTAATAAAGGTGCATCTGCACACCCAGCGTAGTGTGGAAGAAGTCACCATTGTCGCGATTGTAAATATTGAGCAAATTGAGCAATTTACCATCCGACATTCTGGAAGTAGCCTTACCGTCAAACCATACCGCCACATTAGAGAAAATATTGTTAGAAGACTCCTTCAATCCATTCATGTGAAGCAACTCTTGGTGTTGGTGCCCGATTTCGTGTGCCGGTCCCCAAATGTTGTCAATGTCCATCGAAGTTCTTGAAGCCAAGCCTACAGTAATAGCCGGAAAGGTGCTGATATGATAACCGCTATAACCATTGGAACCCACCATATAGCCTGTCAGCATACCCCAAGCCATGCCATGTACGCGATAGGTATCAGAATAATCAACGGGTGCAAGAGTATCGTTACCCATGTAGGTATAAATTCCACGCGACGGGTCATCGAGTGTCGGGAACTCCTTCTTAGCTTGTTCGATTTCTTCACGGCTGAGTATCCCCAAGGTCAATCGTTCGCTCATCATGAGTTTATCCCAAGCGGCAATGACATCTTCCACTTGAACTTTTTCGTTCATAATGGAACGAAGACCGGGATACTTCTTACCACCCACCGCCATACTGTCTTGGTAAAGATGCAGAATCTGGTACTTACCCAAAATGGTGATAGCGGGCATGTTGGCACGCGCCTCGTAATACTCCCAGTCTTTATTCTTATCTGGCGTATAGAGTTTGTCACCCATGCGGTTATAGTAACCGTTAATGTGACCGCCCTCGATATGGATTTTGAGATCCTTGTAGCTAGAAAGCTTAAGCCCCGTAGGCTTTCGGTCCATGAAAGTCTCGACCGTGTAACAGATGAAGGTATTGAGCGAGTCTTGATTGTAACGAATGATATTCAGACCCTCCTTGAGCTTATGACCTTTGTAGGCATGCCCCTCGGGACGCTCGTAGCCCTTGAAGGTACTGAACCAAAGCTGAGAACCTTCCTCTATCTTGCCTTCTACCATCACATAGAACACATCCCCTTTCTTGGCATAAATGCCTGTGGGGTTATTCATCACAGAGTGCGGCTGAATGCGCAGGGCACGTCCAGCCTCATGCGGATTGCTATAGGGTTCATAAAGTTGTACCCGAAACTTCTTAGCATATTCGCTGTCCCATTGAGGTTTGTTGGAGAACTGATTATCCTCCGTCCAGTCAGCTTTCTTAACCTTCCGAACCATTTGCTGCAAGGCAGCTGAGAGTTGCTTGAAAGTAGCGTCTTGTGCCAACTGCTCATCAGTCATAGCGGCATAGTTCGAAGCGAGAACGGTGCAGGCTTTATCGGTGAAGATTTTAGCAAGAGCTACTTCATACTTACCCGCATTGAATTCTTCGATTTGCGCAATCTTGTCAAGCTGAGCTTGAATCTGTTCTGGGCTCATCGCAACTTCATGGATATTCCACCGCGAAGCGCTGTGCTTAAATTCCCAGCTAACGATAGAACCGCTTATGTGCATGCAATTGTATCCTGCCCCCTGCACATGGTCACTCATCGTGTAAATATTAGAAGAACCTGCCTGTTGAACACAATAGTTATAACAATTGGCATCCAGGAAAACATCTGGCACCATCGTCCAAGCAACCGATGTTTTTCTTGAGTTACGCAAATAATGTCCATTACCCAAGTTGCGCAAAGCAAATTTTCCTTGATGTTCTCCTTTACCAGCTTCTGCAATCCATAATTGGTAATAGTTTGCCCTATCTGTGTTTGACACACCCGTCCCTCTATTCGCATTACTACTCAACGAATTAGAAGAGTTATGATTGACAATATTGTAAACCTTACCATCCACCAATTGTGCCCATGCACCCGCGACAGACACCATTGTCAACAACAATAGGGCCGCCGCTTTACGCAAGGGCGTTTTCCTTACTTGAAATTTCATAAATGTAAATGTATAAAGCGATTGACATCGGGTAAACTTTCGACGAGCTGAACGCACAAACATGCTACACAGCCAACTGTGGAGAGCGGGTATCATACGACAGCCGCCTAGTCCATTACCCTTCATCGCGAAAAAGCTCAATAACCAGCTAAAAGAATGACAACAAGACCACAGCACTATGGGAAAATACTTCCATCGAATGGAAGCTATACTGCGGTACTAAAAACGAGTTATTGATGCGAGTTCAAATAGACAATAAAATTTGAATATGCTGTTGCTTGAGAAACATCCATACAGCCCCACTCCCAAAAAGAATTTTATTCTATAACCTCAAAGGATAAACGCCTTTAAGTAAGTAGAATGAGCATCATGGAACCATGTAAGCACACACTCGAAAAACAACCCCAATAGGCACATCTGCCCTACTTTTCAAGTATTACCTACTACATGGAAGACATTCAACTGAGCTTAAAATCCAAAACGTCGAAAATCAGATGCGAAAATACATATTCTCGTTGTGTTACACAGATATACAACAAACTATTTAACAACCTATTCCTTGAAAATGAGCAGCATAAAAAGACTTATTAACGACATAAACTGACAAATGACAGATATATTAAACTCACGAAGCAAACACCTACATTCCCATACAACCATGGTCATCTACACTAGGTGCACTCTCTGTACTCAAAATGTGGATAAACAAGGAAAACAGTCATGCTCCATCCATATCAATTCTTTCTGCTTTTATTACTGTCCGATAAAAGTCCAATACAGTAATAAAGTATGACTCGAACACTGAAAATTAAGCGTTCGAGTCTTCTTTTTTATTTTACAAGCCCCCTAATCAAAAAGTAATGGTTTGAGGTTCGCTGAATCTGCATAATTCCATTGTACGACTGCAATGCTCATTTCCAAAGTCGCGAAACTGCATTGCAGGAGCGCAACGGCCATTTCCAAAGTCGCGAAACCGCATTGCAGGAGTGCAACGGCCATTTCCAAAATATTACTGTACTTGGACTTTTATCGGAAAGCAATATTCTGCTTTAAATTATCCACTCTAAAACCTTCACTACTTTTTTCGCCTAATAAATCTATCTATTTGCGCTAAACAAACTCCATAAAACATAAAAACGAAAACAAAATCGTATATTTGCGCGTCATTTAGATAGCATAATTCATTTAATAGTAACAATATGGATAATTAGACATTCCACTAACTATCCCATAATATAACCTCACTATGATTGAACTGATTAAGCACGGCATTTACCTGCTCGACGGCAAAGAAGTACGTACACAAGCCTCTGGCCTACCTACTGCCAACGAAGCTCGCGAAAACACCATCACGTACCAAATACTCCGCGCCCATCATGACGGAGCCCCCACCCCTAACCAATTCTGCATTCATTTCGATGCGATGATGAGCCACGATATTACATACGTGGGCATCATCCAAACTGCGCGCGCATCGGGATTAAAGGAATTTCCCCTTCCTTATGTCCTGACAAACTGCCACAATTCGCTGTGTGCTGTGGGCGGAACCATCAACGAAGACGACCATGTGTTTGGCCTCTCGGCCGCTAAGAAATATGGCGGCATTTACGTGCCCACCAATCTGGCAGTAATTCACCAGTATGCCCGAGAAATGATGGTGAAATGTGGCAGCATGATTTTAGGCTCAGACTCTCATACGCGTTATGGTGCACTCGGCACGATGGGAGTTGGTGAAGGCGGAGGCGAACTGGTCAAGCAGTTACTTCGCAACACATGGGATATTTCAGCTCCCGAAGTCGTCTTGGTGTGGCTCGAAGGTACACCGCGCCGAGGCATCGGCCCGCACGATGTGGCAATCTCATTAACCAAGGCGGTATTTGAAAGTGGCTTTGTCAAGAACAAAGTACTGGAGTTTGCAGGACCAGGCGTAGCCGGACTCTCTGTGGATTTTCGTAACGGCATTGACGTGATGACTACAGAAACAACTTGCCTTACCTCGATTTGGGTGACTGACGAAAAGGTACGCGAGCACTACGAACTGCATCGCCGCCCTGAAGGATACCGAACTTTGCAACCAGGCAAAGTAGCCTACTACGACGCCATGATTCGCATTGATCTCAGTACACAGGAATCCATGATTGCCTTGCCCTTCCACCCTTCGAATGCTTACACCATTCATGAACTTCAAGCCCAGCCCGAATCAATTCTACGCAAGGTAGAGGAAGAAGCACGGGCACGCTATGGAGAAAAAGTAAAAGTGGATTTGCTCAGCAAAATTCACGACGGCGGTGTTTGGGCAGACCAAGGCATCATTGCGGGCTGTTCAGGCGGTACGTACGAAAACCTGAGTCAAGCGGCAGCAATCCTTCAAGATCAATCCTGTGGCAATGACTACTTCAACCTTTCGGTCTTTCCACAATCCATCCCCGTTTCGGTTGCCACTACGCGCAACGGCATCAACGAGGAGTTGCTCGAAGCTGGAGCTGTTATCAAACCAGCCTTCTGCGGCCCCTGCTTCGGTGCGGGTGACGTACCTGCCAACAATGGTTTCTCTATTCGTCATACGACACGCAATTTTCCAAACCGCGAAGGCTCGAAACCCAGTCAAGGACAACTTTCCCTCATCGCTCTCATGGATGCCCGTTCGATTGCCGCAACTGCCGCTAACGGAGGAAAACTGACTGCGGCAACGGATATAGAATATACGGATACGCACGAAGCGTATACTTACGAACCGCGTATTTACGAACGCCGTGTGTACAATGGCTACAATCGGCCTCAACCCACAGAGGAGTTGCGTTATGGTCCCAATATCAAGGACTGGCCAGAACTGTTTCCCATGGAAGAAAACCAGTTGCTCGAACTGGCTGCTGTGATTCACGACCCGGTGACCACCACAGACGAACTAATTCCCTCGGGCGAAACGTCAAGCTATCGTTCCAATCCGCTGAAGCTTGCAGAGTTTGCACTGTCACGCCGGATTCCCGAATACGTGGCACACAGCCAACGCATCCATGCAAATGACCTAGCTCGCCGTGCAAACAAATGTCCCGAGACCTTGACGAGACTCTTACAGCAAGTGGGTGCTTCACCAGCTAACACGTCCTATGGTTCCTGTGTCTTTGCCAACCGACCAGGTGATGGTTCTGCTCGTGAACAAGCAGCAAGTTGCCAAAAGGTCTTGGGCGGCGATGCCAACATCTGCTACGAATATGCCACCAAACGTTACCGCAGCAATTGCATTAACTGGGGCATTGTGCCTTACACCCTTGACGCAAACGTGAAGTTCCACTGGCAACCGGGTGACTTCATCTTTGTGCCTGGCATCCGACAAGCTATTCTCAACGGAAAAGAAAGCATCGAAGCGCTGGTTATTACCGCCGACGGCACCCAAACCCCATTAACCCTGCACTTTGCCGGACTGACTGCGGACGAACGAACCATCCTCGCAGACGGCTGCTTGATAAATCATTATGCGAAGAACAGGAAAGTATAAGCACATAAGCACATAACCTCATACCCCTAATCAATGACCAAGATAAAAATGACCACTCCCCTTGTGGAGATGGATGGCGACGAAATGACGCGCATCCTTTGGAAGATGATTAAAGACGAATTGATTCTTCCCTTCGTCGAACTCCAAACTGAATATTACGACTTAGGACTCGTTAAACGTGATGAGACCGAAGACCAGATTACACTTGAAGCAGCAGAAGCCACCAAACGATTAGGCGTAGCTGTGAAGTGTGCGACCATAACTCCCAATGCACAACGCATGACGGAATACAACCTCCACCAGATGTGGAAAAGTCCCAACGGCACCATTCGCTCCATGCTCGATGGTACGGTTTTTCGTACCCCGATAACCTTACCCTCCATCCGTCCCGCCGTACGCAACTGGCAAGCCCCGATTACCATTGCCCGTCACGCCTATGGTGATGTTTACAAGAATGTAGAAATCCGCATACCCCAAGCCGGACGTGCCAAATTGGTCTTTGAGGGAACAGACGGATTGACCGAAGAAGTACTCATTCACGAGTTCACGGAACCTGGTGTCGTACAGGGTATCCACAACACCGACCGTTCCATCCGTTCCTTTGCCCATTCCTGCTTTAAATATGCGATTGATGCCAAGCAAGACCTATGGTTTTCAACCAAAGATACCATTTCAAAAAAGTACGATGCCCGCTTCCGCGAAGTCTTCGATGAAGTCTTTGAACAATACCGATCCACCTTCGAACAGCTCGGCATCACCTACTTCTACACCCTCATCGACGATGCCGTAGCACGCGTCATTCGTAGCCAAGGTGGTTTCATTTGGGCATGTAAGAACTACGACGGAGACGTAATGAGCGACATGGTTTCCACCGCCTTTGGCTCCCTCGCCATGATGACCTCCGTACTGGTTTCTCCCGATAGCAAGTACGAATATGAAGCCGCCCACGGCACCGTCACCCGCCACTATTACAAATACCTCCAGGGTGAAGAAACCTCCACCAACCCCATGGCAACCATCTTTGCCTGGTCGGGCGCATTAAAAAAGCGCGGGGAACTAGATCAGCTCCCCGCCCTCATCCACTTCGCCGAATCCCTCGAAGCCGCCTGTCTCGACACCCTCAATGAAGGCATCGTGACTAAAGACTTAGTCAGCCTCATGGAAGGTATCACTCCACGAGCAGTCAACTCCTTGGAATTCCTACAAGCCATCCGCCAACGATTGGAAAGGCGATTGAGAGAATAATCTGAATATTACTCGATAGTATAAAACAAAAACATCCCCCGAAGCAAGATTATACAGACCTGCCTCGGGGGATGTTCCTTATTTAATGTTCAAACCGAGATATTAAAGAAATCCTCTACGCCAACGCCATAAATACTGATATATATTATAATAAGGGGAGCTCAACGATTCTTCCGGAAAATAACTAAAGAAACGGATGCTTCGCTTTTGTTTTAAAACAAACCAATCCCACTTGGTTCGATTACCGTGTTGCACGCGTGAGTCATAATGACCAAAGTTACCCGTCATCATAATTTCATCCAAGACAAAGCGTCCCTTCTTTTCGTTCATCTTCGTAATCATCGCTTCTTGAGGAAGCCCCATCACCCTATGAAGCACATACATTATAGCTTGGCAAAAAGAATATAACCCCATTCGACGCAAAGTTTGATTAATCAATTCCTTTTCCCGACAGGATAAAGAAGCACAAGCCTGTATGACATAATAGTAATCAAGAATTTGGCGTAGTCCTATTCCTTCATCAAAAAGATGACGGAATATATGCGAAAGGATATAGACTGCGTTGAAAGAATGCGACGGTACAATGAACCCCAGGGATGTTCGTTGGAATTTCTTGTAAGTAGTAAACCACCGTTGCATACGAAAATTACGGAACGGTGAAAGGCTATAAGAAGGTCGAAAATGAATCTCAATAGCATCCCGCTTCTCCCCTTCTTTGATTTCTGTCAGGCAGATTAGTTGTCCCTGTTCATTCCGTTGCAATTTCGCTTCAATATCTGCATGATGATAGCGGAATCTTGCATGGGGAAAAATCCGTTGAATATCTTTGATTACTTGATCAATATCACTTCTATACTGCTTCTCCATCACCCACACATCAATATCCCCACTCTGCCTTCTGAGCGGATTCGGATAGAGTTGCGCCATCCCCTGCCCCTTCAAAATGCACGTATCAAAGCCCTCCTGCTGCAAGAACTCCGTCACCTCCGCACACTTCGCGTTCAGCCACTGGTTTTGCTGTTCCACCTGCACCGTCAATATCGCCCATTGTTGCATCAACGATTTCGGCGGCCGTTGTTCCTGCGGTAACCGTTCGATAGCCGAAGCCGTCACCCCCACCAGCGCCTGCTTGCGCGCCATAGCAAAAAGTTCCACCCACTCTGCCATCGTCGGACATTGGCTCAAAGCCTCGCGACGACCCGTGCAGACTTGAAGGAGTTCAAAAAAAAGAGATTCTATCATAATAGAGTTTTTAATAAAACCGAAAAGGAGGGCTTGCACATGAAAATCAAAAAGATTTTCTTACTCCTCTTTATACACATTAGCAGTTTCTTCAGCAATACATTGCCAGTTGAAACAGGAAAGGTCGTAGGTTTTCCTTCTGACGATCTCTGTGCGATTCAACTTTCGTTCCAGCTGCCGCGCCAAGTCCTCTACATCTTCCTTTTGAAAATAGTCCGATGCTTCCAGACTGACTAAATGAGTGGCTGGTATATCGCTGACCAGCACATCCAGTCCGTAACTCATCGCTTCTAACAAGACGATAGGAAAACCTTCATTGCGTGATGAAAGGACATACAGCCCAGCATGGCTGTACAATTCATTGAGGTTCTCACCTTCCACATAACCCGTGAAGACCACGCGGTCGCTTTTTACCAACTGTTTCAACTTCGTCAAATATTCCGACTCCGTCTCCACCGATCCCGCTATTACCAACTTATAGTCGGTATTAACCTGTTCAAAGGCACGAATCAATACGTCAAAACCTTTTTCAGAAGTGATTCTACCTATACCCAACACATAATGACCTTTTTCCAGTCCAAGTGAACGAATATAATCAGTACGAGTAGTTGCTACTGTTTCGGGGATACCATTGGGAATGTATACAGACTTCTGTTGCACCTTGTCGCTGTATTTCTCTAATTGAAACTTACTAACAAAGATAATGCGGTCCGCACAACTCAACGCGATACGCTCACATAGTCTCAGTAAGCAACGTGCCATTTTTCCCCACTTTTCATGCTCATAGTTTGCACTATGATAAGTCAACACCACCTTCTTCCCCGCCAGTTTAGCAATCCATGAAAACATAGCCGGACCGATGTTGTGATAATGTATAAGTTCACAATCTGAGAACACTGCACATATGGTGGCGATAAAGGAATGAAATGCAGCTTCAAAACCCTTTATCCGTGTAGACGGTAAGTCTTTAAACTGTATATGAGGATAGGCAGGAGTTGCTACCACATAAGGCTTTCGTCGGTAAACAGTGAAATCAAACTCTTCGCCGAATTTAGGATAAAGCATTTCGCAGTGTTTCTCCGTTCCACCTTGTACTTTGGGGAATCCTCGAGTGCCAATGATGCAAATTTTCATGTTTTAATATGGGATTATCGCGACAGGTTGTACATCCGTTCATACATTTCCATCAACTTAACCGTTTCTATCTCGATATTAAACCCAGCCTGGGTTATCTCCTGTGAGCGGTCTTGTCGTACACCCTTTTCACGAATAAGTTGCAGAGCCTTCTCTGCCCAAATTTCGGGTGACTGTTTTAGACTCAAGAAACAGGTAGAAGGGAGAATATCCACTTCACGGGTGATGCTATCAGAAAAAATACAGGGAAGGTCGGCAGTTTGGGCTTCTATACCGACTACGGGCATACCCTCTGAAAGAGAAGGCATAATGAAGCAATCGAAAGCGGAACACCATTCATTGACGTTATTTACTCCGTGCATAAAGTGAACGACATGTTCCAACCCTTTCTCTCGTACGTATGCTTGAATGGCTTGTATTCCATCTCCCACACCAAGCAAAACGAGGTGAGCCTGCGGTGAAAGTTGATAGATATGGCTGAAGATATCTATTAAGAAACGATGGTTTTTCTGCCAGACAAAACGACCAATATGACCTATGACAATACCATCACCCAGATTATTCATTCTTCGTATCCGTTGCCGTGCGGCTTCGTTATACACATAACGATTGACCTCAATGGCATTGTTATGCACATGAAAGGGGGTACCCTTTCCATAGAAGAATTCACCTGCCACCATACCACATGCCCAAAGATGCGAAGCTGTGGGCTTGATGAGCGGACGACATACCCATTTAAGAGGAAGTTTATAGTCCCACCCAAAGGCAGAACAATGCACATGCGCAATCCGTACAGGCACATGATTGCGCTTAGCAGCATACAAAGAATATACCACGAAAGCATCGTTATGTGCATGAACGATTTTGTACTCAGGATGTTCCCGAAACAGCTGATCCATGTATTTGAGATAAGCTCCGTACTTAAACGGATTCAGTCCCGGTGTATGGAATATACGCCCGCCCATCTGTATGATTTCTTCATCATAATCACCAGGCTTAAGCTTATTACATAAAAAGTCAAACTGAATTCTGTTCCGGTCTATATGTCTATAGTAATTCATCAACATGGTTTCGATACCAGCCCGATCCATGTTACTGACTACTTGTAGGATTCTTATCATGTGGTCATTTTTTTGATTGTTTTTTTTGAGAGGGAGGTAAAGGCAAACATCCTGCGGCGAACGCGAGACTGGGAGGTGAACGCGGGACTGGTACCGTTCCCCCCTCCCCACGTCCGAAAAAGGGGGAACGGGACCTGTCCCCTGTTCGCCTGTCCCCTGTTCACGAGTCCCCTGTTCATTAATGCTCAATCATCTCCTTCAGCACCTCCATTGACTTACCTCTTTCTGAAGCAATGATTTGATTCACGCGGCTAAAGTCAATCATCTTGTTAGCCAAGGAATAATCATGCAGGTCGGTGACAATGCGGTCCTTCAATCCCGTCAGTTGCAGGATACTCTGGTTACGACTTCCTGTCTTCGTATTGGGAAGTACCTCCAGAAACTGCGTGTTGAGATTAATGGCAAATGCCGTACCATGGAAGGAGTCAGTCAGCAAATAGGTTGCATGCTTGATATACGACAAGAACTCACCGACATCGGGCAAAAGCACCAACTTTCCGCCTCTCACAGCCTGATGCAAAGTTGGCGTAATGCGGATGAGAGGCAAGCCGACATGACGGGCAAAGTTTTTGGCATAGGCATCCAACTTTGGATTGTTATGAATTTCATATATCAAAACATACTTGCCCCGAATATTCTTGCGGATGTATTTACACCATTCTTCCTTTTCTATAAGTAGAGTTGGATCCAATACCTGAGCCTTGCAGGGCAGTCCCATCTTCCTTAACAGTTCCACGGCACTGTCTTCTCTGACAGCCAGGTGGGTGTAGCTTGTCATGTAACGTTTGTAGGCTTCGAGTATCTGCGGAGTGAAGTCTGTGCGCCCGAAGCTGGCGGCATAGGCCACCTTCTTCGTGCCTTCTGCTACGAAGTCGAGAAAATAAACGGGGTCATATTTTACCTTGAACAGCGGTCCCCACACCTGATCGCTACCGGTCATAAACACATCGGCACAGAGCCGTTTCAGCTCTTCCCTAGTGTAGCAAACAGGGGTCAAATTCAGGTGTTTCCGGCGCATCTTGTCAAAGGTACGTTGAGCCAAACTTTCACCCGGATAACGCAACGCAACATAGACAAGTTTCTTCAGCGGATTGTTACTCCACTGCTTTTTTCCTTCCAAACTTGACAGGATGGCTTCCAGTCCTCTTTCGTCCTTGCGTACATAATTAATAATTTCGCAATGATGTCCCAATTTTTCAATGATTCGCTGCGTGGCAATACTTTGCAATAGCGAACCATAATTACTGGGCATATGGCGTGTAATAACTTTTACATTCATATTATTGGGATATAATAGTAGAAATTTTACGAACGACTCTTTGAGGAAGATGCAACACCTTTTCCAGAGTAATAAGCAGTTTCCATCGGGCAGGTGAATAAGTCTTCGAGCTGTGAAGCATTTTCCAAGCGAAGCAGGAAAGATAAGCAGCCTTTGCCTTATGTTTCATTTGTCCTTCCGCCACTGTTTCAAAGCGGTGTTCTATCAGTGTACAGTTCGAATGTTTCAAAGCCATATCACCCTTTTCAGTAAAGGCTATGACTGCACTGACTCCTTGTTTATTCGATTTGTAAGCCTTCCCCCAAAGATCTCCAATCCGAATATCCGCACTTGACTTGTTGTATTTGTACTTGCAATGCTTTTGGCAAGCCGGATTGCAATGGAAATCACCTAAAAACAAGCCATAGAAAATATCACCTTCTGAAAACTTCGAGTTCAAACATCCCTTCTCACCCTTTATCAACAGATTATATGAATCATGCCAATCAACTTTATCTTCCGCTTTAACTAGATTCTTATTATCTTCGACAAAGATATCATGCCAGCCCATCTGCTTATTTCGCCATGAAGAATAAACAATGTTTCCAACCTTCTGCTTTGCCATTCTTAGATACTTTTTCCATATAAGCATAGACGGCACACTATGGCAATAGAAATCCATCAATATAAAGTTATCTTCTACTCTAAATTTCCGTATATACCGACGAAATGAATCTATCTGACAGGGAGTACCCGTAATCAGATACCTCTCCTTGCGATTAACAGAGCGAAAGGCATCTACTGTAAAGCTTTGAATGTATTTGCTTCCAATACTCTCAATCAGTTCTTCCTTTGTAGCTGCAATGTAATGTTCCGCACGCGCTTTCTGCGCATCATAGCGGACACCGCAAACTTTATATCCATCTTCAATAAGGGAACGTCCGATTTCAAAGCCAACACCTCCCGAAGAACACTTCTGCCTAACCTGTTCGTCCTTGCTCCAGGCAGCATAACTAGCTAGAGGCTTACATTCAGTGTTTGCAAGTTCCTCATGTGAGAACGCACACACCTCCAGACACAGTCCACAATCGGAACATCGGCTTTCATCCGTAATGTATGGCTCATAAAAGCCTTCATCATTAAGCTTGATTTCGATTATTTTTCTGCCACAAACGGTAGCGCATAATCCGCAACCATAACAGTCATGTATCGTTGATATATTTTTCATACTTAACTAAATTGAAAGTAGAAGGGATTTCTATTACACTCGAACTAGGAAACAGTCCGCGTTCGCCTCGATTTCACCACCTCTTCGTAAATAGCCAGATATTTCTGCGCCGTCTTCTTGACATCAAAGTTTTCCTTCGCAAAACGGTAAGCTGCCTCCACCTGCTCCACATCGGGAGCTGTGGCAAGAAACAGCTCCAGCGCATCAGCGAGCGAAACAGCATTGCCCGTTTCAAACGAAGCACCGTAACGGCCGTTGCCGATTACCTCCATCGGCCCATCCAAATCACAGGTCATGACTGGAATCTTGGCGGCACAAGCCTCAGCCAGCGTCAGACCGAAGCCTTCGCTCAGACTAGGCATCACGAAAAGGTCGTAATCCTTCAGCCGTGGATAAAAATAACTACGAGGCTTCGTACCCAGTAGCGTGACGAAGTCGATCAGTCCATTCACCCTCAGCGCGTCCTCGATGACAGAACGCATACTTCCGTCGCCAATCAGCGTCAAGTGAAAGTTCTTCACGCCCCGTTCGTTGACTAGGATACGGACGGCCTCCACGAGGAGCTGCTGCCCCTTGACCTTCTCCAACCGTCCTACACAGATGATTTGCCGTATGCCCTCCGTAGTCAAAGGCTTTGTACGGGGAATTATCTGGTCTGTATGTATGCCATTATATACTACAATACTATTTGGAAAACCTTGCGAAGCTGTAAATTCCTTGACACTTTCAGATATGCTACAAAGTTTCTTATAACGACTATATTCTAAAGGAGAACACAACGTACTATGTATAGTTCTTACCATTGGAATTGAGGTACGAATGAAACGTATCAACAGATTTGAGTGAACGTGAATCACATCTGCCCTACTTTTCCATAGCTCCCAGTTGAGCTTCAACAAAGGCAATGGATTCTTACTTGCGAGCTTACGCTTCATACAGCTAATACGCACCTGAGGCGAAATCCGCTGACGGATCATTTCATCTATACAATCATTGACTACAACAATAGAAACTTGATGTTCTTTACACTGCTCGTTGACAATATCAGCTAGCATGGTCTCTGTACCACCTGTAGCTAAAGACCAATGAAGATGGAGTATTCGCATATTTTATTTTCTTAGTCCAATCTTCTTGAGAATCTGATACACTGCTTCATAACTCTTTCCAAAGACTGGAGCATACCATCCTTTTGCATCCACTATTCCTAAACCTTCGTATTCATTATAGGTATGAAATCCTAAATTAAAACGCTCATTAGGGCTATATATTCTTGAGATTTCCTTAAACGAAAAGCGGCTGCCAAACTCTATGGACTGCAGCGAAAGCCCGCGTCCGTACCCGTCATCATTATATTGCGCCGGCCGAATCAATTGGCCTTTGTAATGATAAAAATCGCCACCGTTACGAGCTATACGTTCGTCAAACGTCACTGTTTGAAAATGCGAATAGGGCCCGAAGAAATCCTCTGACTCGTATATTTCTAATACACTTCCATTAGCATTTGGCTCTAACGTGGAGAAAAGATAAAACTTCTCACCAAACTGATGAATAATCGTGTCTGTAAATTTTCCTTGTGCTATTTGCTTAATGGGAATCAACCGCTCATTAGCCAAATCATATTCATAGGCTGTATAGCTTCCACTCTGATAATTTTCAGGAGCTACTATTACTTTCCCATTCATACGATAGATTACGGGGAAGGACAAATGAGTAGATAGTTGCAATATCGGGGTTGACTTTATGATTTCGCCCTTTTGTCTGTCAATCACGATGTGTGAGATATGTCCGCGCATAGTGGCATATTCGAACTCTTCTACTAGGACATCGACCTGACAGTCATTATGACTTAAAATAAAAGGGTCGGCAAACCAACGTCTAGCATGCCCTGACGGATCTTTTATCCATTGTATCTCACCTTGAAGAATGCCGTCAATACCGCGCAACGACAAGCCCAATACCCAATAGGTATTCTTGTATTTTCTTAGATGATTGAGAATTCTCATTGACTCTTTGTTTTATAGAAATCTAGACGAGATTAAAACCTACTTCCTAAAGAATTTATTTAATTTTCTTTTTCCCGATGCTGAAATTTCTGCCCAAAAAGGTTTCCAATCCTTTTTGTCATAAACAAGACAACAATCTACACGATGAAAATCCTTTAGCCATTGAAGGAAAGTAATCCTTTTATATTTCAGGCATTCTAATAAATCAGAAACATCCTGCATTGCCGTAAAATAAGGTTTAGGAACAAAATCATCATTATAAATCTGACCACACAAGGTTGATATAGCCCATCTAACAGGTAGGTTAAATCCACCGTATGTATAAGGATAGCTCCAACCAGAATTTCGTAGATTGACTTCCATAAAATACAAATTACCATCCTTACCTTCTATGAATTCAATCTCGAAAATACCAGAGTAATTCATCCTTTGCAAAAGCATTTGAATCTTTTCAAGAAGCCCCTTATGCTTATCTGACGGAGTTATATAGATGTATGAACCAAAGCTTGAATCTGTAAAACGAAAATATTCACAAACGTATGGCATCGCCACCTGTTCACCACTATTGATGCATATTCCTTCAATACACAGTTCATTTTTCTTTTGGACATACTCCTGCACTAAGATATCTTCTACATGAATCTTTTTATATGCTTCTTGTAGCTCCTTTTCATCGTGACAAATAAAAGTTTGATCTTTCCAGGCCTTACCAGTAGCAGATGTAGCAGCCTTAGTTATTACTGGATAACGAAGCGTTTGGGGAAGAGAGCCTACTTTCAGTAATTCCTCACGAGGAATAATCAATCCACTTTCTTCAGCTAAACGAGTCTGCTCAAGCTTCTGCATCAATGGAGAAATATTCCCTTTGCTATTACAGAAATAAAAGTGTTCCTTCAGCTCCTCATACTTGCTATCCAACAGTAAAGTAACCCTATCACTATCATTATAGACAAAAGGCTTATACTTTTCGTTCATATAATGTGAAACCATAAATTCAAATGCTGATTCTGCTGTTTCAAACTTATGCAATTCACCTACATACTTACTATTGGAAACTAAATGAATGTCCTTGCCATAAACAAGCACGATAGGAGATATACCTTCCCGTGCGAGACTTCTTATGATGCCCAGCGGGTTATACAAATCGTTAACCAAACAAATATGCTTATGAAGCAATACATTTCGTTTTGCTTGTTCAAATATATTTTTCGAGTTCATTTATTAAGTTGATTATTTATGATTATCACTTAAAAACATCTGCTATCCTATAAATCACTCCCCAAATTGATGCCAATACATCAGTTACGAAGAGATGTTGTCCCTGCATATAGAAGATTGAACTTTTCAAGTCTTTATGAGGCACTTCTATTTGTTTTCTCAAAGCATGGAGATACTGATAGATTTGATATCGTACATTCCTCTGGATTTTGGAGAAATGATCAATAACGAAATACGAAAGCAGATGAAGTTGCGACTCTACTAAAGTCTGATAGAAGGATGAATCTTTACGGTTGTCCACTGTCCGCAAAGCTTCTTCCACGACCTTCTGACTCCAGCTAAGCATGTCCAGCGGATTATTATAACGTTTGGTAAGTACGCTGAACTCTCTTTGGTATTCATAACCTGCATACTTGATCAGTTTGACAGAGCGAACGTGCTGCAAATACTGAAGGCTGAATATTAGGTCTTCAAAGAGATGGCAATTCTCCTGAAAACTGAGTCCGTAGCGTTTGATAATCTCTGTCTTATAGCATTTACTCCAAGGCGCATTCAGCAGTCCTTTCCTTTGCATGGCTGTCAATGCTTCATACAGATTACCCGTCAAAATATCATCAGAAAAAGAACACACGACTCTTGTTTTTGAAACCTCCACGCATCCCTGACAAAGCAAGTCGACCTTTTCCTCAGCGACATAATACTTGAGCCAGTTAGGCAACACCCTGTCGTCAGCATCAAGGAAACAGATATACTCACCTCGGGCCTCGCGAAGTCCTAAATTACGCGCTTTAGACACACCGCCGTTCTTGACATCAATCACCTTAAAACGCTTGTCCTCACGGGCAAACTCCCGACAGATGTCCAAACTGCTGTCCGTGCTGCCATCGTTTATCAGTATGGCCTCAAAGTCCGTAAAGCTCTGCCCCGAGACCGAAGCCAACGTGCGGCGGAGGTATTGCGCGGCGTTGTATATGGGGATTATTATGGAAAACCTAACGGGCAGAAGTTGTGATTCTATGTTTGATATCATAATTCAGTAAATTCGAAGATGAATAAAATACTTTATAATGATAGAGAAGAGCTACAAATATCATATAAATGGACAATGAAGCCTGCAAGCCAGTCAAGATTATTGAGAGGAAGTACATGCCATGAAATATTATCAGCCTACTCTTTCTCATTCTGCGTGACAACGTGTTCCGATACATTACATAGAACAACATCAACCAACCGAATAGTCCGATTATACCAGAAGGCACAATCATGTAGAGAATACTTTCAAAACCCAACATATGCTTGTGCAAACCCTTGGTGGAAGAATAATAGCTAGGATAAGCGAAGCCCAATCCCTGCAAAGGCGCATCGGCTACCATATGCACTGCATAAGCAGTTTGTTCCAGTCTCATAGCCTTTGAACTTCCTTCCACATCGTTTCTCGCAGCTAATCTATCATCCCAAAAAAAGATGGCAGTCTCAATATTCTTCACAAGACTATGCGTCTTGGGATTTTGATATAAAATGAATAATGAAGGAATTGCTATGAGAAATGTAATAAGAATGCGCTTGGGAGAAAATAACTTTTGACTCCATAGGAAAAAGAACAACGTAATAATAGATGGAAGAATTACGCTACGCTTCGTACAGAAGAAGCAGTTGAAAAATGCGACAAAAACGAATGCATACTGAAGATTTTTCTTATCAAAAACCTTAACAGAAACAGACAAAAGCATAAATAACAAAGACACTTGTCCCCAGTCTAGTCCGTTCATATAACTTCCACTTGTAAAGAAGCTCATACCTCCTCGACTGTACTCAACCATACCTGTATGGATTTCAGTTAAAGCATTAAGCATTCTCTCATCCATTCCATAATATTGGGCATAGGCCAAAAACAACATATTACTTCGAATTGCGTAGGCAAAGAGTGAGTAAATGCCTATGACAAGGTAAGATATACCTATTGTCTTTAATATCAAGTTGAAGTCTTCTTTATTTCTGATTGAGATAAGAGTAACATAAAACGGAGCTATTTCTGTAAGAAAAAACTGCGCCCAGGCTTTTACTTGAAAAGAAAAAGGAACGACTGTACCAAATACACCTAAAAAGAGAAGAATCAGCATCAATAATGCTGGATAAAGATTCCTTTTCTTTTGAAGAATACGTTGAGATGACTTATTGGAAAGTACTTTATAGATGCTGATTATCAATAATACTGTAATATTAAAGCTATTGAGGCTAAGGCTACCGACTCTTGCAACATGAGGTATAAGCGTATGTGCTGCAATCATAATGGCACAACCATAACTCAACCGCTTCATACCTGCAATTACAGTCAGCGAGGCTATTAATAATGTGATTAAATGTATCATCCGATGTTATATTTATAAGTATTATATGTAAGTAGGAAAACCAAGCTGTTTACCTGCATCATATCCCAAGTCTTTCTTCAAAAAATTGCGTTGACCTTATTCGTTCTTCCTTCAGTCGGTTGTCTATTGTATCCCAGCAGATGGGCTGAATTATTGTTGTAACATTGAAAGCGGTGGATGGGCAATCCCATCCACCACCTGTTTTCAGAAATGTCCGGCAAGAGTAACCCGCTCTTGACGGAAGAATGCCAGACTTACTTCTCAGGCTGCACCGGAGTCACCACGCCCGTCTGCGAATCGCCACCTGAAGGCTGATCCTTGTCGGGAGCAGGTTGGTCGGGGGCGGGCTTGTCAGCGGGTTGGTCGGCAGGCTGGTCAGAAGAACCTTCACCGGGTTTGCCTTCACCGGGCTTCCCCTCCGTCGGATTCTTTTCCTCCTCGTCCTTATTGCCCGAAGCAAGGGCGCGGTCGAGGCGGTCGATTTCGTCGTTTTGGGTACGGATGAATGCCGTGAGAGGCTCTGAGGGCATGAGTACGGAGAGGGCGTTGATGACCTGTTCGAGCTTGAGGTAAGCCTCGTCGCAGGTCAGGCGGGCTGCCTTGAGAGCTCCGGCCACTTTGGCTCCGCGCTCTTCGGCGCGCTGGTTGATGCCTTCGATAACGGCCTTGTTGGCGGTTTCGAGCTGCGTGAGGAGTTCGGTCAGCTGCAACTTCGTGATGCTCTCGGCTCCGTCGCGGCGCATGTCGCGCAGGATGCTCTGCAGTTTACCCGATTCGTCATCAAGCTGGGTATTGGTCTGCAGGTTGTAGAGGGCAATGACGTCGGCCAAGGGACGGGCTGCCTCCGCATACTCTGACACGAAGGGCAGGAGCTGGGCGGACGAGCCGCTGAGGGCGGGCATGGTGGCCCAACCGACGACTACAGACTTGAGCAAGGAGTAGAGGCGATCGCGCACGGCGTCGGCCTCGGTGACGTTGATGGTCATCTTGCTCTTGGTGGCAATGCGCACACTGGCATCGACTTCTGCCACGGCGGCTTCGAATGCCTTCAAACCGTCCGTAAACAGCGTGTTCTCGGTTTCTAACTTCTTGGCACGGGCCAAAAAAGTCTGCATGTACATGAGGTACTGGGCTGAGCGCAGGCGGATGCGAATCTCAGCAGATGGTTTTAATGTCATAAGCTATTAAATTTATAAGGGTTAGTTATTGACCTCATCGGTCGTAATTGTTTATTTAACAACTGGCCAAGGCACTTCGGGGAGTCCCCGAGAGCCATTGTAGCGGCTAGAAAGTATTCGGGGAGTCCCCGAGAGTCATTGTAGCAGCTAGAAAGCATTCGGGGAGTC
>JABLTM010119258.1_pt1 | contig 23784 bp, 26 predicted proteins | sample 7160121 | NCBI WGS metagenome assembly JABLTM01 (sample SAMN14651224, study PRJNA627086) | human gut metagenome | isolation source: feces | host: Homo sapiens
AAGCCACCGCTCTCAATCGTTCTTATACTTTATATAGAAACAAGGGAGAGCCGGTTCTGCCGCCCAAAAAGAAGGAGCTAACGTTATTTACTTGTCTATGTTACTGATTTACACCAAGTTCTTTCTGAAGCGTCGATGCAAGACCATTCGTGTCGGTATCGATCTGGGAATAAAGCTCCTTTACACCATCAATGGCAAGAACCTCCTCGTAGAAGGACTTATCATAGGTAATCAGGATCATACCATTATCCTGAAGCAGCTGCTTATTATCCGCATCAATCATAATCAGCTGCTCTCTCATCTCGGCAATTGCTTCGGTAACTGCCTGCTCCAGAGCTGCCTGATAAGCAGGATCCAGCGCATCCCAGGAATCCTTATTGATACTGATCTGGTTAACATACAGAATATGATTCGTCTCTGCCAGATACTTCTGTACTTCATTCAGGTTCGCGCCTACAACGGTATCTGCAGCATTCTCCTCTGCAGTAATGGTACCGCTCTGCAGTGCAAAATAAACCTCCGCCCATGCCAGAGGAGTCGGCTCTGCGCCGATTGCCGTCCAGAATGCCATATGGTTGGAATTCTCCATGGTACGGATCTGCAGCCCCTTGAAGTCTTCCAGCTTCTCCAGGTTGGAGTTGGAAGTGGTCAGACGGAAGGTTGCATTCTGCAGGAAGCCCAGTAGATGGAAACCTGCGTTCTCAAAAGCTGCGTTAAGTGCCTTATGCGTATCACTGTCGCCGTTCAGCACCTGGTCGATCGTGTCGCCATCAACCGTAGCGAAAACCATAGGAAGATCAAAGATCGCAATTTCCGGAACAAAGCTTACGATGGGAGCTACCTGGCTGCCTACCATGTCGATGTCACCGGACTGCATCTGACGCAGAATATCAGTATCATTTCCCAGATCACCATTTACGTGCGCATCAATGGTAAGTTTTCCTCCGGTAATCTCACCAACCTTCTCGGAAAGCAGCAGATCAAACTCAGATCCTGCAGCACCCTTCGCCGCCGAATCAGCAAGAATCAGTTCTACCGGTTCCAGATTTGTATAAGCATCCGCGTCATTCTTTGCTTCGGAAGAATCCGCAGCGGCTGCCGTAGTCTCCGCTGCTGCGCTGCTTCCTGCCGCTACTGTAGTCTCCGCTGCTGCGCTGCTTCCTGCCGCTGCTGTTGTGCTTCCGGAATCGGAACCTCCACAGGCGGTCATCGATACAACCATCGCTCCTGCCATCATCATACTGATTACTTTTTTCTTCATTCTTTTATTCCTCCTAAAATATATGTTATATCTGTTCTTACCCTCTGCGAGGGATTTTCTTTCTATCGTTTCTGCTGTTCTTTCTGAGAACACTGCTCCATTTAATACTGCAATCCGCCATTCACATCCAGTACCTCTCCGGTCGTCCAGGCCGCGTCATCGCTAGCCAGATAAGCAACGGCTGCTGCCGCATCCGCAAGCTCACCCAACCGCTTCAACGGAATGGCTGCCGCCAGAGATTCCTGGCGATCCTTCGGCATAGATTCGAACATTCTGCCCTTCAGCGGGCCGGGTGCCACCGAGTTCACCGTAATATTCCAGGGAGCCAGTGTATATGCCAGATTGATCGTGATTCCATTCACGCCGGCTTTACTGGCCGCATAGTTCACACCCACGTTTCGGCCAGTACGGCCACCGATGGAGGAAATCAGAACGATTCTTCCATATCTGCGTTCTTTCATCGAAGGCACAACCGCCTTGCAGGCATGGAAGACACCGCTCAGATTAATATCAATCACATCCTGCCAATCTTTCTCGCTCATCTCATCGATGGGAAGATGACGAATAATCCCTGCCGTAGCGACAAGAGCGTCCACCTTGCCCCAGCGCTCAATCGTCTTCGCAACAACCTGATCGCAATCCTCCTGGCTCTTCACATTGCAGGATACAGTCAGAATATTCTCTTCCGCATAACCCTTCTCCGTCAAAGCATCTATCGTGCGCTTCAGCGCTTCCTCCGAAAAATCCGCGAAGGTGATCTTTCCGCCTTCAGACAGGATACGCTCTCCGATCACTTCGGCCATATCGCCGGCGCCGGTAATAACTACGGTTTTATCTGTAAAACGTTCCATCTCTTTTCTCCCTCTCTCTATGCTTAAGCTGTTATTCTTAGTCTGTATACAAATAAAACACTTTATGTATGCGCATATTATATTTCATTGCCGTTCATCTGTCAAGTCAAAAATTAAACATATTTACGAATTCTTTTTTCGTTTCTGTATCCCTATATTTAGTTGAATGCTTTTCCGCTCTGTGTTAAAATAGGAAGCAGATTTTCATTCTTTTATCTGAAGAGGGAATAACGATTGTGTCAAAAAAAGTAAATCTCACCACACAGGTGTATGAAAAAATCAAGGCGAAGATTTTGAATAATGAACTGAAGCCAAATGAATATCTGGATGAAAAGCAGATCTGCGAGCAGCTAGGCGTCAGCCGCACGCCGGTACGGGAAGCGCTTGTACAGCTGGAACGGGAAGGCTTTGTCGTATCCAACCCGCATCGCGGTGTCTCGGTCTCCGACCTGTCACTGCCCATAATCCTGGAACTGATCCATATCCGCAAGGTGATGGAACCGGAGCTTTTGCGCCCGTATCTGAAGCATTATTCCAGGGATGTTCTTCTTGATTTCAGAGCGAAGATGAGCACAGCTCTGGAAGAAAAGGACATGGACATGCTCCACGACCTGGATTATGCCTTCCACCGGTATCTGTACGAAGCGACGAATCGTCCGCATATCATGAAGCTGCTCTCTTATGTGTGTGATCAGTCCCAGCGCATCCGCACCCAGGACTTCTATCAACTGCGACGCACGGAAGAAGGCGCTGCGGAGCATATCGCTATGATCGATGCTCTGCTGGCCGGAGAATACGATAAGGTTCCGGAGATGCTGCGAGCGCACACCGCCAGTATGGAGGAAAAATATTACCAGAACCTGCTGGATTATTTCCAGAATCAGGGCGACCGGTAACAAATAGCAAGCTGTAACAAATGTCGCGAAAAAGAGGCATCCGGCCGATTGAATGATATGATACCTCCAAAGTAGACAGGTTAAATAACCAAAATCTACTTTGGAGGTATTTTTATGGGTAGGAAGCTCAAGTGTACAGTTGAAGAAAAAGTTGCTGCTGTTGAAGATTACCTGAATGGAACACGTTCTGTCTCTGAAATCATGGCAGATTTATCTATAAAAAGTACACGAACCATAAGGGACTGGATATTGGCATATCAGAATGGAGGTATAGAAGCTCTTTGCCCTGTTGCAGCCAATCATTCCAAGCAAAGCTCCAGAATCAGGGCATGGAACAATCCATGTCCAGAGTGGGGCGTTGCATAGATAACGGTCCTACAGAAGGGTTGTGGGGAATCATAAAATCGGAAATGTATTGTATGTACCAAATAACAGATGAGCAGTCCCTTCGATCAGCAATTGACGGATACATGAAGTTTTACGCCGAGGAAAGACCTCAGGATCGGTTTTGCTGTAAAACTCCGTCAGAAGTAAGGCAGGATACATTATCGGCAAAGGAACCAGTCCAATATCCCATTGCTGAAAATAAACGGATTGCAGCATACAAATCCAAATGGTGTGCGTAACTTCAAACATACCCGCAAAGTTGCATTGTAAAACTGACGATGGAATAAATGTTTCAGAAACATAAATATCCGCCACATCAAATCAGATATGGCGGATACATTTAGAAATTCATTTTAAATATTTTGCTTGTCTACTTGACAAGGGGCAGATCACAACCGGTATTTGGTGCTTATTGAGTGGCCATAACACGGATTTTAGGTTTCAAGGAAAACCCCTCGGAATAATTGTTTTTACAATGTATGCTTCAGGGCTGCCGGTCATGCACACGGTTTCTGTTTTTATGGAACTGTTTCCAGCGTCACTCTCCGCCCTTCTTCCGCGGACTGATAGGCGGCATATAAAATACGGATCGTATCATACGCCAGCGTAAAATCTGAGTCTGGGACACGGTCAAACGCGACGGCTTCCATGAAATTTTGAAGCTCGCCGGTATATCCCCTGACAAATTCATCATTTACCCAGGCGCGGTTCCATCCGGTTTTATGGGTCAGGAACTGAGAAATCTCTATATCTTCCAGCCCTTCCTCATCCATAAAATAACTTTCCAGCATGTCCGTAGGGGTAATATTGCATTTCAGCGCGCAGTCATTGCTGTAAATCTGGATATAATTCTGGGACCCGCCCAATACGGTATCCGCCGCAATGGCCAGCGCTTTGGTGCCGTCGGAAAAGGTAACCGTCAGGTTGCTGTAATCTTCCACGTCCTCCGGGCGCGCCAGCAAATGTTCTTTTTCCCTGTCCGTCAGGCATTCCGTGGTAACGCCGCAGTCCGCTGTCACGCTGACCGCGCGGATCTCCTCCCCGCGGGCCAGCGCTTCCTGCCGCTTGAGCCATAGCATTCCCGCCAGAGGGTGACAGCCGTTTCTCATCAGAATCCCTCCGCCAGTGCCGCTCCACTTCCCGGCCAACGAGGAACTGCTTCCATTGAGACTCAGTTCTCCTCTCATACAGAGAATTTTGCTCTTCTTTGCCCGCAGCATTTCCGCCGCCCGCTGGACCGGGGGAGCATAGACAAAGTTCTCCGCATACATAAACTTCTTCCCGCTGTCCTCCGCCACGCTTTTCAGCTCTTCCATGGACCGAAGGACTTCCCGGTACATGACGGATTTCGGCGTGGTCCGGCCAACGTTCTCCTCTCCCCGTTTTCCGAAATATCCGGTCAACGGCTTTTCACAGATCACGTGTTTTCCCGCCCGCAGCGCCTTCACCGCCATCTCGCAGTGTAAAAACGGCGGCGTGACTAGATCAATCACGTCGATCTCCGGATCCCGCAGCAAGTCTTCATAATCTGAAGCCGCGTGTTCGTATCCGTAGCGCTCTTTGATTTGCTCCGCCGCTTCCAGGCGCACATCGCAGATGGTTTTCAGCCGGACATTGACACCGCAGACTCTTTGATAACCGCTTGCGTGAAGATCTGCCGCATATCCGGCGCCAATGGTTCCTACTACTACAGTTTTTTTCTCGGTCATTTTCTTCCCTCTCCTTTATCTGGTATACCCGGCCGCCTTCAGGTAAGCGTCCATCAGCGCCGGATCAATGGTCTCCTCCATGCGGGCAATGGCGTTGTCCAGGGTCGCCGTTTTCAGCGCTTCCCGAATTCCGGGGATCTGGTCAAAATCCAGGAAGGTCATCCCTTGCTCTTGAAGGAATTCCAGATCATTCTTTATGGACTCGTCGGCCACCTCCTGGGCATAGGGAAGTAATTCTTCCATGGTTTGGTCCACCATCTTCTGATATTCCGGCGGAAGGGCGTCATAGGCTGCCTTTCCCATGAAAATCACGTTGCACTGAGGAACATGGTTTGAGTTCGTCACATACTTCTGAACCTCATAGAATTTGGAGGCAACCGTGGTGCGGTAAGGGTTTTCCTGGGCTTCCAGCAAGCCCTGCTGCAAGGACAGATACAGTTCGGAAAAGGCAAGGGGCGTGGGCGCCAGCGTGGCGTCGGTCCAAAACGCAATGTGATTGGCATTATCCTGCACACGCATCTGCATCCCGGCAAGATCTTCAAAGCTCTTGATTTCGCGGTTCGTCGTGATACAGCGGAATCCCTGGTCCGCCACCAGCATCAGCGCAAGGTCCTGGGCTTCAAACTTTTCCTTCAGCAAAGAAAGAAAGGTCTCATCGGAAAGCACTTTCCGCACCGACTCCACGTTGTCGAAGAGGAAGGGGAGATCGGCGATTCCACAGTCGGAAACCGTGTTGGTGACCGATGCCGTATTGGTGCACTGCATGGTCAGATCCCCCTGGATCACGCTGAGAATCATTTCAGAATCGCTTCCCATCTGAGCGTTGGCGTAGATATTTACCTTTATTTTTCCGCCGCTGTACTCCTCCAATTTCTCTTTGATTTTCAAACACATGGACTGATTCCAGGAATCCTCGGTTCCGGTGTGCCCGATGGAAAACGTCATTTCCGGTAAATCCGAAGCAGCGGCGGCCTCGGTGGTGTTCGGCGAGACGGTCGTAGCCGCGCCGGAGCTTCCGCACCCGTATAGGGAACAGGCCAGCGCCATTGCCAGGATACCACATAAGATTTTCTTTTTCATTTTTTTCCTCCTCGTAAATTTGTTTTTAATATAAAGATGCCTCAGACGCTTACAGCAGCATCAGGCTGATCGCAGGAATATAGGTAATCAGCATCAAAGCAATGAAAAACATCACGATGTAGGGAAGAGCCTTCTTGGCCAGAGTGATCACCGGGACTCCGGAAAGAGACTGGGCCACATAAAGATTTACTCCCACCGGCGGCGTCACAAACCCAATCGCCAGATTCACCACCATAATAATTCCGAAATGCACCGGGTCAACCCCAACCGCCTGCACCAGCGGGAGCATCACCGGGGTAAAAATCAGGATATTGGGAGACGTGTCGATGATCATCCCCATAAATAATAGGAAGAGATTCAAGACAAAGAGCAGCACAATCCGGTTTTCCAGCAAACCGCCCGCCAGGGAAAATACAACCTCAGAAGCCTGCATCAGGGACAAAACCCTGGAAAACGCGGAGGCCGCCCCGATTACCAGGAGCATGGGCGCCGTCGTCTTTACCGCTTCCACACAGAGAAGGATCAAATCCTTGGGTCTTAAGGTACGGTAAATAAACAGGCCCACCAGCGCCGCATAAAAGACGCCGATCAAAGCTGCCTCCGTGGGTGTGACGATCCCGCCGTAAATGCCGCCCAGGATGATGATCGGAGACAGCAACGCCCAAAAACTGCTTTTTAGCACCCCTAGGAAGCCTTTCTCACGGAGCACGGCGACCCGGTTCCGGATCCGTTCTTTATCCTCCCCTTTGGTCTTGCAATAGTAGACCGCATAGATCATCAGGCACAGGGCGATCAATATTCCTGGGATCACTCCCGCCAGAAACATATCTCCCACCGAAGCGCCGCTTGCCATGCTATAGACAATGAAGGGAACGGAAGGCGGGATGATCACCCCCAATCCACCTGCAATCGCTACGGTGCTGGCATTAAACGCATGATCATATCCCATGTCATCTAAAACAGGGATCGTCATGGTGCCGACAGCCGCCGTGGTAGCCGGGGCGGAACCGGAGATTGCCCCGTAAAACAGGCAGGTGATGATGGATGCGCAGGGCATCCCTCCGGTCTTATCGCCGATCAGGTAGGCAAATACATCGAACAGTTTCTTGGCGATTCCGCTTTGGGCCATAATGATGCCGCCCAGGATAAACAGAGGGATTGCCAAAAGAGGGGTGCTGTTTAAACCGCCCACCACATTGCGCAGAACAAAAGGCACGGTAGCCATAAAGCCCGGATCCATCAAGCTGGGGATCAGCGCGACCGCCAGCAGCATCACGCCGATGGGCACGGTCAATACGAGCATTACAGCCATCGCTCCAAAGATAACGCCTAGCATTTTTTCTCACCATCCTTCCCCATTTCCGTCATTTGGGATTTCTCCGCTTCCTCTTTCGCTGCAAACGCCTTTGCATTTTTTGCGTCCGGTTTGCTTTTCAGCGTGAGGATCAAGCCCTGCGCCAGCCGCAGTACAGTCAGGGCAAAGCAAAAAGGAATCGCGCTGTACACGTAGTTCATTGAAATGTCGATGCTGGACCATCGTTGATTCGTGCTTCGCACAATGGAAAAGGACTGGCAGGTCAGATAAGCGAACATAACCAGCATAAAGACCTGTACGAGCACGCGGAGGAATTTTAAGACCGAAGCCGGTAAGATCGTATCGAGTATTTCCAGCCGGATGATGGTATCCGCGTGCAGTGTATAGCTGATACTCAGAAATCCCATCCAGACAAACAGATACCGCCCCAGCTCCTCTGACCACTCGATGGAGACTCCCAAAAGTTTCCGCGCTACAACCTGTGCCCCCATGACAAAAACGATCACCAGCAGGGCGCAAACCATCAGTAAAATCTCAAAATTTCTGTCAAGCCACTTGATTGTTTTCATCTTTCACCTCAAATTCTTACTTTGCTATTCCAGGCACTGCTTTGCCGACTGTAACGCCCTTCGCGCATGTTCCTCAAAGCCGATCTCCTCTAGGCGCTGTACGTGCGGTACTTCTATCCCCCTGACAATATCCTCCGGCAGTTTTTCCAGGATTGCCTTCAGGTCAATGGCGCCTTCCCCCGGATAAAGACGTTCCTTTCTTCCGGTATGAATCAGCATTTCCGGATCGTCGGGAATCTCCCGGATTGTATCGCACAGGTGCATGAACCGAAACCACTCTTTCGGAAGCCCCTCCAGCTCCTTCAGATTCACGCGGGAGCGGTAAAAATGAAGGGCATCCACCACAATTCCCACATTTGGCAGGGCCACCTCCCTCAGCAGTTCCACCGTCTGCCTGAGATTTACCACGCTGGCCCAGGTTACAAATTCCACGTTCACGTCCTGGCCATAGACCGCCGCCAGCCGGCAGAGCTCGCCAAACTGCTCCGTATAAAAGCCCCGGTCCGCTGTCCAGATATTGCTCAGTACATGCCGGATCCCCAGCTCCGCCGCCGCTTCCAGGTGCGGCTCATATCTATGCACGTCCACCCCGTCATCGATTCTCGCATTTTCCGTGTCATTGATCCAGACGCCTGTCTCCTGGCATGCCGCCAGGGTCTCGGCCCGCAGCTTGCGGTCTGTGATATCGTGCGGAACCTCTCCCGGCAGTCCCATGGGAATCGTCCGCAGGCTGACGGCATCATATCCCGCCGCTGCGGCCGTGCGGATAAACGCAGGCGGCGAACAGGCGATGTTCGTCAGGTGAACCAGTGAATAAGTGTGTTTCATGATCATGTCCTCCTAAATTTAATATTGTAAGCCTCCATTGACATCCAATACCTCACCCGTCGTCCAGGACGCGTCGTCGCTCCCTAAATATGCCACCGCCGCAGCCACGTCATCAAAGGTTCCAATCCGTCCCAGCCGGATCCCCTCCAGCAGCCGCTCCTGCTCTTTGGCAGGAAGGGAGGTAAACATACCGCCTCCGATGGGGCCGGGGGCCACACAGTTGACCGTGATATTCCACGGCCCCAATTCATAGCCCAGCAACTGCGTCATCCCGACGACGCCGCCTTTCGTCGCCGCATAATTCACCCCCACTCCGGGACGGCCGGTCCGGCCGCCGATGGAAGAGATCAATACGATTCGTCCATACCGCCTGTCTTTCATATGGCCGGCAACGGATTTCACAGAATTGTAGGTTCCCGTCAGGTTGACATCGACCACATCCTTCCAGTCCTTCTCCGTCAGCAAATCAATCGGATGATGCCGCAGAATACCTGCCGTGGTCACCAAAATATCGATTTTTCCGAACCACTCCACCCCCTTTTGAACCGCTACACAGCAATCCCGGTAAATTCTCACATCGGAGAGCAAAAAACGGGTGCGGTCAGAGTAACCCAATTCGTCGAATTCTTGCTTTAACCTAGCCAAAATGTCCTGGCTATAATCCGTTACAAGCACACGGCCCCCCTCAGACAGCAAACGAAGGGCAACGGCCCTTCCCATCCCTCCGCCGCCGGTAATGAGGGCGGTCTTTTCCTCAAAACGCTGTAAAACCATGATTCAATCACCCCAATTTCATTCAATATATCCGCTGACATCGCTTTGCAGTTATTTTTCGTTTTGTCGCCTACATTGTTCGTGCCGTCAAGCAAAATATATATTGTTCAGCAACATTTCGCTTTTTTCTTATCTGCAAGATTCTAATCTCAACAATGTTAATTCAGCAGCCTGTAAATTTATATTACATCAAATAATCTCAAATTACTAATGCGATTAATACATTGTACTATGTACGAAATACATGGATTCTTTTTACTTACGAAACCAATCGCTCTGCCCTGAATGGATTGAAATTTCCGAATAAAACAAAAAAGCCCGCGTGATATGCGTTTGCTTATCACGCAGACTTTTTCCTGCAATACCAATCCGGTCACTTCTGCTCACGTTCGTTTTTTATCGTGTTGACAACAAACTTCCGAAACTGCTCCACCACTGGCAGGCGGAATTCCTCCTGCCGCCAAAACATATACAGCGAGCGTTTCAGCCGGTGATGCTCCAACGGTACGGAGACCACGTGGTATACATTGACCTCCTGGATCCACGGCATAATGCTGACGCCTATGCCGGCCGTCACCATACTTGCAATCATTTTTTCATTCTGGGCCTCGATGATCTGCCTGGGCCTTACTCCATATTCCCGAAAAAAATTTTCCAGGTCGCAGCGAGTACCGCACTGGCTGTTGTAGGTGACCAGCGGCTCCCGGCAGAGCTCCTCCAACGTAATGTTTTCCTTTTGAGCCAAAGGATGGCTCACCGATACCACTGCCATCAATTCCTCACTCATGACGTCAAAATATTGAAAACCGGGCCGGTCTATTTTTGCACCGAACCCCAGATCCACCTCCCCAGCCTCGATTTTCGCAAGCCCGATCCCCGTGGCCTCCATATCCAGAATCTGAAACTGTATCTTCCGATATTCCGGAATCTCTTTATATCTCCGCATTAGATTCGGCAGAAAATGATAATGCAGGGTATGGGAAACCGCCAGCCGGATGGTGCCCTTCGTCGGGTCCGCCGCTTCCTGAGCCTCGCTTTGCGCCAGTTCCAATTCACGCAGGATCAAGGCCACATGTTCGTCAAACTTTTTTCCATGGACCGTCACCTCAATGTTTCTCCCCTTTTTCACGAACAGGGGAACGCCCAATTCCTCCTCCAGCTTCGACATGGAGTGGCTCAAATTCGATTGGGAAACAGACAATTCCTGAGAAGCCTTCGTGTAATTTTTTCGTTCTGCAATTTTATGGAAATAGGTGAGCTGCTGTAGATTCATAATTCCCCCTCGATTCCTCGTATTGTATGGATCGCTGTTTTTTCTATCTTTCGTGTCTATTATAAGCAAAAAACAGATTATATTCAACTAAGAATCGTTCCCATCCGAAGCCTTTTACCGATTTTCCCTCACTTGCTTCCTTTCCCGGTATTGTGTTGATTTTTCCCCGGCGGCAACGTATACTAGTATAACAAAAACACCCGGACTACTCATTGTCCGGGTATCCTTACTCTTCAGTTCCTGCATCACCATGGACATTATCATATCGCCTTCGGCAGATTCCATTCATAGTGCCTTGCCAGCAGGCGGATCGCGATCACCAGCAGCGTGGAGAGGATCATCGCCGGTCCGGCAGTGATCGCGTCATAGAGCAGGACATAGCATACCGCGCCCGCAATAGATGCGCAGGCATAGACATGCTTACGCAGAACCGCCGGAACCTGTATCACCATCATGTCGCGAATGATGCCGCCGCCCACGCCGGTAATGACGCCGAGAAAGATTTTCAGGAATACATAGGAGTCCAGCTTCAAGCGGATCGCCGCATTCACGCCGACCACCGTAAATACACCGAGTCCGATGGCATCCATCAGATTCAGCGTTCTCTCGTAGAACTTAGAGCTCAAGAACTCCATGGAAGAGCGAAAACACTTCACGATTGCGAACAGAAGCAGGTCTGAGATTACTGCCGCTGTCACATAGACCGACTTCAGGAACATGATCGGCGGCTGAATCCCGATCACCAGATCGCGAATCAGTCCGCCGCCGCAGGCGGTCGTGACGCCCAGTACCAGAATTCCCAAAAGGTCCAAATTCTTCCGGATCGCGACCATTCCGCCGGACACCGCAAATGCAACCGTCCCTATCATCTCCATAATAAAGATCATATGCTCCGTATCCGGCATATCGCTTCCTCCCGCTTGATGAAATATTTGCTTCCAATTCCTGGTTTCCTCTCGGAATTGTCACATATTCCGCAATGCTTCCGTACTTCTGCTCGATTTCGCCTATACTGCACGAACTCTGATCTGAATCGTCACATACTTTCCTTAATCTTCTCCACGGTCTCCGCCATCTCCTCCGGAGTTGTCGTACCCGGAGTCCAGTTCACCATATCCGGGCCGCCCTCATAACGGGGAATGATGTGCATATGGAAATGATGCACCGTCTGACCGGCAGCTTCACCGTTGTTCTGCACCAGGTTGAAGCCTGCGCAGCCAAGTCCCGCCTTCATGGCTTTTCCGATCTTTCCGCCCAGAGGAAGAACCTTCGCCGCCCAGGCATCCGGCAGCTCACAGATATCTGCGAAATGCTCCTTCGGAAGGATCAGAGCATGACCGCGGCTGGCCGGTCCCAGATCCAGAATCACACGGAAATCCTCATCCTCATATACGGTAGAGGAAGGAATCTCCCCGTTCGCTATCTTACAGAAAATACAATTCTCATCACGCATAATATAACCGCCTTTCCAAATCTCATATCTTAATGTAATCATTCAGCTGCCCAGCTTGATTCCGCTGCATGACTCTGAATAATTACATCTTAGTAAAATTTTTTCCCTTTTTCAAGTCATCCGCTGCCACTTTTTGAAGGCTTCGGCAATAATCTTCGCATGATCGAAGGCCAGTCCCTCGCTGTCGTGCAGCGTCCACTCCTCATTATCCGTAAGAACGCCGTACCAGCGCCGGTAATCCAGATTTGCCGACAGGCAGATATCCTCCCGCGTCAGCTCCAGATGATAGGTAATCACGCCGCTCTCCCGGTTAATGGCTGTCCGTGTCATATTGATCCGGAACCAGCCGGCTTCCGCTGCGTCATCCCCGGCTTTCACTTTCACTTCCGCCGCGTTCACAACCACCACATAGGCCAGACTCATCACACGCATGCGCGGGTCACGATCCGGCTTACTGTATACATTCAGCAACTGCGGCGTCACCTTCCGGTAGCCTTTTCCCGTCGTCACGCCGGTCTCCTCCCGTAACTCCCGTGACACAGCATCTTCTACCGTCTCATCCGGTTCCACAAAACCGCCCGGCAGCGCATACTGCCCGAGAAACGGATGCCCGCCGCGACGAACCAGCAGCACCTGATAGGACTCACTCTTGTCCGTTGCTCTCACTGTGGAAAACACCACGATATCCGCCGCTACGGAAGGTTTCTCATAGCGATCCTTATCATATGAAGCCAGAAATTCTGCTTCTGTTCTTCCTTTTTTGTCCAGAAGTTCCATGATGTTGTTCCTCCCTCCTGTAAGTCAAACTTTTCTGTCTTTCAGCGAGTACCGCATTCTCCAACCACTTTCCCCTCTGTGTCGTTACACTTTCTCGAAACGCTCGACGTCCACCACGAAAATTGTCGCACCACCTACGACCATCGGCACCATTGGGCTCCCCGTAATAATCGGATTATCCATATACGGCACCGGGTCCATCATCTGCTGACGTCTGCCGCACTCCTCTTTAAAAATACGGATCACATCGTTCACTTTCTCCTCCGGAATACCGATCATCAGCGTACTGTTTCCCTTGCGCAGGAAACCGCCGGTCGAATTCAGCTTCGTTACCATGTATCCCTGCTGGTTCAGAATCGCTACCACATTATCGGTATCATCTGTCTGAATAATCGCAAATATCAGTTTCATAAAAAACGCCCCTTTCTGGTTGATTTGGCTACATTTTACACCAAATCCGACCAAATGAAAAGGGGCGTTTCACTATTTCAGGATTTCACTATTCGTTAATTTTCGGAGCTTTTACTTTCCGGGAAAGATAAATCACCGGCGTATCCAGCAGACTGGTCACCAGGAAGATCACATAGCTCGACAGAACCACAGAAACCAGCGTCGGACCGTCGTAGATTCCGATAAATGCGCCGACCGTGAACAGCAGCGTATTCAGGAACTGGGAAACCATCGTAGAACCATTATTCCGCAGCCACAGGAAGCGCTTCGAGTCACCGTATTTCTTCGTGGTGAACGTCCACCACTTGTGATACAGCCACACATCGAATTTCTGCGTGATGCCATATACTACCAGGCTGACCAGCATCAGCCGGGGCGTGTTGGAAAAAATTGCCTGAATGCTCGGCATTGCCCAGTCATTCGGGCTCGGCGTGTACTGCAGCCACAGCTGCGATACCAGGATAAAGGCAACGGAAGTCGCGATTCCCAGATTCACGGCGCGGTTCGCTTCCTTCTTACCCACATTCTCACTCAGAATATCCGTAACCAGAAACAGCGACGCGAACATCACATTTCCCAACGTCTGCTCCATCCCATACGCATTCACCAGAATCAGCACTTCGATATTCGCGGCAACTGTCCCCATCACGGTCCAGCAGTACAGCCCGACCGCGCCGAACAGGCGATAGAACACCAGCGTTGCTCCAAAGCAGATCACAAGCGACAGTAACAATAAAATTTCATTCGGCATCTTTCTCTCCTCCTACGCCAAAATCTGTATTGTTCAGTAAAATATCCACACGGGGATTGTCCCGATAAAGTGGATACAGGTTCTCCATAAAAATCTGGATCACCTCCGCATCCGGCTTCAGTGGTGCGGTATTCTCCACCATCAGGTTAATACAGATTCGCTTAAAATACTGCAGTCCCAGACGGATATCCTTCTCCATCGACGCCAGGCTCTGCCCTGTCAGTCCGAAAAGCAAGCAGATCTCGTCAAAGTACCGGGCAATCTCCTCCGGGCGGTCCTCCGCCATGCCCTTCACCATCACGTTCTCCCGCATCTCGTGATCGAATGACTCTACACCGATTTTCAGCTGAATCGTAATTCCCTTTTGCCGGAAACGTTCCCGCAGCGCCTCACATTTCTTCCGGTACATCCAGTGGCACTCAAAATGAAGCCGCTGAATCCCCCTGTCAATACAGACTTTCTCAATATAATTCATCGTAGCCTCATCCAGTTCCGGAAAACTGCCGGAATTAATCACCTCCAGACAGCCGTACTGACCGGTTACCAGATCCAGCACCGACCGGTTCAGTTCAAAATTCGCCTGCGCATCCGGCGACGCATCCATATGATAATCACAGAAGCGGCACTTCTTCCATTTGCAGCCACAGCCGCGCAGCATAACCATTTCCCTCGGATTCTTATCCGGAATCACGGAAATCCGCACCGGATCGTAAATAATAGGTGGTGTCATAAAAGCTCCCTTCGAACGGACAGAGTGTGACCAGGAGCAGAAAAATGCTATAAAAAGGACACATATCAAATATGTGCCCTCCAAAATCTAAATAAATCCGTAACTATTCAGAGTCCCAGCTCGATTTCGCTTACGCTACATCTCGCTGTGGCTTCTCGCCATATGAATTTTTACAAATGCCCTCATTCATGCAAGCATGATTCGTGCATTTGTTTAAAATCCGCATGGCTCTGAATAGTTATACAAATCCATAGTTTTATTTAGAGACAGGATGGTCACGAACTGTCTGTTATTCTGCAGCAAAAGACAGGGCTTGAATTTCCCTATCCGCACTGTTTTCTTTTTATTCCGGCAAGCCGGCAACATGCGAATTATACCAGACCTGCCAATAAAATGCAAGCATTTTTTACCGCTTCTGCAGCCCGCACAGATCCTTCACGACCTCTCCGGCGATGATCAGGCCAACCACTGATGGCACGAATGCCATACTGCCCGGAATCGCCCGGCGCTCCGTACACTTATGCTCCGCGCCCGGAGGGCAGATGCAATTACTGCGGCAGCTGACCGCCATGTCCTCCACCGGCTCCATCGGCTTCTCCTCGGAGTACACTACCTTCAGCTTCTTCACGCCCCGCTTCTTCAGCTCACGGCGCATCACCTTCGCTAGCGGGCACACCTTCGTCTTATAGATATCCGCCACCTGAAACATGCTGGCCTCCATCTTATTGCCCGCCCCCATACTGCTGATAATCGGCACACCGCACTCCTGCGCCTTCATCACCAGCTCAATCTTCGCCGTCACCGTATCCACGGCGTCTACCACATAATCATACTCCTCAAAAGGAAACTCCGCCGCATTCTCCGGCAGGAAGAAGCACTTGTGAATCCGCACATCCGCCTTCGGATTGATCTCCAGGATTCTCTCCTTCATGACCTCTGCCTTATAACGGCCCACGGTCTTTCTCGTCGCGATGATCTGACGGTTCAGGTTCGTCAGGCACACCTTATCGTCATCCACCAGGTCAAAGGCCTGCACGCCGCTCCGCGCCAGCGCCTCACATACATATCCTCCGACGCCCCCCACACCGAACACGGCGACACGGGACGCATTCAACTTATCCATGGCTTCCTTGCCAATCAGCAACTCTGTTCTTGAAAACTGTGTCAGCATTTTATTTTCATCTTTTCCTTCCAAAGATTTTTGCATACCATTAATATAGGTTATATCCCAGATTATTATAAATGCCGCTTATCCCTTTGTCAACCTGCCAGGAACGCCGTCCACGACAAACGCATGAAGGAGTGCATTTTGAAAACTGCACGCCGCATTCTCGTTACTTCAGTGATGAGTTAGGCGCGCAGTTTTCAAAGCTTTATGACCGTTGCCAGAATCAGGCTGGCCGCGCTGCCCGCCGCAATCGAAATCAGCGCTCCGGCAAGAGTATAGCGCGTCTTCGTAACCCGAACCGCCGCATAATAAATCCCCAGCACATAAAACACGCTCTCCGTGCAGCCCATCAAAATCGAAGCCGCTGTCCCGATCGGCGAATCCGGCCCATAAGCGGCGAACAGATCCGTCACTATCCCGTTCGCCGCTGAGGACGAGAACAGCCGCACCAACAGCAGAGGAAGCAGTGGAGCCGGAAAATGAATCCACTCTGTAACCGGAGAAAGCAGACGCGCGATCACATCAAAAAGCCCGGAGGCCCGCAGAACCGCCGTCATCACCATCAACCCGATCACCGTCGGCGCGATTTCCACCACTGTATGTACGCCCCGCTTCGCCCCTGCCAGAAAATCCTCGAAAACCGGCCGCCCCTTCGCCGCGCCGTACCCAACGATCCAGAATACAAGAAAAGGAAAAACAAAATCCGACAGATACATCACCATCTGCATGTCCGCGCTTCCACTTCCGCTTTTTCCTCTAATCTATGCCGCATTTGCGCTTTTCATGCGGGGCATGGATATGCTATAATGTACTTGAACGATTCAGAGTAAGCGAAATCGAGCTGTGGCTCTGAATCGTTACAATGCTACAACCATAAAGGAGGAAATCTTCTTATGCTTCAGGACATTCTGGAATACAACAAAAAATTCGTGGAAGAGAAAAAATACGAGCAGTACGCTGCCGATAAATATCCTAGCAAAAAGCTGGCAATCCTCACCTGCATGGACACCCGCCTGATCGAGTTGCTTCCCGCCGCTCTCGGCATTAAGAACGGCGACGCTAAGATCATCAAGAACGCCGGAGGCGTTGTCTCCAACCCGTTCGGAAGCGTGATCCGCAGCCTTCTTGTCGCCATCATTGAGCTCGGCGTGGAAGAAGTCATGGTCATCGGCCACACCGACTGTGGCGTACAGCATATTGACAGCGACATGATGATCAAACATATGCTGGAGCACGGCGTTCCGCAGGATCACATTAATCTGATGAAATACTGCGGTATTGATTTCGAGAAATGGCTGGCTGGTTTCGACACCGTAGAGGATTCTGTTCGCGAGACGGTAGATACCATCCGTAACCACCCGTTGATTCCCGACAACATCCAGATCAGCGGCTTCGTCATGGATTCCTATACCGGCGAACTGCACACGATCTGCTAAACCGAAATCTGATCACAGAAGAAGGAAAGAAGAACACATGCTTACCATACAAAACTATGTCAGAGCAGAAAGCCTGGAACAGGCCTATGAACTGAATCAGAAGAAGAGCGCCCGCATCATCGGCGGTATGCTCTGGCTGAAAATGACACACATCCGCGTCCAGAACGCCATCGACTTAAGCGGCCTCGGTCTGGACACGATCGAAGAGACTCCGGACATGTACCGGATCGGCTGCATGACCACACTCCGCAGCCTGGAACTGCACCCCGGCCTGAACGCATTCACCCACGGAGCGATCCGTGAGAGCGTCTGTCACATCGTCGGCGTTCAGTTCCGGAATCTGGCCACCGTGGGCGGAAGCATCTACGGGCGTTACGGCTTCTCCGATGTTCTCACGATTTTTCAGGCTTTGAATGCCAGCGTCGAGCTGTTCGCCGCCGGTATCCTTCCGTTGGAAGAATATGCGAAGATGGCTCTCGACCGTGATATTCTCGTCCGAATTCTCGTTCCGAAGACGACCGTGAACAGCACCTATCTATCCGTGCGCAAAACAAAGACCGACTTCCCGGTACTGACCTGCGCTGCCGCACAGACTCCGAAGGATTTCACGCTCTCCATCGGAGCGCGCCCCGGCCGTGCCGTCGTAATCCGTGAACCTCATTTCGGCTCCGCCGGAACCTTTTCCGAAGAAGATGTCCGCGCTTTCGCGAACGATGTCTCCCAAAACATTACAACCGGCTCCAATATGCGGGCGCAGGCGGCATACCGCACGCACTTGGCGGAGGTACTCACGCGCCGCTCGCTCCTTACACTGAAAGGAGGTTCGCTGTGAATCTGACAATAAATGTACAGGTCAACGGGTGCAAGATCGAGGAATCGATCGCTCCCGACCTGCTTCTCATTGATTTCCTGCGCGCGCATGGCTGCCTGAGTGTAAAGCGCGGCTGCGAGACCTCGAACTGCGGTCTGTGTACGGTATTTCTGAATGACACGCCCGTGCTGTCCTGCTCCGTGCTCGCAGCCCGCGCGAACGGTTGCCGCATCATCACGCTGGAGGGACTGCAGGAAGAAGCTGCGGAACTGGGCGGCTTTATTGCTGACCAGGGCGCCGAGCAGTGCGGCTTCTGCAATCCCGGCATGATTATGAATACCATTGCGCTGTTGCGCGAGAACCCCGATCCCACCGAGGACGAGATTCGTGAATACCTGGCGGGCAACCTCTGCCGCTGCTCCGGCTACGAGGGCCAGCTCATCGGCATCAAGAACCTAATCCAGTGGAGAAAGGAGCGCCAGACTCATGCTTAAAAGTGTAAATCAGCCGATCCGCAAGAAGGACGCCATGGCTCTCGTCACCGGCAAGCCCGTCTATATGGACGATCTCGGCATCTTCGATCACGCGCTGATCGTCAAGGCGCTGCGAAGCCCCCACGCCCATGCGATGATTGAATCCATCGATACAAAGGTCGCCTCCCGGATTCCCGGCATTGAAGCGATCTTCACCTATGAAGATGTGCCGAACGAGCGCTTCACGCTGGCCGGACAGACCTATCCCGAGCTCAGCCCCTATGACCGCCTGATTATGGACCGTCATATCCGCTGTGTCGGCGACCCGGTCGCCCTCGTCGCAGGCACGGATGAGAAAGCCATCGACCGCGCCTTAAAGGCGATTAAAGTAAAATATGAGATTCTTCCGGCGCTGCTGGATTTCCACGATGCGATCGGTTCAGATATTCTGGTTCATCCAGAAGACAATTGGAAAGCGCTCGACTTCATCGGTGCGGATAACAAGACGAACCGCTGTGCCAGCGAGACAACTTCCGACGGCGATGTGGAGGCGGTTCTCGCCGACTGCGATATCGTCATCGACCATGTCTACCACACGAAGGCGAATCAGCAGACCATGATGGAGACCTTCCGCACCGGCTGCTACATGGATACCTACGGCAGACTGAATATCGTAAGCTCCACGCAGATCGTATACCATGTACGCCGCATTATCTCCCACGCACTCGGAATCCCAAAATCCCGCATCCGCGTGCAGAAGCCCCGTATTGGCGGCGGCTTCGGAGCCAAACAGAGTGCTGTCTGTGAGGTCTATCCGGCTTTCGTAACCTACAAGACCGGCAAGCCCTGCAAGATGATCTACAGTCGTGTAGAGAGTCAGATCATCTCTTCGCCCCGCCACGAGATGGAGGTGCATGTCCGCCTCGGCGCGATGAAGAACGGACGCATCCGCGCGATGGATATCTACACCCTCTCGAACACCGGCGCTTACGGCGAGCACGGCCCGACAACGGTTGGCCTGTCCGGCCACAAGTCCATCCCGCTGTACACGACGAACCTCGAAGCCTGGCGCTTTGCTTACGATGTTGTCTATACGAACGTGATGTCCGCCGGCGCTTACCGCGGATACGGAGCCACACAGGGTATCTTCGCTGTAGAATCCGCTGTGAATGAGCTGGCCGCCCGTATCGGCATGGACCCGACTCTCATCCGCGAGATGAACATGGTGCGTGAGGGGCAGGTAATGTCTGCATACTACAACGAGACGAATACCAGCTGCGCGCTGGATCGCTGCATGGAGCGCGCAAAGGAAATGATCGGCTGGAACGAGAAGCCACTGCGCCGCGTCATGCCGGACGGTAAGATCCGCAGCCTCGGCGTCGCCATGGCCATGCAAGGCTCCGGTATCTCCGGCGTTGATGTCGGCTCCGCGACCATCAAGATCGATGACGACGGCGGCTACAACCTGCTCATCGCCGCGGCTGACATGGGCACCGGCTGTGATACAATTCTCGCTCAGATCGCGGCGGAAGTCCTGGAATGCCCGGTGGATCAGATCGCCGTTCACGGTGCGGACACGGATACTTCGCCGTATGACTCCGGCTCTTACGCTTCCAGTACGACCTACATCACCGGCAAAGCCACAGAGATCGCCGCGCAGAAGCTGAAGGTACAGATGACAGCGGAAGCCGCGAAGATGCTGTCCTGCCAGCCGGAGGATCTGGACTTCGACGGGAAATGCTTTACCGCTGCCGACGGTCAGACGCTTACGATCAAGGATCTGGCCACCCGCTCTATGTGCGGCTTCGACGGCGCACTGGAGACAACCATCTCCCACAGTTCTCCAGTCTCCCCGCCTCCGTATATGGTCGGCATCGCAGAAATTGAGCTCGACCCGGAGACCGGCGAGGTCTACCCGCTGGATTACGTGGCAGTCGTGGACTGCGGCACGCCGATCAACCCGAACCTGGCGCGCACCCAGACCATCGGCGGTCTGCTGCAAGGCATCGGCATGGCACTCTACGAGGAGATCCAGTACAGCGACAAGGGACGCCTTTACAACAATTCCTTTATGCAGTACAAGATCCCCAGCCGTGTGGATCTGGGACATATCCACGTGGATTTCGAGAGCAGTTATGAGCCCTCCGGCCCCTTCGGAGCGAAATCTATCGGCGAAATCGTCATCGATACGCCTTCGCCTGCGCTGGCGCATGCGATCTACAACGCAACCGGCCTCTGGTTCCGTGAACTCCCCATCACAGCGGAGAAGATCGCGATGGGCTTGATGGAGAAAGAGAAGAACGCGCAGAACGCTGCGCAGCAGCTCCAATAGAGACCTGCGTAAACACAAAAAAGAGTAACTATTCAGAGCCCCGGCACGGAAAATTCGTGCATAAATCAGAAAGCCTCCGGCATAGACCTGAAATAATCGTAACGATTCATGATCTGTGCCGGAGGCTTTTTTATGCTGAATACTTTGTGGACTGTCCTGCTTCTCGCCGGAATCGGTTGGGGGACACTTACAGGAAATGCGCGGGCAACCGGGGAAGCGCTGCTTGAGGGCGCGGCTTCCGGAGTCTCACTGTGCATGACAATGTTCGGGGTTCTGGCTCTGTGGAGCGGGATTCTGGAAATTGCGTCAACTTCCGGGCTGATGGATGCGATCTCTCGGCGGATGCGCCCGCTGCTTCATTGGCTCTTCCCTCGGATTCCGGACGGGCATCCGGCGCTCGCGCCGATTGCGGCAAACCTGACCGCGAATCTGTTCGGACTGGGTTGGGCGGCCACTCCGGCAGGACTTGCAGCGATGGAAGCGCTGGTACAGCTCGAAGAAGAGCGCCGCTCTCCCGGATTCCGTTCAGAAAATGAGGAAGATAATGATACTGAAGATACTGACGAAACGCAAATTCGCACAGCCAGTGACGAGATGTGTACCTTCGTGATTCTGAATACGTCATCGCTGCAACTGATTCCTGTCACGATGATTGCATATCGCAGCCAGTACGGCAGCGCGAACCCGACAGCCATTGTACTGCCGGTAATCCTCGCGACCTCCATCAGTACGATTGCCGCGTTGATCTTCTGCAAGGTGAAAGCGTTCCTGACCAACCGGCGGGAAGCTCCGAGGATATTCTAAATCTTAGATCCGCCGCGCGAGCATCTCCGGATTGGTGGCATAGGTCAGCGCGGTCTCGCGGCTGATCTTCTTGCTCTGGTAGAGCTGCTGCAGACTGGAATCCATAGAAATCATGCCATCCTTAGCGGAAGAGTAGATAACACCATCGATCTGCGGAACCTTGTTCTCGCGGATCATATTACGGATCGCGGGAGTTACCGTCATAATCTCGAAGGCGGGCACACGGCCTCCGTTGAGCGACGGCACAAGCTGCTGCGATACAACAGCATTCAGTACCAGCGAGAGCTGCACCGCGATCTGCCGCTGCTGATTCGCCGGGAATACGTCAATAATACGGTCAATCGTATTCGCCGCACCGATCGTGTGCAGTGTGGAGAACAGCAGGTGTCCCGTCTCTGCCGCCGTCATAGCCACATTAATCGTCTCATAATCGCGCATTTCACCGAGCAGGATAACATCCGGGCTCTGCCGCAGAGCGGCGCGCAGCGCCGTTACGTAACTGTCCGTATCCACATTGATCTCGCGCTGGCTCACGATACTCTTCTGATGCCGGTGCAGGTGCTCCAGCGGATCCTCCAGCGTAATAATGTGCTCTTCTCTTGTCCGGTTAATCTCGTCAATCATGCAGGCAAGTGTCGTCGACTTACCGCTGCCCGCAGGGCCGGTAATAAGCACCATCCCCTTACGCACATTAACCAGCTGAATAATGCTGTCCGGAATGCCCAGCTCCTTCGGATCCGGCAGCCGGAAGCGAATCACGCGGATGACCGCGGAGAGCGACCCTCTCTGTTTGTACGCACTTACACGAAAGCGCGATACACCGACCAGCGAGAAAGAGAAATCATCGTCCCCATGCGCCAGCAACTGACTGATATCGCGATTGCCTGCCAGTTCATAAACCTGGCGCACCAAGCTTTCTGTATCCGCAGGCTTCAGCATTTCCTCCGCTTCATTCATAATTCTGCCGCTGTCCCGGATCGAAACCGGCAGTCCGGCTACAATAAAGATGTCGGAAGCCTCCATCGAGACTGCCTTCACCAGTATTTCTTTGATGTCCATATAGTTCCTCCCTCAATCATCCGGAGTTATCCGCTTTCGCAATTTTTCTCTGTTTTCACTGCCTGTTCTCTGTCCATTCTTCCGCCGCTACTCCGGAATCACTGGCAGCATGGTCTTCGTTCCGCCGGCTTCCCACTCGTCCGCCGGAATCGTCTTCCAGCAGCGAACCCGATAAAGCCTACCATCCTTGTCCGGCTCCTGCAGGACAACCTCCACCTGCAGAACCTGATCCTGCGCTGTCGCGATCTCCCAGGAAATCACCGGGATTCCATCTTCCTCCTCAACGGAGACTTCCACGGAATCCATTGCAAGAGTCTTTTCTTCGACAGATGCCGCCGCATCCTGCATCCAGTTGGCACCCGAAGCATCTTCCGCGGCGTTCGCAACTAATTGCACCAATGATTCCGAGCGATTCGACGCCTCGTAGTAGGCGCTGCGCCGCTCCGCCAGCTGTACAGCAGCGTTCTCATCGCTCTTCGCAGCCGAAAGCGTCAGTCCGGCAAAGGTCGCGATACACAACACCAGGAAAGCCACCAGCAGCGAAGCAGCTCCGATACTTACCGGGAAAGATACCTTTGATTTTCTTCGCATTTACCG
>JABLTM010083962.1_pt1 | contig 23727 bp, 19 predicted proteins | sample 7160121 | NCBI WGS metagenome assembly JABLTM01 (sample SAMN14651224, study PRJNA627086) | human gut metagenome | isolation source: feces | host: Homo sapiens
TATGAAGAAAAGTCTGTAAATAATAATCTTCTATGATAATGATTGAGCTGGAAGCGCTAAATTGGAGCTTCCAGCTCTTGCTATATATACGACATGATTTCGGGCATGTCAAGAGCAGACGTCAAAAACGTCCTTCGCATCATGCATACAGATTCTGTTATTCTGGGAGTCGTCCCTCATACATAATGCTGAGTTTGCCGTAGACCTGTCCCCAGTTCCGAATGCTCATAGTTCATTTTTTAGTGGCTTCGAAAGTTGCCAGATACATGGCTTTCAGGAGCGCTGTATCACCTGGAAATACGCTTCTCTGACGGTTGAGCTTACGGTAGGTAGAATTCAGACTTTCGATAGCATTTGTCGTGTAAATAACCTTTCTGAAATCAACCTTATATCTATTATTAGATGACACATACCAATATAAATAATTAGAACCATTAACATGTTGTACCTTATACAACAATGAATTATCAAGCTCATCAACTGGTTCCAGATTAGATATAAGCATCTCTTTAGAAATACAAGCAGATGTCAGCTTATCAAGAAGCGGCTGGTAGATCTATATATCCTCAACCCATGAGCCACCAACACCATTCAAACGCGCAATCTCTTCCGGCGTATAATCACGCACACACTGAACCTTCGCCATAGGAAGGTCTTTTTTATATGTCAACTTACAATAACCTAAAACTAACATAATTTTTATCTCTTTCTTTCTCACGTTTTCCTACGCGTGTATTGTAATATAAGTTTTCTATATCACACCCGGGGCGTTTCCACCCCGGTTGTTGATATGGGTTAGAAGAAGTATATATAATACATACCTCTTGCACTTAGTATAAAACTGCACATGTTAGTTTAATAATAAAAAATAGTAGACATAGATAGACATATAGTTTATAATAAGATAAACATAGATATGTCCGGTTTGTAAATGATGATGCAGGCGATTTTATGGTAAAACTTGCCGCAAAGGCTGAAAAAATAGATGTTGTTATTATGGACCCGCTAAGAACAGGAAACACAGAAAAATTTATCTCATCAGTTGTAAGACTCTCACAATAATCTGTATGATAGGCAGAAATGCTTTGTTATAAAAAATAAGTAATTAAACAGGAGTGTGTATACATCAATGGTACAATGGAGGAACATTATGAAAAAATGTAAAATGCTTTTAATTATTCTTGCAGCATTGGTTTTAGCTGGCTGTAATGGCAGTAAAATTGTTGATGAGAGAGGCGAAACTGAAAGTGTAACAGCCGCAGAGAAAACAACTACAGACAAAGATCCGGACGCTGCAGTAGAGGCAGAATTTTATGATGATGCCAGAGGAGGAATATCTGTAGAATGTATGGAAATGGTTGACGGAGAATTAAAATACGGAATTGTAGATAGTGAAATGGGAATATCAGTAACTGACGGAGAGGTAAAGCTTCGTGTAAAAATTAGTGGTGAATACAGCTTTGAGGGGCAGCTGCTCAATAATGAAAATACATATAATTTGTATTTGTATCATAATGGTAATCTGCATAAGTTTAACTACGAGGATAGTGATACCTATATGTATACTAAAAAGGTTAAAAATGGTGAAGACTTAAATATGGAAATATCCTTTAAGACTGCAGATGAAATAACAAGCTATAAAATCTTTTGCATTGTTTATAATGACAAGGATATGTTAGGTGAGAATGCAGAGCATAATAGAGAGTACAGCTTGAATAGTCAGGGATTAAATATTTATTGTCAGGATTTTGTACTCGATTTATCTGAAAACACACAGCTGGATAATGAGAAGGAAGGCCTTGAGGTGTGTACAGAATATAATGTAGAAAATACCCAGGATAAGTTGGCTGATGAACTTAAAGCTTGTAATTCTCTTGTATATGGAGTAAATGCACAGGACGAATTTGTATATAAGGCTAATGACGGAAAATACAAATTTGGAGCTGTAAGAATGAGTGAAGATCAAGATTATGTGGACAACTACAGCACATTTATTGTTTGCGATGACAAGCTTGTGCCTGCCTTTGACGGAAAGCCTATTTTAAATTATAAGGGAAAGGGAGATATAGTAGTAACAAAGGATATAGACTTAAATATGTCTAAGGGAGAGCATATGGTTTATTCTGTTACAATAGCAGATAAAGGAGATAGCTATCGCTCCAGATATGTGCATTTCAATGTAGAATAATAGAAGTTATGGTGGAAACGCAGACAATATATAAAGATAAAATGGAGAAGCAATATGAAAAAATATATTTTAGGAATACTTGTATGTGTATGTATTTTTATAGGTGGTTGCTCTGGCAATAAGGATAACAAGGGAAATTTAGTAACCAATTATTTTAATGGTACAGGCGAGCTTCATTCATATAGCCAGTTAAACAGAGCTCCGGTGCTTTATGATGATAATTGTAAGTATATAAAGAAGTTAAATTATTATTGTATTGACGGTGATAATGCGTATTCTATTTGTACTGATGCCTCATGCAAGCACGAAGACAGCAGTTGTATTGCCAATGGGGAAAATACATATTTTGTAGTTAATGATACTCTGTATTGCTCTGACAGACAGATAATTAACTGTGATACAAAAAAGGTGGTATATGAAAATAAGCTTCCAAAGGAATATTTGGATAATAAGGAAATAACCTATGAAAATAATATAGATGAAGTAAAGATAATTGATGATAAATTTATTGTACTTAGAGAGGGCGGTTATTATATGGTGCTTGACACCGGCTTTAATGAGATCACATATTTTAATGATATTTCTAAAAGTATATGGTTTAGTTTAGAGGAAAATGATTTATATTTCTTAAACAAATATTATAAAATCGAAAGGGTAAGTCTTGCTGACGGAAATAGTGAGTATATAGATTTAGGAATATCCTATATAATATCAGCGTGTGATGATGAAAATTACTATTTTGTACAGGATAGATATAAAGATTTATATCGAATAGATAAGAAGACTAAAGAAAAAAAGAAGATTGATACAGAGGTTGGAGATTTTGTTGTAGTAGATAAATACTTATATTATTCAAAGGATAAGGAAGACGGTACTTTAACCCAGATAATAAGTGATACTGATGGAAATATTATTAATGAAATAAATGCCCTGGAGGAATTTGGAGGAGATTTGAATATGTATACCATAAGCTATTATGATGGAAAAATATATTGTGATATATTAGAAAGGGAGGATAAAACATACATTATAGAAATGTCATTAGACGGCTCGGAGATTAAGAAATATGAAGTACGAGATTAAAAAAATAGTTAAAAATAAAGTATTAATAATATTGTTCCTTGCAACTGTGGCTGTTAGTATATTTGTATCCTTAAGACATTTATCCTACAATGAAGACGATGTCAAGGTATATGAAAATCCATCAAGTGAAAGCTACAAATATAAGCTGGATTACTACGATTCCGTCAATGAATATAGAGAAAAGGTTTGCAGAATAGCAGACAGACTTAAAAATTCATCAGATGAATATGTAGCTGCTCTTAATAGTGAGCTTAAGAATAGTTATCAGGAGCAGTTATCCTTTGTTACAGTTTTTTATACAACCTTTATTGCAAAGTCTATGTGGAACAGTTCGGATATAGGAACACTATTTTTCCTTGTGTTCTTTTTAAGTTTTGTGGCACAGATGTTTTTTTCAGATGTATCTGCTAATATGATAGGTATGCTTAGAACTACATATAAGACTAAGAAAATATTTTGGAATAAGCTAAAATGTATATTTTTAGTAAGTGTTTTAATTTCTGTGCTGAAAGTAGCAATAGAATACTTACCTCAATGGATACATGGAAAAATTATAGATCTTACAAACCCTATACAGAGTATTGAGGGCTTTCAGGAATCTCCTTACAATATATCTATACTTGCCTTTATTGGTATAGATGTGCTTTTAAGCATATTATCGTTTTTAGCAATAGGTATGCTGATTATTGCCTTTGCCAATATATTAAAGAAAATTCCAAAACTTATAACACTTGTAATAATAACAAGTGGAATATGGTACTATATGTTCTATTATATAACAAAAATCAACTATGTAAGTGCATTAGGTGTTACAGAGGATAACAGATGGTTTACGAATATTATTAGAAGATTCACTACAGTTTTTACCTTGTTTGATCCTGTTAGTTATTTTAAAAAGGCTGAATATATAAATATCTTTGGTATGCCGGTAAGACTGCTTAATGTAACGCTTATAACAGCTATTATATTTGTAGCAATAATGATATTTGTATGCAGACATTTGTACTTAAGGAGAGATGTTAATGTTAGAAGTTAAAGAATTGTCAAAAAAGTATGGTAAAAGATATGGACTTATAGAATTTAATTATAATTTTGAAAATAAAGTATATGGACTTTTAGGACCAAATGGTGCAGGCAAGTCTACATTGATGAATATTATTTGCAAGGTACTAAAAAGAACATCTGGAGAAATTATTTATGAGGGAAAGGATATTGATGAATGGAAGGACGAGTATAGAAAATATGTAGGTTATCTTCCACAGTATACAGGCTTGTATCAGGATTTTACAGTAAAAGAAACACTAGAGTATTTTGCTTATCTAAGAGGTGTTGCAAAAGAAAAGGCTGAAGAAAATGTAAATATGGTACTGGAATATACGAATTTGTCGGATAGAGCTAAGGACAAGGTAGAGTCATTGTCAGGTGGTATGAAAAGAAGACTTGCTATAGCGATTACTTTAGTTGGAAATCCTAAAATACTTATATTTGATGAGCCTACTGTTGGTCTTGACCCTATGGAGCGTTATAGATTTAAAGAAATGATAAAGAAAATCCGTGAGGATAAGATTATTATTATTTCTTCTCACATTGTATCAGATATTAGTGAAATAGCAGACAAGGTAATTATAATGAAGGACGGCAAAATTGTTGGAAATCTTGAAAACACAGACATAGACATTGAAAAAGAGTATATGAAGCTTTTTGCTCAATAGTGAAAGAGGCATTAATATGAACAAAATAAAAAAATGGGAATTAAGGAAGTGTCTGCTTAATAAATTTGCCGTAGCATTAATGATTATTTTATTCATAGGAAAAATTATCTCTGCTATTGTATATAATGCTAACATTCCAGAAGGAGTAGACACAGACATATACAAGGAGTATATGAAAACATTAGAAGGCAAGTACACAAAGGAAAAGTCAGAATACATAGAAAATGAAATTGCAAGAATTTCCTCACTGGAGGATAGTCAGTTTTCTTATGTAGTAAAATATGACAAGGGGCTTATATCAAAGGAAGAATTTGACAATATAATGTATGAAATAAGAATAGCTCCCAAAATGCTTAGTACCCTAAGCTACATAAGCTCAAAATGTGATTATTATGAAAATAGCTATAGGGAAGGGATTTTTTTCTATGATTTAGATATACAAAGATATATGTCAGTAATGGGACTGGACTTTATTGGATTAACCTTTGTAATATATATATGTATGTCATTATATTTTTCAGATATAAGTGCCAAAACTACTGTACTTGTGACTACATCATATTATGGAAAAAAATATACGAATAGAATTCGTTTAATATTAGGGTTGATAATATGTGTACTAAGTACGGTAATATTATCAATTACAGAGTTTGTTGCTAAGTATATAACTATGGATATTGACTATTTAAAAATGCCGGTAAAAGCAATGCTTGATATGAATAACTTTGCCTTTGATACAAATATTGGAAGTGGTTTACTTATTATATATGGAGGCAGGGTATTGCTTACAGTTGTAATTGTGCTTGGCTTTAGTATTGCAGCAAGAATTAAAACAAATCTTCAAAGGAAGTAATGATTTATATGTAAATCAGCAGCATTCCTTGCAAAATACGCGAAGCAACGAGCGAAGCGTCCCGATATGCTTGCATAATCGGGCATTTTGCGACTGCCGCGACCGAGACGATAGTCGAGGTAGGGAATTCCGGGGCAATTTAAGGAGGAAATTTATAATGATAAAAGTACTTTTCATCTGCCACGGCAGTATTTTCCGAAAACGCTGAAAACCTTGAATTTATATTATGTTTTGGACTCCGAGGGAGCAATTTACTAAGAACAGAAAATTAGTAAGAAATCCCTAGCACGAAAGTTGTAGTTTTAGTAATTCCGTCGGCAACTGAAATTCCTACGGCATTTAAAGAAAAGAGGTTTTTAAGAATAGGATCATCAAAATGCAATATTAAGGATTACCCTAAGAGAGAAATTGAACTTTTCAAAATACTGGATGGAAGAATCGAAACGATAGAAACAGTACCGGCAAAATACCAGGAACTTACATTTCAAAAACTCTTTGGATATTACGGTTCCAAAGGTATTGTTTTAAATCAAAAGACGTTTATTAAGAATCTGGGGCTAAAAACAGAAGAAGGCGAGTTTAATATATTAGCGCAGCTTCTGTCGGATAATTCTCATTTTCCGCTTCGTGTATCTATTTTTGATGGAGAAACAAAAGGCTCTAATCTTTTCTCTGTACGTGAATTTGGAAATGACTGTTTATTATACAGTTTGGATGAGTTGTTGCGTTATGGCGATGTATTGAACCTAATTCAGGCGGATGAGACAGATAGGGTCGTTGAGCGAAAGGAGATTCCGTTATTTGATAACAAGGCATTTCGTGAGGCTGTCATAAATGCCGTCCTGCACAATAAATGGGTGGAAGGAAATGAGCCAATGATTTCGGTATTTTCCGACAGGATAGAGATACTATCAAGGGGAACACTTGCTCCGGCACAGACCATGGAAGGATTTTTCTTAGGAGAATCAATACCTGTAACTGAAAAATTATCCGAGATATTTCTTCAACTGGATATAAGTGAGAAATCTGGTCGAGGAGTCCCTAAGATTACGGAAATGTACGGGAAAGATGCATTTTCATTTAGAGAGAATTCAATCGTTGTAACGATTTCGTTTGAGAGAATAAATAAGGTTGGGAATAAAGTTGGGAAAAAGGTTGGGGATAAGAAACCATTAAATTCCAGAAGGCAAAAAATTATTTCAGAAATGAGGGACAACCCGAACATTACAACTGCAGAACTTCATAACATATTAGGTGTGAGTGAGACAGTAGTGGAAAAAAATATATCATTTTTAAGAGACAATGGTTATATAGAGAGGGTTGGTTCAAAAAAGGCAGGGTACTGGAAATTATTGTAGGTAGATGAATTAAATAGTGTGATTATGCAAAAGGCCGTCCATGATGCAGTCACAAGAGAGACAATCACAAAAGACCAGATGAGAAAGTTCCTTAAGTTTGTGCATGACAATGTGGTGTACTGCAAATACTATGAAGTGGTGTACATATTCTTTCATACGGGAATGAGAATATCAGAATTTTGTGGCTTGACGCTGAAGGACATTGATCTTGAGAACAGAACTGTAAATATTGACCATCAGTTGCAGAGAACATCGGATATGCGATGTATCATAGAAACCACAAAGACGTCTGCCGGAACAAGAGTATTGCCAATCACAGAGGATGTGGCACAGATGTTTCAGACAATCATTGAGGATAGAAATGCACCGAAAGTGGAGAAATCCATAGACGGATATAGTAGATTCCTATTTTACGATGATAATGTAATGCCACTTGTTGCAATGCATTGGCAGCACCGCTTCAATCATATGGTTGGCAGATACAATGACATTTACCGGGTGCAGTTGCCAAATATCACGCCTCATGTATGCCGACATACCTATTGCTCCAATATGGCAAAATCGGGAATGAATCCAAAGACATTACAGTACCTCATGGGGCATTCGGACATCGGCGTTACCATGAACACATACACCCATTTGGGGTTGGAGGATGCGAAAGACGAGATGATTCGTATGGAGGAACTGAACGCTGCCAAGAAGGAATTGGAAAAGACCATTGGGGAGAAGCCTGTGACTCAGAAGATGTTCAAAGTAGTATAGAAAGAATTTTGATATGAAAGGGTAGTTGCTTGGATTGAATCCGAGCAACTGCCCTTTCTACGTTATGTGGCTGTTTTTATTGTGACGTGGGAGAAATTGTGGTAAACTGATGAAAGATTAAAAGGCTGGAGTAATGGAGGTGTGAATTATTGAAAAAATCTTTGTATAGACAGGTAATGTTTGTGTTATTAATGATTTGTCTCATGCTACTTATAGCAATTGCAATTAAAATAGAGGTTTTTAAGGGACTTAGTACATGTGTTGTATTTAAAACGATAGTATCAATTATGAAGAATTCGTATGTCAGCAGCATCTTATGTAGTATTTTAGCGGTTTTGATTATTTATATTACTCAGGTCTATCATAGTAAAAAGATGCTGAAGAAGGATTTTAGATGTAATGAGATTATAGAAGATGTTTATGATGGAATAGAAATATATTGTAAGTTGAAGGACGAAATCCCTGAAAAAGTGGAAAGAATGCCGGATGAAGATGTGCTTGATAAGAGAAGAAGAGAGTCATTGATGTTCTATGAATTTTATAAAAAGAATAGTGGTGATGTGGATATAATCACCTTTAGTTTGTCTTATGAAAATAATGATCTTCTTATTGATTCAGTACAGTCTTGTTTTCTTATTAATCTAAATTTTAAGTTGCTTAGTATTGTGAATAATATAAAAAATAGATTGCCAAATTTGAGGAAAAATTATCCGGAAATCAAGGAATTATACAAAAAATATGAATTGGAGAAAAATGAAAAGGAACTAAACGATTTAGGAAATAGGTTATCTACTTATTTTATAGATTTGCGTTTTATGGCTATGTATTGGAATGAACTGTTAGATTATTTAGGTTATGATCCAACTTATATAAAAATGTTTATTAAAATTTATAATTCAAAATATGATACTATGGAAGATATCAAGCAACCTGCAGAAGTGCGTAATTTGAGAGCCAAAGAAGTTGATAAAGCAGTCAGAAAAGCTATATGGCAGTATAAGATAAAACACTTTTGGGATAAATAAAATCTTAGCGGTAGTAAAACACCCCGATTTTTACTACCATTTTACTACTACAGCCTGCCGTAACTTGCTCCATTTTGCCCTGTTTCGGGAAAACTGTGACAGAGTAGATGCTGTTACACCCTAAAAACAGGCGAGATAAATCGGAGCAAATCGGTGCAGGACAGCGCATTTTAGGAGGAATTACATTTTGATAAAAGTATTATTTATCTGCCACGGCAATATCTGCCGTTCGCCGATGGCTGAATTTATGTTTAAAGATATGACCGCCCGCCGGGGTATTGCAAAGGAGTTTGAGATTGCCTCCGCGGCGACGAGTACGGAAGAGATATGGAACGGAGTGGGAAATCCGGTGTACCCGCCGGCGAAAGCCGAGCTGGCAAGGCACGGGATTGGATGTGAGGTTAAGAGAGCGGTGCAGCTTAAGAGGGAGGATTACGATCATTATAACTGGCTGATCGGGATGGATTTGATGAATATGAGGAATATTGAGAGGATGACCGGACATAAGGGCGGCAAAATCCGTAAGCTGCTGACGTTTGCGGGAGAGGACGGAGATGTTGCGGACCCGTGGTATACCGGGGATTTTGGCAGGACGTGGAGAGATATTGAGAGAGGACTGGATGGATTTCTTAAATATCTGGGGTTTGAATGAAGATATTTTGCAGAAATGAAACCGCGCAATCCTTGACAAATCGCGCGTTTCTGTTTAATATTTAGCTTATGAATTTTTATATTAATATGAGCCGTCATATATAGGAGGCAGATATGGCTAATACTACAACATATAATCCTAAATCGATCGAGCCGAAGTGGCAGAAGTACTGGGAAGAGAACCAGACTTTTAAGACTGATGTATGGGATTTTTCCAAACCTAAATTCTACGCACTTGACATGTTCCCGTACCCGTCGGGAGTAGGTCTTCACGCAGGACATCCGGAAGGATATACCGCGACAGACATTGTGTCACGTATGAAGAGAATGCAGGGATATAATGTTTTACATCCGATGGGATATGACTCATTTGGACTTCCGGCAGAGCAGTATGCGGTTACGACCGGACATCACCCGAACGGATTCACAGAGAAGAATATAGAGACATTTACGGCACAGCTTAAGGAACTTGGATTTGATTATGACTGGAGCCGCAAGATTGCGACAAGCGACCCGGATTTCTATAAGTGGACACAGTGGATTTTTAAACAGCTTTATCTTGACGGATATGCCAAGTATGTTGATATGCCGGTCAACTGGTGTGAAGAGCTAGGAACGGTTCTTTCCAACGATGAGGTAATTGACGGCAAGTCAGAGAGAGGCGGATATCCGGTCGTACGTAAGAATATGAAGCAGTGGGTTATCGACCAGGTGGCTTTTGCGGACAAGCTCCTTGAAGGACTGAACGAGATAGACTGGCCGGAGTCCACGAAAGAGATGCAGAGACACTGGATTGGTAAATCAGAAGGTGTTGAAGTCGATTTCAATATCGTGGGCGGCGGAAGTTTTTCGATATTCACTACATGTATTGAGACGATTTACGGTATCACATTTATGGTACTGGCGCCGGACGGACAGCTTGTTAAGGAACTGATGCCGAGAATTAAGAATCAGGCAGAGGTTCAGGCATATATCGACGAGACAGTCAAGAAAAACGATATGGACAGAACGGAACTCAATAAGACGAAGTCGGGCTGCGTTCTTGAAGGAATATATGCAATCAATCCGGTCAACGGCAAGGAAGTGCCGGTGTTTATCGGCGATTTCGTACTTGCTTCATACGGAACAGGTGCGGTTATGGCAGTACCGTCACACGACCAGAGAGACTTCGAGTATGCCATTGCGCATAAGCTTCCGATGATTCAGGTAATCGAGGGTGCCGATGTGAGCGAGCAGGCATTTGAGAAATATGATTACCTCGGCAAGGGATGTAAGCTTATGAACTCAGAAGAGTTTACGGGACTTACTGTTGAGGAAGCCAAGACTGCCATTACGGATAAGCTTGTTAAAATGGGTGTGGCCCGCAAGAAAGCAAATTACCATTTCCGTGAGTGGATTTTTGCAAGACAGAGATACTGGGGCGAGCCGGTTCCTGTTGTACACCTTGAAAATGGAGAAATTCATGTGCTTGATGATGATGAACTTCCGCTTGTTCTTCCGGAACTTGAGGACTACAAGGGCAAGAACGGACAGGCACCTCTTGAGAATGCGACAGAGTGGAAGCAGTACGACCACAACGGAATCAAGGGTAAGAGAGAGACATCGACCATGCCGGGCAGTGCCGGATCAAGCTGGTATTATTTAAGATATATTGACCCGCATAATGATAAAGAACTTGCCGATAAGGAACTCCTTAAGCACTGGATGCCGGTTGACCTCTATATCGGAGGACCGGAGCATGCGGTAGGACACCTTATGTATTCAAGAATCTGGAACAGATACCTCTATGATAAGGGTATTGCACCTACCAGGGAGCCGTTTAAGAAACTTGTGCATCAGGGCATGATACTCGGATCCAACGGAATTAAGATGGGTAAGAGATTCCCTGAATTTGTCATCAATCCTAGTGATATCGTAAGAGATTACGGCGCTGATACATTGAGACTTTACGAGATGTTCATGGGACCGCTTGAGGCTTCCAAACCATGGAGCCAGCAGGGCGTTGAAGGTGCGAGAAGATTTATCGGTAAAGTATGGAATTTCTTCACTGAACCGGAGAATATCATTGAAGATACAGACAACGGACTGAAGAAAGTATATCATCAGACTGTTAAGAAAGTTACACAGGATTTCGAGACACTCGGATTCAACACTGCGATCAGCCAGATGATGATATTCATGAATGCTGCCACTAAGGAAGGCAAGTGCCCGCGTAATTATGCAGAAGGATTTATTAAGATGTTTTCGTGCATCTGCCCTCATGCAGGTGAGGAAATCTGGAGTATTTTAGGACATGATGGCACGATTGCATTTGAGAAATGGCCAGAATTTGATGAAGAAGCCGTTAAGGAAGATACCGTGGAAATCGGTGTGCAGATCAACGGTAAAGTTAAGGGCAAGGTTGAAATAGCTGTTGATGAAGACTCACAGACAGTAATTGCCAAGGCTAAAGAGATTCCGGCTGTTGCGAAGGCAATAGAGGGCAAGAACATAGTAAAAGAAATCTATGTTCCGGGAAGAATCGTAAATATTGTTGCTAAATAAGGCAATGCTATATTGGGCTTCGGTACGTTTAAAGTACCGAAGCCATTTTCATGAGGGTTTCTACTTTGGACTGTTCCTCCGGGTTCATGTCTTTTTTCATGCTTTCAAAAAGAGTTTCGATATCGGATTTGGTAAAACTTATGTGCTCCTGCCTGGCTTTGTTTGAAAAGGCAAGAAGGAGAGGGAGGATGTCATCGGACGAAACACCGGATGAAAGCTGCATGAATTCATTTAAAAGTGCCGATTTGCGGCTGTCTATGTTGTTCATATGCCTCCTTTGCTGCCGGGATCTTTATTGAGCATCCGGCTGTATTGTTCATACATCTGCTGCTGTTTGGGTGACAGAAAATTCTTTAACATGTCGGATGACTTATCCGGAGCCTGAGGTCCGGAATTCATTGCATTGTAGATGTTAAATATCTCGTTCATGTTGCTGAAGTTGGACATCATGTTAAAAATTTCACAATCTTTTTTGGGGCAGAACCGTTTGATGTCGTTCACGATATGCTCGGTGTCGTGATGCGCCCTTGCCAGAGGGGACGGACATGGCATGTTTTTATAGAACTCAAGGGTCTGCATAAGTTCGGCAAGTCTGATAAACAGGGCGAACATCTTCTGCTGTTCCCCGGATGTGTATGGCAGATATGCTTTAATCATCTGAAAATATGTGCCGCAGGTGGCGATGTCAAATTCGGTAAGCGGCAGGGTTTCAAAATGCTCCATATGTTTTTAAATCTTTTTTTCTAATATATGCAGACGGACATATGAAAATACCGGTTCCAGTTTAGTGGAACCGGCATATCGGAATAATTAGCCGATGAGTGCTATAAGGATAATGATCCAGAGCCAGTTGTTTCCGCCGCATCCACATCCGCAGCCATCGCCACATCCGTTTCCGCCGAAAAGTGAGTTGCCGAAGATTCCGCCTTCACCGCCGCATGCGCATGAAAGAATAAGAATCCAGAGAAGTACATTGCAGCTGCAGTTGCCTGATCCTGAAATCGGGCTGCCACCGCATCCGCATCCTGTTGCTGCTAAATCACTCATTGTTTTTCCTCCGGGAAATAAACTTTACACTATACAGATATGCGAAATCACCTTTTTGGTTACTATAATAATTGTTGATTTTCACAGATATTGTAGTATAATTTAAAAGATAGTGCTTTTGACAAGTATTAAAATACATAAATTAATTAAAATATGTTATAAGGAGATTATGCCATGGATAAAATTAAGATGACTACACCGCTTGTGGAAATGGACGGGGACGAGATGACAAGAATTCTCTGGAAGTCTATCAAGGAAGAACTCCTCTGCCCATTCATAGATCTTAATACAGAATATTACGACCTTGGACTTGAGCATCGTAACGAGACTGATGATAAGGTTACGGTTGATGCAGCCAATGCCAACATGAAATATGGAGTTGCCGTAAAGTGTGCTACGATTACACCGAACGCTGCGCGTATGACAGAATACAATCTTAAAGAGATGTGGAAGAGCCCTAACGGAACTATAAGAGCCATTCTTGACGGAACCGTATTCCGTGCACCGATTATCGTAAAAGGTATCGAGCCGCTTGTAAAGAACTGGCATAAGCCTATTACAATAGCAAGACATGCATATGGCGACGTATATAAGAATGTCGAGATTAAGGTTCCGGGTGCCGGAAAGGCCGAGCTTGTATTTACCGGCGCAGACGGAGAAGTTATCAAAGAAACTATCCATGAGTTCAAGACACCGGGAATTATCCAGGGAATCCATAATGTGGACAAGTCAATTGAAAGCTTTGCCAGAAGCTGCTTCAATTACGCACTCGATAAGAAAGAAGATTTGTGGTTTGCCACCAAGGATACAATTTCCAAGAAATACGATCATAATTTCAAGGATATTTTCCAGGAAATTTATGATAATGAATATGAAGAGAAATTTAAGGCGGCAGGAATTGAATATTTCTATACACTGATTGATGATGCGGTTGCAAGAGTAATGAAGTCCGAAGGCGGATACATCTGGGCCTGCAAGAATTATGACGGTGATGTTATGAGCGATATGGTTGCTACGGCATTCGGATCGCTTGCGATGATGACATCTGTTCTTGTATCACCAAGCGGTGTGTACGAGTATGAAGCTGCCCACGGAACGGTACAGAGACATTATTACAAACATCTCAAAGGCGAAGAGACATCTACCAACTCTGTGGCAACGATTTTTGCCTGGAGCGGAGCTCTCAGAAAGAGAGGCGAGCTTGACGGCAATAAGGAATTGCAGATTTTCGCCGATAAGCTTGAAAAAGCATGTATAGATACGATTGAAAGCGGGGAGATGACTAAAGACCTCGCACTTATAACTTCAATTGATAATCCGAAAGTTCTTAACAGTTTTGATTTTATCAAGGCGATAAGAACGAGACTTGAAGCATCACTTTAAGATAAAAATATAAGCGACGAGCAGTGTAGGACACTGCTCGCTGTTATTTTAACGGCGGCAGGCCGGCATGGAGCAATTTTATGGGTATTAGACGCAAAGGCAGAAACAAGGGAATAATTTCCGGAACCGCCGCACTGATTAAAAAGTGCGGCTTAAGTCTTATTGTCTTTGAATTGCTGTACAAATTGGCCGCTTTTGCTATAGGATATCCTCTTTATCTGGCGGGATGGGATTTTACGCTCAGGAAGGCCGGATTTAAGTATCTTACCAATAATTATTTTTTCACTTATCTTAAAAGTCCATTCACGATAATCTTTTTCGTGCTCATTGTTCTGATTTTTGCTTTTTATGTTACTTATGAAGTGGCATGCCTTTCGGTGTGCTTTGATGCCGGTTACCATAATAATCCGATAACCATTGCCCAGATTTTTAAGGCAGGGGTGAAACTGGTCCGTAAAACGATGAAAAAGAAACGCATAGTAACTTTTTTGCATGTACTGATTGTATCATTAATGATGAATATTACACTGATAGGTTTTCTTGCATCGGGAATTACGCTTTCGGACGCGGCTGTGCGCACGATTAAGAGCCATGCATATATTTTTATTCCGATAGGACTGGCGGCGCTTGCTTTGTTTGTGTATTGTATTATTCATATGTTTTCCATCAATTACATGGCATATGACGGTGGAGATATATCGGACAGCAAACGTAAGAGCAGGCAGATGGTAAGAGTGAGGGGACTAAGGTCATTCGGACTTGTGCTTGGCTGGAACGTCGCATTGTTAGCGGTAATTTATATAGTTTATTTTATAATGATTATTCTCATAAGTCTCGGTGTCACGATACTTGACAAGGCTAATCTCGGTATGGCGTTATTCCTTACGGTGTTCAGGGTTGTGCTTTTCGTGACCAAGGTTCTTCTCACAATTACATCACTTCCGGTTTCGTATTGCCTGATAACGAGTATGTTTTACAGATACAGATGCGATGAAGGGGACGAATTCAATATGGGAATAGTTACGGAGAGCCTGATTGGAAGTAAGGGAAATTCACACCGCATGAGGCAGTTCGTGATATCGGCGGCAGTTATCGTAATATCGCTGGTAATGAATATCATGTATATGGTGAGTGCATTTGACAGCAATCCTTTCTCTAACGTGGAATTCTTTGACCAGACACTTATAATGGCGCACCGCGGAAGTTCATACAATGCACCTGAGAATACCATGCTTGCATTTGAGAAAGCAGTGGAAGCTACGGCCGATTATATTGAACTTGATGTCCATGAGACGAAGGACGGACGGATTGTGGTCATGCATGATGACAGCCTTAAGAGAACGGCCGGAGTGAATAAGAAAGTCTGGAATATGAATTATGAGGATATAGCAAAACTGGATGCCGGAAGCTGGTTTGGCAGCAACGAAGAATTTAAGAAATGCCGCATACCGCTTTTGTCCGATGTAATGAAATATACCAAGGGAAAAATACGGCTTAACATAGAGATAAAACTTACGGACAACGAGCCTGATCTTGTGAAAATGGTTGCAGCACTCATAGAACAGTATGATTATATTGACGAATGCGTTGTCACATCCATGAATTACGAAGCACTTAAGGGTATAAAACAGATTAATCCGAAGATACAGACCGGGTATGTGCTTAATGTGGCGTACGGTAATTTTTATAATCTGCCGTATGTTGACGCTTTCAGTATTAATTCGGGATTTGTCAATAAGAATATGGTCGATGCCATCCATAACAGAGGCAAGGAGATATATGTCTGGACGGTTAATGGTGAAAACAGGGCCAAGGAACTTACCGTAATGGGTGTTGACGGACTGATAACGGATAATCCCGTTATGGCAAGGGAAGTTGTTTACTCCAAATATTCAAATACATTGATATATAATGTGCTGAGTTATGTTTTTAAAGGATAGGGGTAACTCATTTTGACTTTTTTACCAAAATATTATATAATATGAATTGATGGCCGCAGGCCTGTTTGACAGATAAAATCATATGAAAAGAGGTATGTTAATGGATAATAAGAAAATAGTTGTTGCACTCGGACGTAATGCATTCGGTGAGACATTTCCGGAGCAGAAGGCTAATGTTGCCAAAGCGGCAAGAGCGATAGCCGATCTTGTTGAGGCTAAGTATAATATAGTTATTACACACAGTAACGGTCCGCAGGTAGGAATGATACAGACTGCGATGACCGAATTTGCCAGACTTGATTCAAGATATACTGTTGCGCCTATGTCACTTTGCGGTGCAATGAGTCAGGGATATATCGGTTTCGACCTTCAGAATGCGATAAGAACAGAGCTTCTCAACAGAGGAATATATAAGACGGTATCTACTATTATAACACAGGTCAAGGTGGATCCTTTTGACAGGGCATTCTCTAATCCTACCAAGGTTATCGGAAGATATATGACAGAGGAAGAGGCTAAGGCTGAGGAAGCCAAGGGCAATTATGTTGTAAAAGAAGATAAAGGATACCGCAGGATAATCGCAGCTCCTAAGCCTCAGGATATATATGAAATCGATGCGGTAAGAACACTTCTGGATGCCGGACAGATTGTAATAGCTGCCGGAGGCGGCGGAATACCGGTACTTGAACAGAGAACTGTCCTTAAGGGAGCAAGCGCCATAATTGAGAAAGATTATGTTGCGGCAAGACTTGCGGAACTTATTGATGCAGATACACTTCTTTTCCTTACGGCAGCTGACAAGCTTGTCATTAATGAAGGAACGGATAAGGAACAGAGCTTTGACACGATCAAGGCCTCTGAGCTTAAGAAATATGTGAATGAAGATAATATGGGAGCCATTACGACACTGCCTAAGGTATCGGCAGCGGTAGAGTTTGTTCTCGCAGGCAATGAGCGTAAAGCGGTAATTGCCAACCTTGAGAGTGCTAAGGATGCGCTTGCGGGCAAATGCGGAACTACGATTTTATAGACGTCGGAAAGGATGATAACAATGACAAAAGTAACAATAATCTCGGGATTTCTCGGAGCAGGTAAGACTACATTTATTAAGAAACTTCTCGAGGAAGTTTATAAGGGACAGAAGGTTGTCCTTATCGAGAACGAGTTCGGTGAAATAGGAATTGACGGCGGCTTCCTTAAGGATGCCGGAGTACAGATTAACGAGATGAATTCGGGATGCATATGCTGTTCACTCGTAGGAGATTTCGGAAGGGCTCTTAAGCAGGTTGCGGCTGATTATAAGCCGGATATGATTATAATAGAGCCATCCGGAGTAGGAAAGCTTTCGGATGTAATTGCCGCTGTTGAGAATGTGGCTGAAGAAGCAGAACTTACACTTGAGAATTTCATAACTGTAGCTGACGGAACCAAGTGCAAGATGTATATCAAGAATTTCGGTGAGTTTTATAATAACCAGATTGAGAGTGCATCCACAATAGTTCTCAGCAGAACACAGAATATGACAGAAGATAAGCTTGAAGCTGCTGTAGCACTTATCAGGGAGCATAATGATAAGGCTGCGATAATCACAACACCTTGGGATGATCTTACAGGTAAGCAGATTGAAGATGCCATGAAGAAAACATCTCTTGTTGATGAGATGCTTAAGGAAATGGATGTATGTCCGGTTTGCGGACATCATCATGATGACGAAGATGAGCATGAACATCATCATGACCATGACGGAGAATGTTGCTGCGGACATGATCATGAGCATGAACATCATCATGACCATGATGAAGACGAACATGAACATGAACATCACCACCATGACCATGATGAGGAAGAACATGAGCATCATCACCATGACGGAGAATGCTGCTGCGGACATGATCATGAGCATGAGCATGGACATCATCATCACCATCATGCGGATGACGTATTTAACAGCTGGGGTACAGAGACACCTCATAAATACGACAGAGACAGTATAGAATCTATTCTTAAGAGACTTGTAGAGACGGACGAGTTCGGAGTTATCTTAAGAGCTAAAGGAATGGTACCGGATAAAGAAGGCAGATGGATTTATTTCGATGCTGTTCCGGGTGAATATGAACTCAGGGATGGTTCGCCGGAATATACCGGAAAGCTTTGCGTAATAGGTACCAATGTTGATCCGGATAAGATGGAAGAATTGTTTGGACTTAAATAATAATTATATGCCGGAGGCATTTTTCTCCGGCATATTTCATAAATAAGAATTGTTAGGAGCAATTACTATGCAGATACCTGTTTTTATAATTAACGGTTTTCTTGAAAGCGGCAAGACAACTTTTATCAAAGAGACACTTGCCAGCGAAGATTTTAATGATGGTTCAAGAAGTCTTGTGATCGCATGTGAAGACGGCGAAGAAGAATACAATGAAAAAGAAATGACGGCCCTCAATGTTACGGTTGAGATGGTTGAAGATGCGGAGGAACTCACAAAGGATTTCTTTGTGGAAGCAAGCAACCGCTGTAAGGCGGAACGTGTTTTCGTAGAATTTAACGGAATGTGGAAACTGGATGATTTTATTGAATCGCTTCCGAATTTCATGGAAGTTGTACAGATAATCACCCTGGTAAATGCAGAGACCTATGATATGTACCTCTCCAATATGAGACAGGTCATGATGGATCAGTATAAATTAACCGAGATGGTTATTTTTAACAGATGTACCAAGGATTCTGACAGAGCGGCATACAGAAGAAGCGTAAAAGCCGTAAATACCAGAGCTCAGGTTTATTTTGAGTCATCCGACGGAAGCTCGAACGAAGTTAACGAGATACTTCCTTTTGATATATCAAAGGACGAGATAGAGATTGCGGATGAAGATTTCGGATTATGGTATATGGATGCGATGGATAATCCTGATAAATACGATAACAAAATAATCAAAACCAAGGCTGTTGTATATAAGCCTAAGCAATATGCGAAAAAAGGCATGTTTGCTCCGGGGCGTTTTGCAATGACATGTTGTGTTGAGGATGTCAGGTTTATAGGATTCAGATGCGTATGCGATGATGTAACGGGCAAACAGCTGGAAGGATATCGCGACAGGGATTTTATAATGCTTACAGCGAGAGCTAAATCAGAGTTTTGTAAGGAATACAAGGGACAGGGTATTGTATTATATGCAATGGATATAGAGAGTGCATCCAAACCGGAAGATGACCTTGTATATTTTAACTAAGACAAACAGGAGGTTGAAAATGAGAATAAAGCGCAGCATACCGGTATCGGCTTTGTGCATTTTGCTTGCACTGTCTCTCACATCATGTATATCCGTAAGAAAGGTTTCTGATGAAGAGATAAGAGCCGGTTTCGATGAACTGTGTGATGATATTTTTAAGCAGATGCTTGAAGATAACAGTTTCAATGCACATTTTGTGGTATCGGATCCGTCTGAATACGGCGTGACATTTAATGCAGATGATTATACTCTTGGAGGAGTGCTTATTGACGAAGATGAAGATGACGATGTTGACAGGTATCTTGATAAGCTTCATAAAATAACGCGCAAATCTCTTACGGATGAGCAAAAGACTGCTTATGACAGCATAGAATTTTACCTTGTTACGCAGAAGAACTATGAAGGACTTGAGATGTATTATAATTATTTTGGGCCTACATCAGGAATAACATCCAATCTTTCAAGTAACTTTATAGAGTATGTGTTCTATGATCAGGATGATGTGGATCATTATCTTGAATATCTTAAGGATTGCGAAAGGTATATCGATGAGGCTGTCGATGTCCTTTATAAGCAGTCGGAAAAAGGGTATTTTATGCCCGGGTATGTGGCGGATGAAGTTATAGAGCAATGTGATAAGATACTTAACGCAGATACGGAAGCGCTTGTTGTTACATTTGAAGATAAAATAGACGGACTTGGACTTGATGACAAGGTTAAGGACGAATATATTGAAACTAATAAGCAGTATGTGGATAAATATTATCTGCCTTCATATGAGAAAGTAAAAAATGCCGTCAGCGAGCTTAAAACAACGGGAACCAACGATGGCGGTCTCTGTGGTTTCGGCGATGATGGAAAGGCTCTTTATAAAGCGATATTGCGGGATAAAACAAGTTCAGACATGACACCGGAAGAAATTATAGAGCTTCTGGAAGATGAGATGAACGAATGTGTTAAATCGCTTACGGCCGTGATTGCCATGGATTACAATGCATATGAAGAATTTATGGATTACAAAGCCGGATTTGACACACCTGATGATGTATTAAAGTATATTATTAAGGAGATGGAAAGTGATTTCCCTGCACCGGCAACAACAAATTATAACATAGAATGTCAGAATAAAGCCTGCGAGGTCGAAGGAACACTGGCATATTATGTGTCATCGCGTATTGATGACATAAGTATTAACAATATCAAGGTCAACGGATCCGAGGTGGAGAGCGGTTCGCTTATGATGTATGAAACGCTTGCACATGAAGGATATCCGGGACATTTGTATGAGTTTACGAATTTCTACAATAACGATAGTGTATGCAATGCCCGTAAAGCACTTGATTTTACAGGTGCCACTGAAGGATGGGCCAAATATGTCGAGAACTGCGTTGATGAGTATCTTGATATGAGCCGCAATGTCCGGGAACTTAACAGGGTAAATAACCTGATAAGCTATATCTGCTCATCGAGAGTCGATATAGGAGTCAACTACGAGGGATGGACCATTGATGATGTTTACAGTTATCTGGCACAATATTATGAGATAAACAGGGAAACGGCAACCGAGATGTTTTATTCGGCGGTCGGAGACCCGGGAGTGCTTCTGCCGTACACGGTAGGCAACATTCTTATGCAGGATTTACGTGATAAGGCAGAAAAGGAACTTGGCAGCGGTTTCGAGGCACTTGAATTCCATAAATGGATACTTGACACAGGCATCACTGCATTTCCGGTATATGAAGACAGACTTGAGGAATGGTTAGCACAGAAGTAACATTTTGCTGATGTTAAGCCTGCCGCATCCCTGGGTATAGTAATCAAGCCCGGCGTCATCGGCACTTTTGCACAGAAGTTTCTTAAAATCATCATTTGATAAAGCTTTATTATAAGATAATACAAGAGCGGCGGCTCCTGACACAATCGGTGTGGACATGGAGGTGCCGCTTTTTGATATATAATTTCCGTATCCGTTATAACAGCTTATAATATTACTGCCGGGTGCTATAATATCCGGCTTGGGAACATCGCACATGGTAGGGCCTTTACTGGAATATGTGTGATGGCGTATTCCTTTTGAATCTGTATGAGTCATGACATCATCGGTTCCGACCGTTATTACCTTGCGGCTGGTTCCGGGAATTGTGATGGTATGGTATGCCGGACCGTTGTTCCCGGCCGATGTAATTACAGTAAGGCCGTCATCCCACAGATCTTCAACTACATCAATAAGCCTGCTGTATTCGCTCTGACATGATGACGATTCTGTTCCGACAGAAATATTAACAATTCGTATGCTGTATTTTTCACGGTTGGATTTGATCCACTCAAGAGCTTTTATCATTGTGGCAGAATCACCGCCTCCTTTGTAATCAAGTACTTTAAGAGATATAATCCCGGCTCCCGGAGCGACACCCCGGTAAAGTCCGTCCGACGCGGCACCGCTTGATGAGATAATGCCTGCGACATGGGTTCCGTGAGAATTGTCATCATACGGTTTGCTCCGCATATTCACAAAATCCACGAATTTAACAATATTGCCGGAAAGGTCCCTGTGCCTGTAAATTCCTGTATCAAGTATAGCAATGTTCACGCCGCGCCCGGTTATTCCGCTGCGGTGGATTGCATCGAGATTGAGTTTTTTTCTTATTCGGTTCATAAAGGTTACACCGCGGCATATAATATCTATAATCTAATGTATGTGGAGTGGTGGAAAAAGTGAAAAATACCCCCTAAAAGAGGGTATAGGATTTGATGAAAATGTAGTAAAGTTATAGCGTAAAGATATAGAAAAGTTTTAAACGGAGGAATAAGAGATGAAGCTGATTGGTAAGATTAAGAATATGTCAAGAAGAACCGGAGCGGTTTTTATGGCAGTTGCTATGTTACTTGCGGGATTAGCAGTGGGAATGGGAATTTTTACAAATGCGGCATATGCTGAAGACGAGAATGTACAGATTGTACTCAGGAGACTTATCGGAAGCGCGAAGCCGTATGCGGTAACGGCGGAAGATGTATACGTATCCAATGATTATCAGGCCAACTTTGCGGCCAACCTCTTTCACCCATCAGAGCATTGGGTAGGAAGTGATCTTTCAAGCAATCCGGGTACGTTTTACTTTAAGGATATGACACCGGGAACACTTAAACTTAAGAATGATAAGTCGGCTAATAATATTGTAGTCGGAGTTCCGTATACGATTAACGGAAATCTGGTAACACTTAACAGCCCTGAGAAGAATATTTATATTGCCAATAATAAGAATGTAAATATTTATTTCGAGGAGAACTTCCTTGATGTGACAGCAGCTATTTCTTATGCAAGAAATACATTTGCCCAGTTTGCAACATACCAGAATACAAAGGGTGTTATAGCTGATTATTCTGATATGAACAGAAGTGTTATAGATGTAAATGGTTGTACGGATCAGATTTGTGTGGTTAATATTACAGCAGCAGAGCTTAACAGTATCCAGAATGGCGGACTTAAAATTTATAAGCCGCAGGATAAGATTGTAGTAATTAATGTTAAGGATATCACAGATGATGAGATTTCAATAAGAGAGTATGCAATTAAAGAAGGCAACAATAATTTCGTGACATCATCTGCTAACAATTCAGCGACAATATCAGATACAATTATCTGGAACTTTGCTGATTACGATGGAACAGTAAATATGAACGGTGTGTGCGGAATATTAGTGGCACCGGATGCCAGCGTTGATCTTTATGTAACAAGTTCAGGAAGAGTAATTGCAGACAGATTTGAAAATATAAGCGGTGAGATGCATTTTGTATCAGCAGATATTCCTGTTGAGACTGAGCCGGACACCTATCCGACAGAAGCAGAGATACCGACACCAGAGACAACAGCACCAGAGACAACAACAGCACCGGAGACAACAACAGTACAAGAGACAACGACAGTGCCGGAGACAACGACAGCACCGA
>JABLTM010032632.1_pt1 | contig 23667 bp, 18 predicted proteins | sample 7160121 | NCBI WGS metagenome assembly JABLTM01 (sample SAMN14651224, study PRJNA627086) | human gut metagenome | isolation source: feces | host: Homo sapiens
GATTTGAAGTGGACCAAACAATACGTTGGAGTTTGTACCAGAACCAGTTAAGAATGCACCCAACGCACCCACGATAGGAGCGAATAGAGGATACAATGTACCTGTACCAGCAACCATTGCTTTTGCAATGTCTGCAGTCATACCAGAGTAAGTCATCAATTTAGCTGTCATAACAACTGTGATGATTGTAAGGTATGTGAATTTCAAGTTTTTAACTGTGCTACCCAATGTACCGAAGATTTCGCCAGCTTTTGCTTTTTGGATGAAACCACCAACAATACCAGCGATAAAAATCATAATACCAGGAGTTGCAATCCATACGAATGTGTAAGGTTTTGCACCAGCACCTTGATAAATAGGTACAGATGTTTTAATGGACGCAAGAGGACCATTAATTGCAGGGAACAATTTAGAAGTTAATAACAATAATACGAAGATTAAGATGAATGGCATTGCAGCTACAAGGCCTTCGCCACCAGAAACTTTAGGGACTTCGCCAGTTTGTTTAACTGCGTATTTAGGATCATTAGGAGGCATGATTTTTGCACAACCAATGATAACTGCCATGATAACGATGGATGCAGAAATTACGGATAATTCTGGACCCATTACAGCGTTGATTACAGTTTCAGGAACTGCTAATGCTAAACCAGAAAGCAATGTTACAAGGAATACGCCTTTTAACGCTTTAATACCGCCACCAATAATCATAACAACAAAGAATGGAGCGATAAGGTTAAGCAAGAACAATTGTACGGAAATGAATGTACCTAAATGGCTTGGATCAAGGTTTGTTAAGGATGCCAATGTAGTTGTTGGAATCCCGATAGAACCAAATGTTGTTGGTACGGAGTTTGCAACGAGACATGCGATGATAGATTTAAGTGGGTCAAAACCTACGGCAACCATCATAGCTGCAGGAATTGCAACGGCAGTACCGAAGCCAGCCATACCTTCCATGAAGGCACCAAAGCCCCATGCAAGTAGTAATGCAAGTACACGAGTATCAGATGTTACAGAAGAAAGCATGGTTTTAATAGTTTCCATTGCTTTCGTATGTACTACCAAGTTATAAACGAAGATAGCAGCTGTAATAACTAATAGGATTGGCCAGATTGCCAATGCGGCACCTTCAAGGGCACCAGTGACCATAATAAATGGGTCAGCTTGGAATGCTGTAATAGCGATAATGAAAGAACCAATCGCAGCAACACTTGTTGCTTGCCATGCAGGTAATTTCAAGATGGATAACGCTACAATCAACCAAATGATTGGAGATAGCGCTAATAGAACGGTGATAGCACTCATTTCTAAGATCATCCTTTCAAGTAAAACAAAAATATATGCTCAACAGGACGACGTAGTTTAATCAATTTAATTGATGAATAAATCGCTATGATGTTAATTTGTAAAAGTTCAGTTAAAATAAAAGCTTACAATAAAATAACAGATATACTTATCATAAAAATTGATATAGTACATAAAATTTTTTAACCTCATAGCCTATGAGGTTAAAAACATAAGAGAGGGGACATAAACAGTGTTTATGTCCCCTTCTGTACTAACTACAAGTCCTTGTTAGGGCCATTACTAAGTTTAGGTATTAGTAGTTACCTTTGAACATTGTAGCAGGAGCTTCTGGTACATAATCGCCGAAGTAGGATTTGAAGTCTAAACCTAATTCATTGCAAAGGTCTTGAACTTCAAGCATTGTACCGTTAAGTACAGGGATGCCTTCAGCTTTAACTTTAGCAACAGATTCATGTTCTTTTTCACCATGAGTGTAGATACGGTCTTGACCTTGAGCTTTAGGAGCTTCACGTAATTCTTGTAAGAATTGGGAGAAGTGTTTTTTGATTTCAGCTGGGTCACCGAAGAATTCAGGGTTGATAGCCATGAAGCCGTGGCAGATGTTGGATTTACCGCCAACCATACATTTGTTGGAAGTACCGCCTTGAGACAAGATGGAGGAGAATAATTCAGCAATCATGCCGTTACCATAACCTTTGTGGCCCCCAAGAACTTCTGTAGCACCACCTAAAGGAAGGATACCGCCGCCTTCATGACGGGAGATGTTGCCCAATACTTCAGCTGCGTCAGTGGAAGGAACGCCGTCTTTATTAACAGCCCAGCCATCTGGAGTAGCTTTGCCCATTTTGTTGTACATTTCAAGTTTACCACGAGTTACTACTGTAGTGGAGCAATCGAAGAAGAAGTCAACAGGATCAGCTGGTACAGTCCAAGCGATAGGGTTAGAACCAAGCATAGCTTTACGAGCATATGTAGGAACCATGATTGCTTCGGAGTTTGTACAAGAGAAACCGATTAAGCCTTGGTCGGATGCCATTTTAGCATAGTAACCAGCGATACCGTAGTGGTTGGAGTTACGTACGGATACGATACCAACACCGGATTTTTTAGCTTTTTCGATAGCCATTTCCATAGCTTTATGGCCTAATAATTGACCCATGCCGTCATGGCCGTCGATAACTGCGGAGATTGGAGTTTCTTTTACGATTTCAGGTTTAGCGTCGATTTTGATCAAGCCATTAGTGATACCTTTATGGTAACGAACCATACGTTGCATACCATGGCTTTGAATACCGAACAAGTCAGAAGTCAAAAGTACGTCTTGGATGATGTCAGCTTCTTTTTCGGAGAAACCAAATTTTTGGAAAGCGTCCATGCTCAATTTTTTTAGTGTTTCATAAGGGAATAACACAGTGTTTTTTGCGTCTGCCATCGTTAAAACCTCTTTTCAGAAAATATGTACCTGATATAGCTACTTCACATTAGATAACCATGAATTCAAAATGATTTCTTGTGAGCTCTATATCCTCTCAAATGACACTGTCAGTATAGCACAGAAACAAGTGAGATTGAATAGTCTTACAGTCTGAACGACATTACTAAATACGCATACGTACCGGTGATTTTTGTCACATAATCTATACAACACTATTAAAATGTCTGATTATACCTAAAGCTATATGGTTATGACTTTTGGTAATGATTACATGATTTTTTGAAGAATTTTGGTATTTTTATAGAACTTATTAGTATATCTGTTTAGGCATTGGACAAGAATGATAATGGATAGATATCGATAAAACTTGAAATGTCTAACTATATATATCAAAATAAATGATGAGGTCATAAATGTAATGTGATAATCGAATGCATTGATATACATAAAATAATTATTTCTAAACCCTTTTTAATTCAGAAGATGTGCAAAAGGTTATACTTATACGAGTCATACTATAATATAATATAAATATACATCCTATAGTTTATACAATTTATAAGCGAGGTGCTTATCATGAAAGAATATAAATCTGTATGCCCATATGATTGTCCCGATGCATGTGGACTCATCGTATCAGTTGATGATAATAAAGTAATATCTGTTCGAGGGGATAGAGATCATGCTTTCACAAGAGGTACACTATGTCCTAAGATGGCACATTATGAAAAAGTAATACATTCTCCGTTGCGCTTGCAGTACCCTATGAAGCGTGTTGGTAAAAAGGGAATTGGTGAAGATCAGTACACTCGTATTAGTTGGGATGAAGCCCTTGATGCAATTGTCAATAATTTTAAAAAAACTATTGATACTTATGGCAGTGAAAGTATTTTGCGCTACTCTTACGCGGGGACAATGGGGGTTATTCAGAGCCCTGCAGCAGATTATTTCTTCCGTCGCATTGGTGCTACAGACCAAGACCGAGGTATTTGTTCTCCTGCTAAACAGGCGGGGTTCCGCTCTGTTTATGGTGAAACATTAGGTATTAAACCACAAGAGGCGCAACATAGCGACTGTATCGTCTTGTGGGGGATAAATGCGACAGCTACAGATGTTCATATTTTACACGATGTGAATATAGCAAAAAAGAATGGTGCCCGCGTTTGGATTATCGATACTCATAAAACCTATACTTTTAGCCAAGCTCATGAGCATATTTACGTTAAACCAGGTAGTGATGGAGCGCTAGCATTAGGTATGCTCCATATCATTCATCGTGACGGTTTGGCGGATACAGATTTTATTAAGGAACATGTCCAAGGCTACGATGAGCTGGTAAAAGAGGTGTTGCTTAATTTTACGCCGGAGAAAGCATCTGATATTTGTGGTGTTTCCGTGGATCGTATGACTGAGTTCGCTCATGCATACGCTACATCAAAAGCGCCGTTTATCCGTCTCGGCAGTGGTTTGTCTCGATATGGCAATGGTGCTATGACATGCCGTGCTATTAATGCCTTGCCTGCTGTGGTTGGAGCATGGCAATATCCTGGGGGTGGATTGTTGTCGAGTGCTAGTGGTAGTAAATTTATTGGCAAAGATATGATGCAACAGGCTCATGTTCATGCGCCAGCTAAACGATTGATGCCTATGATTAAACTTGGGGAGATGCTTACAAATCCCGAAAGAGTTGGGGTCCATAGCTTATATGTGTTTTCCTCAAATCCTGCTATTACAGCACCTAATCAAAATGTGGTTCGTAAAGGTTTGATGCGTAATGACTTATTCACAATTGTGCATGAGCGTTTTTTTACGGATACCTGTAAATATGCGGATATTATTTTGCCGGCCACAACATCTGTAGAGCATGATGATATTTATAATTCTTATGGTCATTACACAATTGGTACGGGTTACAAATTGATTGATCCAGTTGGGGAGTCTCGTTCCAATTGGCAAGTTATCGCCGAGTTAGCAAAACGTATGGGGTTGGAGGATGCATTTTTTAACTTTAGTGAAAGAGAGCTTATTGAACAAATTGTGCACACTTCGAGTCGTATATCCAAGAGGGACCAAGAGTTGATTTTAAACGGTGAGCCTGTGGAGATGACGGTACCTGAAAATTATAAGATGGATTTCAAAACACCGTCTGGAAAAATTGAATTATATAATCCGCAAGATGTAGAACCATTAATTCGGTATATGCCTCCATATGGTGACAATGCACCGTTTTGGCTCATAATCGGTAATGATATTCGAATTTTGGACTCTAGCTTCTGCGAATTAGACTTTAATGATCCTGAGTTGATGAAACTTCGCATCCATCCAGAAGATGCAAAAATGTATAACATAAACGATGGTGCTGAGGTAGAAATCTATAACGATCGTGGCAGTGTAAAAATTAAAGCATACTACGATGATGAAGTACAGAGAGGGACATTGGTAACACTAGGTGTATGGTGGCAATCTCAATCGAGTGATCCTCACGTGGCAATTAATGCGCTTACCGCAGCTCGTCCCACAGATCAAGGGTGGGGTAGTACCTTCTATGATGTGCAAGTTCATATAAGAAACCTTTCATAGATAATAGTTTATTACCATATCATGAACGAATATGTATAAGATGTGTGATGTCACATGCTTTTACAGCTATATTTAAAAATTAAATCCTTTTACTTATGGGAATAACATTATACGGATATAGAATAGTGAGGATATTTTTCTTGTATACCTTAGCTCCTTTAGATTATAATGGTAATATTATTTTATTGACCTAAAGGGGGTTACATTTATGAATGGTAACGACAATCTGTCGACCCGTGCCTATTTGGCTATAGGTATGATGTTATTTGCTCTATTCTTTGGGGCAGGGAACTTGATCTTCCCAGCGGCCTTAGGTCAACAAGCTGGTGATAATGTCGGTTGGGCATTGCTCGGTTTCGTATTAACTGGTGTAGGACTTCCACTCTTAGGGGTTGCAGCTATGGGTTACTCTTCCTGTAAAGATGTTGAAGAACTTGCAAGTCGTGTGCATCCGATTTATGGCTTGTTGTACACAATTTCTTTATACTTGAGTATTGGTCCAATGTTTGCGACGCCGCGTACTGGTACTGTAGCTTATGAAATCGCAATTAAACCTTTTGCTGAAGGTTTAAGCATGAATATGAATATGGAACCAATTTTCTTGGCATTATTCTTTGGTATTTCTTTGTGGTTATCTATTAGTCCGCAAAAACTTGTTAACCGTATCGGTAATATTTTGACACCAGCTTTACTACTTGTAATTTTGTTGTTGATTGTTAAATCCTTTATTACTCCACTTGGTGGGTATGCGGTACCACAACCGGCATATGGTGATGCACCAACGGCTGTGTTACAAGGCTTCTTAGATGGCTACAATACAATGGATGCCTTAGCTTCCGTAGTATTTGCTATTCTTGTAATCGATTTTGTACGCCTCAGTGGTGCTACATCTCGTGCTGTGATTACAAAAACAGTAATGGAGGTAGGTGCAATTGCGGTAGGCCTTCTTGGTATCGTGTATGTATTTATCGCTAATATCGGTGCTACAAGTGTTGAACGTTTTGGTTTGTTCGAGACAGGGGCTCCTGTATTGTCCGTAAGTGCTAACTATTTGTTTGGTGAGTTCGGTCAAATCATCTTGGCTATCATCGTTCTGCTAGCTTGCTTGTCTACAAGTATTGGCCTTATCACTTCTTGCGGTACGTATTTCCACAAGCTGACACCAAAGATTAGCTACAAATTATATGTAGTAATTTTCTCTCTAGCGGCGTTTGTCCTCAGTATGTTTGGCTTGAAAACAATCATCAGTGCAGCAATCCCTGTGTTGATGCTCTTGTATCCGTTGACTATCGTAATCATTTTGTTGGCACTTCTTCATAATGTGTTTGGTGGTCGTCGTTGCGTATATGCATGGACTATGGCTTTCACAATGATCTCTGCCCTCATGACTGGTCTTGAAACTGCAGGTATTGCACCTACAGCTTTGGAACAGCTCTTTGCTCAATATATTCCATTCCAAAGTGCTGGTATGGGATGGGTGAGCTTTGCGGTATTAGGCTTCGTTGTAGGCCTTATCCATAAAGGTCTTGCTTCCGATAATAAGTAATAAAGATAAAGGCTCTATGCTTTCATTTTGTGAGAGTATAGAGCCTTTTTATGTTTTGATTGTTGTCATATAAAATTGATTTTGTGTGTAGAAGTTTCTATAATAAGGATAAATAAGGATATAAATGATAAAAGAAGGAAGGAAATTTTATGCGTAGTACTCATTGTTTACCTAGTTATAGTTTTGGAGGTCATGATGTATTTGACGCTATTCCAAAGTTTACAAAATTATATGGCAAGTCTGTAGCTATCATCGGTGGCGAAACAGCTCTTTCTAAAGCTTTGCCACACATTCGTCCCGTGCTTGATAAAGCGGGGATTAAGGTGCTAGATATTATCCACTTTGGTGGAGAGTGTACTTTTGCTCGAGGCAAGGAAATTGCACAAATGGCATCTGTAAAAGATGCGGACTTTTTGTTTGCTGTTGGTGGTGGTAAGGCCATGGATACAGTAAAAGTAGTAGCTATAGAGTTAGATGATAAACCATTCTTTACAATTCCAACCATTGCATCTACTTGTGCGGCAACGTCAGAAGTGGCAGCTGTATACACGGCAGATCATACTTTTGATGACGTAGCTTTTGTAAATCATCCTCCTGTGCACTGCTTTATTGATGCTGATATTCTCGTAGAAGCACCAAGCCGTTACTTGTGGGCAGGAATGGGAGATACTATTGCAAAACACTATGAAACTCATCTTTCTGCTCGCAATCGCGAGCAAGACTATAATACTCAGTTAGGCCTTACTCTAGCTTCTATGTGTAGTGAACCAATTTTAGCACATGGTATACAAGCCTATAAAGATAGTCAAGCTAATAAACGTAGTGATGCCTTTGATACCATTGCTATGACTGTTATCTTTACTACCGGTGTTGTATCAGGTTGTGTTCCTATGGCATATAATAGCAACATGGCTCATGCTGTATGTTATGGCTGTGTTACTAATAAAGAAACAGAAGAAAATCATTTGCATGGTGAAATAGTAGCTTATGGCTTACTTATTTTGTTAACCGTTGACCAACAAATGGATGAGTTACAACGGTGGTTGCCAGTATATCGCGAATTAGGTTGGCCTACTAAACTTTCACAATTAGATCTTACTGCATCGCATATTCCTCAAATTGTTGAAAAGGCTACATCTGTTCATGATATTGATGTATCTCCATATAAAATTACAGCAGATATGTTGACTAAAGCTATTCAATATATGGAATCTCTTGATTAATATGGTTTGTAACTATTTGTGTATGTTATGTGATGAGGTTATAAATGCAAGAAATTGTAAAGGGTGGCTTATATCGTCATTTTAAAGGCATGTATTATTACGTGCTAGATGTAGCGACTCACTCTGAGACGGGTGAAAAGTTTGTAGTTTATCAAAAACTGTATGATGAGCGCGATATGTATGTACGTCCCTTAGAAATGTTTGTGAGTGATGTGGATCGTAAAAAATATCCAGATGTAGCACAAAAAGAACGGTTTAAGTTAATGAGTGGACGTGATTAGGAGGGCCTGTGGAGCAGAAGTTTTTCTTTTTCGATATCGATAATACTTTAGCTGTATGGCCTGAAGGTAAAATCCCTGAAAGTGCTCAATACAGTTTAGATGAGTTAAAGCGTCGTGGTCACCGTGTAGCCTTAGCAACTGGTCGTATTCAAGTGGATGCTAAGCGTTTTGCAGAGCAAGCGGGCCTTACTGATTTTGTAGCAGATGGTGGTCACAGTATCACTGTTAATAATGAATTGGTATCCATGATAGGTATGGATCGTGATGCATGTATTAAATATTTAGAGTATTTAGAATCACATAATATTCCTTGGGCCGTAACGGATCGTAATAAACTCGGTCGTATTACGCCGTATAAGGAAATTTTAGAGTGGCATCCAAATTGGGATGTATTTAAAACAACTGTAGACCCTAATTTTGACTTTCATAGTGTTGAAGAATTTTATAAGATTTATGTGTTTTTCAAGGAAGGAGAGGAAGAGGAGAAGGATATCGAGCATATGACACATAAGCTCATTCGTTATGGTGATGGCTGTGTTCTATATGAGCCTATGGAAAAGGCGTTGGGTATTCGTAATATGCTTGAACACTTTGGAATGCAGCCAAATCAAGCTGTTGTATTTGGTGATGGGTATAATGATCTGTCTATGTTTAGGCCTGAGTGGCTAAATATTGCTATGGGTAATGCGCGCCCTGAATTAAAGGCAAAGGCTGATTATATTACTACAGACTGTGATAAAGATGGCATTTATAATGCGTGTAAGCATTTTAAATGGATTGATTAATTATCGCTAATGCCCCTAAGCCAGGTGAAGTTTATATGAAGATTTATTTTTGTAGCTGTGGCTACAGAATTGGTGTAGTATAGTTAGTATAATGCGCTTAGTTCAATATTCATGTGTTAAAAGGAGAAGAGAAGATATGAACAATAAACGCAGATTATTTTCAACTTTACTTTGTGTAGCGGCATTGACAGCAGGTTTATTTGTTTCTGGTTGCGGCAGTGATAAAGCGGGTGGCATTGGCTCCGTAGTCTCCTCCGTAGTTGATGGCGGTAGCGATGAGAAAGCAGCTGCTAAGCTTAATACCCTTATTGATGCAACAAATCGCTTCAATGGTGACAATGCTACTTGGGGTCAAAACTATGCAGACAGTTTGGCTAAATTAAAAGGTGGTTTCCAAGAAGGTGCTATTGGTCGTCAACCTCACTATGATACTTTAAAAGAAGCTTTGGAACAATCTAAAAAAGAGGGCTCTACGTTCAAAGAAGTTGATACAGAACGCGATAATGTATTAAATGTTCTTAATGAATTAGTACCAACATTCAAAGATTTGAAAGCTTATGATGATTCTAAAGCCTACATGAACGATGGTGGTGCTAAAGGTAAAGAACTAGCAGCTAAATACGTAGCACAAGTAGAAAAATTTGATGCAGCTTATGCGAAGTTCAATGATGCTCTTAACAAAGCTAACACCGAACAAACTAAGAAACAAATCGAAAAATTGAAAAAAGACGGTAAAAAAGGCTATGCTGCAGCAATGGAATCTACGCTTCGCTTGACTACTCTTGTAGAAAATGTAGAAAAAGCTCCTAAAAATGCAGATAAACAAGCTGTAGAAAAAGAACTTAATGAAATTCAAACATTGCTTAAGAGCATAAATAATGATCGTGGAGAAGTGCTTGTTAACTCTTATAACTCTGTAGTTGGTTCTGTTCGTCAAGTACTTAACGATGCAAATGAAAACAACCTTAACGACATGATTGAGAATTTCAATAATTATATTGAGTCTTATAACAATACAACTCCAGATCAATTTGACTCTAAATAATCGAATTAACTACGTGATTATTTGAGGATTACAAAAACAGAGCTCCTTTGAAGCTCTGTTTTTTGTTGTTATATATTGTTATATTATTTTTTTATATTTTTAATCTCAATAGTGTCATAATATGATATACTAAAAAAGAGCCGCTCATGGGTTGAGCGGTTTTTCTATGTAAATTTTAAATCTACATTTTAGTTAAATATAATATTAGTATTTTGGGGGACATATGAACTGGAAACGCTTGGCTTTATGCGCAATGTTGGGGATTACAGTGCTTGGTACAACTGCATGCGGTACAAACAGTGGTGAACAACCACAAGGTAATACCGTGAAAGCAGAAACTGTAGCTATGCCCAATTTTACAAACGCACCAATTGCTGATGAATATGCTATCTTTGATACAAACTATGGTCAATTTAAGGTTCGTTTGTTAGGGTCTAAAGCGCCGATTACGGTCAAAAATTTTGATTATCTCGTGAAAAAAGGCTTCTATAATGGTGTGACATTTCACCGTGTTATCGAAGGCTTTATGATTCAAGGTGGAGATCCTGATGGCACAGGTGCTGGTGGCCCAGGCTATACAATTCCTGATGAATTCTCCAATGATTTACACTTCAATAAAATGGGCGTTCTAGCCATGGCTAACCGTGGCCCTAATACAGGAGGTTCTCAATTTTTCATTACCTTGGGACCTACGGATTGGTTAGATAATAAACACACCATCTTTGGTACTGTAGTACAAGGTATGGATGTAGTTGAAAAAATCGGCAAAGTTAAAACCGGCCGCAATGATAAGCCAGTAGAACCAGTAATTATTAATACCATTACATTGGAACCAATCACTGATGATGCGAAAAATGGGAAATAAGGATGCTAAGTCTGAAGAACGGCACTATGTGTACTTGGTGCGATGTGCAGATGATTCTTTGTATTGTGGATGGACTACAGATCTTAAACGTCGAATAGATGCTCATAATGGACATATCTCAGGTGGTGCAAAGTATACGCGAGGACGTCGTCCTGTGACCTTAGTATATTCTGAAAGCTTTCATCAAAAACAAGAAGCACAACGCAGAGAATGTGCTATTAAACAGATGACGAAGACTAAGAAATTGGGACTCATTAAGGGTGCAAAATAGTCCTTGATTATGGTATAATATGATGATTAATTACTACCATGGAGGTTAAAAATGAAGCGGGTTCTAGTGTCCGTAAAGAGTGTACAACGAGATATGGATGGCAAGGATACCGTAGTGGAACTGATTTCCCCAGGTACGTCACATGAAAAAGGTAATGCTCAATATGTGCGTTATGAAGAATCTAGTGTGACTGGATTGGATGGGGTTAAGACGACCATTAAAATCCATGATGATTCTATCGTGTTGCTTCGAACAGGGGCTGTCAATATGCGTCATCAATACGTCCGTGGTGAAGAACGCGAAGCCGTATATGAAACACCATATGGTGATTTACATATGGCTGTAAATACTCATGAATTAACAGTAGACTTTCATGATGGCGTAGGTCATGTTCATTTAGGATATGATATTTCCGTTGAAGGTGAATGGCAATTTTATAATCAGTTAGATATAGACGTGCGGGAGGATATAGAGCATGGACATGAAGGAAATCCTGAAATCGGGGATTGAACAGGCATTACAAGATACGATTAACAGCGGTGATTTGCCGGCTGGGGAATATCCAGAAATCGTTCTCGAAGTGCCACCTCAAAAGGAATTCGGTGATTTTTCTACAAACATCGCTATGCAATCCGCTCGTGTAGCTCGTCAAAATCCTCGAGCCATTGCTGAAGCTTTGATTAGTCATATGAATTTTGATTGGCTTGAACGTGCTGAGGTTGCCGGCGCAGGTTTTATTAATTTCTTTTTGAAATCCGATATGGTGTACGATACGTTGAAAGCCATTTTGAATGCTGGCACTGAGTATGGTGTTCAACCATTGCGTGCGCGCGATACTATCCAAGTGGAATATGTAAGTGCAAACCCAACAGGTCCATTGCATGTTGGTCATGGTCGCGGTGCTGCGTATGGTAGTGCTCTTGTTAACTTATTGCGTGCAGCGGGTTACAATGTACAATCTGAATACTATATTAATGATGCAGGTAATCAAATCGACAACATGGCTATTTCCATTGAGTACCGCTTTCAAGAATTGCAAGGTGCTACATTAGTATTCCCACCTAAACGCAATGAAGATGGCTCTATGCCTGAGTTCGATATTCCAGAAGGGGCATTAGTATTCCCTGAAAATGGCTATCGTGGTCCAGATATTATTGAAACAGCGAAAGCAATTGCAGAACGCGAAGGCTTTGATAAATTAAATGCTATGAACGAAGCAGATCGTGTAGCCTTGTTTAAGGAAGAGGGCTTAAAAGAAAAATTAGCTCGCTTAGAGGAAACATTAAGAAACTTCCGCGTTACTTTTGATAATTGGTTCTCTGAACGTACAGTTCATGAATCGGATGAAATTCATCATTCTGTAGAGGCTTTGAAGGCCCTTGGTAAAGTCTATGAAAAAGATGGTGTATTGTGGTTAAAATCCACTGACTACGGTGATGATAAAGACCGTGTAGTTATTCGTGATAATGGGGTTCCTACGTATTTAGCGGCAGATATTGCATATCATCGCAATAAATATGATCGTGGTTTCAAAGAAATGATTGATATCTGGGGCGCTGACCATCATGGCTATGTATGTCGTGTAAAAGCGGCTATGGCGGCGTTTGGTTATGACCCTGATAAATTAACAGTATTGTTATTACAAATGGTAGCATTGTTCCGTGACGGACAGCTTGTTAAATTGTCTAAACGTAGTGGCGATAGTGTTACATTAGATGAATTGATCGAAGAGGTTGGCGTAGATGCGTCTCGCTATTTCTTCTTGATGCGTTCCTTGGATAGCCAGCTTGATTTCGATATTAATTTGGCAAAATCTCGCAGTAATGACAACCCAGTGTATTATATCCAATATGCTCATGCTCGTATTCACAGCATTTACAACCAAGTGCGTGAAGCTGGCATTGCATTTGGCAATTATAGTGAAACTGATTTCACAACGCTTACAAGTGAAATGGAATTAGAATTAATTAAGAAATTAGCTGAATATCCGGAAGAGGTCGTTCAAGCTGCTGAACATCGTGCACCTCATCGTATTGCTCGGTACTTATACGATTTGGCAAGCATGTTCCATTCATTCTACCGTCAAGGTCGTATCATTGGCGTAGATCCAGCATTACAACAAGCTCGTCTTGGATTAATTACAGCGATTGCCCTCGTTCTTCGTCAAGGCTTGGGTATTTTAGGTATTTCCGCTCCGGAAAAAATGTAATAGGTGGGAGGCATCATGGCAACTAAGTATATTTTCGTAACTGGCGGCGTTGTTTCTTCTCTTGGGAAGGGAATTACAGCAGCATCTTTGGGTCGTTTACTAAAAAACCGTGGTTTCAATGTAACGATTCAAAAATTTGACCCATACATTAATATCGATCCGGGTACGATGAGCCCTTACCAACATGGTGAAGTATTTGTAACAGATGATGGCGCCGAAACGGACCTTGATTTGGGCCATTATGAACGCTTTATCGATATTAACCTTAGTAAACGTTCCAATATTACAGCTGGTAAAGTATATTGGTCTGTAATCAATAAAGAGCGCAAAGGTGATTACCTAGGTAGCACTGTACAAGTAATTCCACATATTACAAATGAAATTAAACAAAATGTTTACCGTGTAGGTAAAGAGGATAATGCTGATGTAGTTATTACAGAAATTGGTGGTACCGTAGGTGATATTGAAAGCTTGCCATTTATGGAAGCCATTCGCCAAGTGAAAAAAGAAGTAGGTCGTAACGACGTACTTTACATTCACGTTACATTAGTGCCTTACATCAATGCCGCAGGCGAGTTGAAAACAAAACCTACACAACATAGTGTAAAAGAATTGCGCAGCATTGGTATTCAACCAGATATTTTGGTATGCCGTAGCGAAAAACACATTTCTGATGAAATGAAAGAAAAACTTGCGTTGTTCTGCGACGTAGAACCAGAAGCAGTTATTGAAAACCAAACTTGTAGCTCTATCTATGAAGTGCCATTGATGATGCAAGATCAAGGCCTTGACGATATTGTTATCAAAAAATTAGGTCTTGAAGATCGTCCATGTGATATGACTGCATGGAAAGAAATGGTTCATAAGATCTTGAATCCTAATAAAGATATTACAGTTGCTATCGTTGGTAAATATGTAGCGTTGCATGATGCGTATTTATCCGTAGTTGAAGCTCTAGATCATGCTGGTATTGCTACGGGTACTAAAGTGAATATTCGTTGGATTGACTCTGAAGAACTTGATGATACATCTGTAGATCCTAAAGAGGTATTTGAAGGTGTTGAAGGTATCATCGTACCTGGTGGATTTGGTTCCCGTGGTGTAGAAGGTAAAATTCGTACAATCCAATATGCTCGTGAAAACAATATTCCATATCTCGGCCTATGCCTTGGCATGCAGTCTGCAGTTATGGAATTTGCTCGTAACGTATGTGGCATGGAAGGAGCAACCTCTAGCGAATTCGACGAAAATGCTAAGTACAAAGTAATTGACTTGATGAGTGATCAAGTTGATGTAGATAAAAAAGGTGGTACGATGCGTTTAGGTATCTATCCATGCAAAGTAGAAGCCGGTACGAAAACTCATGAGGCTTATGGGGAAGATTTGATTTATGAACGTCATCGCCATCGCTATGAGTTCAACAATGAATATCGTCAACAATTGACTGATGCAGGCCTCGTAATTTCTGGTACATCTCCAGATGGCCGTCTTGTTGAAAGTATTGAAGTGAAGAATCATCCATTCTTCATTGGTACACAAGCACATCCAGAACTTAAATCTCGTCCAAATAATGCACATCCATTATTCCGTGGTTTCGTAGATGCAATCTTAGAACTAAAAAAATAGATTAAAGCGATGGGATCTATTTTATCTATTATAGGTTTATTTATATTAGCTGCACTCAAACTAGAGCAGTTTGTATATGGTAAATCGGGAAAAGAACAATCTACAACTGGTCACATAGCACGGAGAGGGCTTGCTAATATAGCGGGTTTAATAGCTTTTGATCACGCTACTGTGAACAGTAAGTCTGTTGTAGTACGTAAAAAGAAGAAAGATGCTCAGAAATGAGCATTTTTCTTCTTTTTTTTGCCTACATCGAAAATGTTGGAAAAATATATCGATAAATTTAAAAATAACGCTTGCAATATTGAATGATATTTGTTATTATATAGACAAAGATAGATATAGATGTGGTGTTAAGTACACCAATATAAATATATTCGTTACATATGGAACTCAAATAAGGAGGACATAACATGTCTATTATTGGTAAACAACTTCCTGAATTTACACTTGATGCTTTCAAAAAACCTGAATTGGTAAAAGTTAGCACTGCAGACGTGTTGGGTAAATGGTCTGTATTCGTATTCTATCCAGCAGACTTCACATTCGTATGCCCTACTGAGTTGGAAGACGTACAAAACTCTTATGCAGAGTTGAAAGAATTGGGTTGCGAAGTTTACTCCGTATCTTGTGACTCCGAATTCGTTCACAAAGCATGGTCTGATGCTTCTCCAAGCATCAATAAAATCGAGTACTACATGTTAGCTGACAAAAAACATGAATTAGCTGATTTCTTCGATGTATTCCAAGAAGAATCTGCTATGGCTTACCGTGGTACATTCGTAGTAGATCCAGAAGGCTTCGTGCGTACAGCAGAAATTCATGATATGGGTATCGGCCGTTCCGCTGAAGAATTGGTTCGCAAAGTACAAGCTGCTCAATTCGTAGCTAAACATGGCGATCAAGTGTGCCCTGCACGTTGGAAACCAGGTAAAGATACTTTGAAACCAGGTCTTGATCTTGTAGGTAAAATCTAATTAAGAAACTTATACTTAAATGCTAGAGTAATCTAGACAACTCCTCAAATGACATAAACACGGGCGCGCATCGTTTTCCTGACGATACGGTAAGTCCCAATACCAGATGAACCCTCTCCAATTCATCATGGTAAACCTCATATAACAAACTACAAACTATACGCAAAAGGACTGGCCTTCGGGCTGGTCCTTTTGTGTTATAAGATTTTTTTACTCCATTGTGTAGAGAGCTAACAAAAGTATAATAATTTAAGCTTTCTACGAGGCGAGTTATTAAGTTAAAATATAGGATAAACTCAATAAATATAGGATGAGTAAATATCCCTTTATAAAAGTAGGAAATAAGTTCTTGCATTTTTATAGTGAGTGGTCTATAATGAAATTAATTCCTATTAATATGAAAGGTTTTATAAATATAATATAAGCAATAAGCACTTTTTTAATCTGGGGTGTGTTTAACACTAACGTTTACAAAGAAAGGCAAAATATATGAGGATTTCCACAAAAGGTCGGTATGCATTGATGGTCCTCATCGATTTGGCAGAGCAAGGTCAAGATAAACCTGTCTCCTTGCGATCTGTAGCAGAACGACAAGGCATATCTGAAAAATACCTAGAAGGTATCGTAGCTCGTTTAGGCGCTGCAAAACTAGTGGATAGTATTCGCGGTAAGTATGGCGGCTATCGCTTATCTAAAAGCCCTAAAGAATATACAATTATTGAAATTTTGCTTGCTACAGAGGAGTCTATGGCTATCATCTCTACCCTTGACGAAGGGGTGAGTACTGATACAGTGATCAACGAACGGACCGTTGGTTTCTGGGCAGGATTACAAAACTATATTCATGATTATTTAGAAAATGTAACTCTTCAAGATGTAATCGATGGGACTTACGCAAAACTTGATACAAAATATGATAATTGGGATGGTTCTATTTAATAAGGAGTGACCACTATGTCTAAAATTGCAAAATCTTTTGTTGAATTAATCGGTAAAACACCATTATTAGCTGCTACACGTTTTGGTAAAAAATATAGTGCAAACGCTAATATTTTCGCAAAATTGGAATACTTTAACCCAGGCGGTTCCGTAAAAGACCGTATCGCAGCAGCAATCATTCAAGCTGCAGTTGAATCTGGTGAATTACAACTAGGCGGCACAATTGTAGAAGCTACATCTGGTAATACTGGTATTGGCCTATCTGCTGTAGGTGCTGCGCTTGGCTATAAAGTTGTAATCGTAATGCCTGAAACGATGTCCATTGAACGCCGTAAATTAATGCTTGGTTATGGCGCTCAGCTCGTATTGACTGACGGTTCTCTTGGTATGAAAGGCGCTATTGCAAAAGCTAAGGAAATCGTAACGGCTACAGCTGGCGCTATTGAAGCAGGTCAGTTCGTAAATCAAGCTAATCCAGCAATTCACTACAGAACAACTGGACCTGAAATCTGGCAAGATACTGATGGTACTGTAGATATCTACGTGTCTGGTGTTGGTACGGGCGGTACGTTGACAGGTGCAGGTCGCTACTTGAAAGAACAAAACCCTGATGTACATGTGGTTGCCGTAGAACCAGCAGATTCTCCTGTATTGTCTAATGGTAAACCAGGCCCTCATAAAATCCAAGGCTTAGGTGCTGGCTTCATTCCAGATACATTGGATACTAACATTTACGATGAAGTAATCCAAGTTTCTAACGAGGATGCTTTTGCTACATCTCAAGCCTTCGGTCACACAGAAGGCGTATTGGTAGGTATTTCCTCTGGTGCTGCGCTTTGGGCGGCTCAAGAATTGGCAAAACGCCCTGAAAATAAAGGCAAAAATATTGTAGTAATTCTCCCTGATACAGGCGAACGCTACTTATCTACAGCATTGTTCCCTGAAGTTTAATCGCCTATCATGGTGAAAGCATAATAATTGCTTTTACCTGGCTCAAACACATAGATGCCCCCTGTATTTTACAGGGGGCATCCTTTTTTGATTGAATTCTTTTATTATTATAATAGGGTGATGTACTGATTAAATAATGGTGCAGATTATTCATAGTCGGAGAGGGACTTTCACAATAACATTTATAATTGAAAACACAAGAAAATTTATAATTGTATATGAAAAAGGAGCTACTAGGTAGCTCCTTTAGTATTTTGGTATGTATTTAATTGTGATTATCTACCGTTTTTAACGATATTATCCATCCAGTTGAATAATTCTTCTAAATCGTAGTCAACAGAGTGATCTACATCAAATGGTGTTGCCATATCTACTCTGTACCCAAGGTTTTGAGCACGTGTACCTACGATTAAAGGAATTGCAACAGATGTATTGCTGTCGGCTGTGCCATAACGAATACGATAGAATCGTGCATTTGTCGCAGCAGGAGAACCAAGATAGTTCATTGGATTCATCATAGTAACGATCTTAGCATTTTCTACGTATACATCTTGGTTAGCTGTTGAATCGTGTAATGCGGCAGTAATGGTAAAGTGATTATTATCTGTAGTACTTGTACCAAATAGATTGTTTTCACCAGTATCATTAGCACGAGAGTCAAAGGCACCAGGCGCTTTTGAGCGACTTACAAAGTGGTTATATGCTTCCCAGTTAATGTCTTTGATAGTCCCTGTTTTATTATCTCGTACAAGGTATGTATGCTTGGATAAATCAGTACCTTTAGCTGCTGCTTTATTAGCGGCAGCAACGATAAACTCTTTTACATAGTTTTTGAAAGTCCCATTACCATTTTTGTCGAGTTTTAGTACACGACCTAGAGAGTCACGTAATTGTAAGTTATTTACGTAATCAGGGAAATGTTCGCTGAGCATTTTAGAGTATGATAAATCGTCTGCATTCAAGTTTACACGTTGCGTCGTACGTTGTGGTGGAGCAGAGTTACCACCTACATTAGCTTGTGGTAATTCGCCTTGGCCCATAGTTACTTTGTTAAAAGATGTGATACCGTTATAGCTCCATTCGTAAGCCATATCTGCCGCATCAAGGTTAGTGATAGGGGCATATGCGGATGCTGCGTATACATTAGTTGCCGCTGTAGCTGCACCTAATGCTTGTAAATATGGTTGGAAGTCGGAACTGTTACCAGTTGCACCTTGTAACAAGGATACACCACCGCCTGCACTTGTACCATTTGTGATAATGCGGTTTGCATTACCTGGCATAGCGGAATCGTTAGCGTGTAAGTAAGCTGTAGCCGCTTGTAAGTCAACGATTACTGCCGGGGCCTTACCGATGAAGTTGCCATCGGAAGCTTTATTGGTACGACCACGAGTAGATGGGGAAGCTACTACATAACCACGGGATAATGCGTAAAGAACACTGTTAGGTTTTCCATTTTCCACCTTAGGCGTCATAGCTTGGCTCGGCATGTAACCACCTACTGCATTTGGCATGAAGATAGGGGCTGTTTGGGTGTTGTAACCGTTGATTGTGCCGTTGTTGAAATATTCCTCTGGTACATAAATGTTCATGTATTGCTGATCTATGTCGATTGGATTAGCAACGTAAGGGATATATTCGAAGGCGCGATATTTGATTTCCTTATTATCTACTGTGGTAGACATGGATTCATAATTTTTCGCGTCGAAAGCAAGACTAATTTTTGCAGACGCATCAGCTTGCAATGGGGGTTCAATTGGTTGGGAGAGAATATTTTTCTCTTCTGCTACAGGAGAGCCTTTTGTGGAAGCTTCATTACGAGCGTTTACATAAGATTGTGGTAATTTACTTTCTTGAACCTGTTTAGTCTCTGCGTCAGATTTAGCTTTTGCCTCGGCTTCAACTTGCGCTTTAGCAGCATCTGCTTCTGCTTTAGCTTTTGCCTCAGCTTCAGCTTGCGCTTTAGCAACAGCGTCCGCTTCTGCTTTAGCTTTTGCCTCGGCTTCAGCTTGCGCTTTAGCAGCAGCATCTGCTTCTGCTTTAGCTTTAGCTTTTGCCTCGGCTTCAGCCTGGGCTTTTGCTGCAGCTGCCGCTTCTTCTTTTGCTAGTTGTTCAGCAGCTAAACGTTCTTGTTCTTCTTGGATCGCAGCTTGTCTTGCAAGTTCCGCTTGTTTAGCAGCAATACGTTCTTGTTCTGCTTTTATAGCCGCTTCGCGTTCAGCTTTAGCTTTCTCGGTCGCGATACGCTCTTGTTCAGCTTTTAAAGCTGCTTGGCGTTGAGCTTCAGCCTGTTGAGCTGCCATACGTTCTTGTTCTGCTCTAATAACTGCTTGTCGTTCGGCTTCAGCTTTAGCGGCGGCTTCAGCACGTTGGCGAGCTGCTTCTTCAGCCGCTAAGCGTTCTTCTTCAGCCTGTTGAGCGAGGATACGCTCACGTTCAGCTTTTAAAGCCGCTTGGCGTTGAGCTTCGGCCTGTTGAGCGGCAATACGCTCTTGTTCAGCTTTAATAGCTGCTTGGCGTTGCGCTTCGGCTTGCTGAGCGGCGATACGTTCTTGTTCTGCTTTAATAGCCGCTTGGCGTTGAGCCTCAGCTTGTTGAGCTGCAATACGCTCTTGTTCCGCCTGTTGCTCAGCAATACGGCGTTGTTCCTCTTGGATACGAATGCGCTCTTGCTCTGCCGCTTGACGGCGTTCTTCTGCAATACGCGCTTGCTCAGCTTGTTGGGCCGCAATACGTTCCTGCTCAGCACGTAAAGCCGCTTGGCGTTGAGCCTCGGCTTGTTGAGCTACCACACGTTCTTGTTCCGCCTGCAAAGCTGCTTGACGTTGAGCTTCAGCTTGCTTTTGAGCAAGTTGTTGTTGATCAGCTTGAGATAAATTTTCTTGTTGGGATGCTTCTTCAGCGGCTAGTTGAGCTAGACGCTCACGCTCAGCTCGTTGAATATCTCGAATCGTAAGCCTCTGTTTTGCTACTACGGCTTTTGTTACTGTAGTATTTGATACAGTTAATGGAGCTATGGATTCTTGTTGAATAACAACAGGCGTACGCTGTACTTGTGTAGTTTGTACTTGTTGCTTACCATCCACTGGTTTCTCTACAGTAATGGGTTCAGTTTTTCGTTGTACATTTATCAAACTGTGCATTGCTAATGTAGGCTCCATGACAGTTTTTGTATCTTTATTGACAACATACTGAGGTTGAGTTTGAACCTGTTGTTGAGATTGCATTGGTACTACTTGTTGCGGTACTGCTTGCAATGGTGTAACATGTTGAGTTTGTACAGGGCTAACCGTTGCTGGTTGCATCACGTAGGATGGTTGAGGTTGTGCCATCGGTGGTGTTTGTTGTTGTACAATGGTAGCCGGTTGTGGTGTAGTTGGTAAGACTGGCTGAGTTGCCATTGGTTTCACGACTGGAGTTACTACACTTGTAGGACTCTGTGTCGTTGATTCAGCACTGGTACTCGTACCTACTAAATCATTCATGTTAAGTGTAGGCTCTGCATGGGCAACACCACCCAATGCAGCTGCAGCAAGAAATGCAGCAGTGACCTTACAATTTTTGGATGATTTCATGAATTAGCTCTCCGAACTAGATTTCTAATAATAGTTTATAATTTTAAAGTTTATTAATATTTATATAGTTTAACATAAATCGATGTGATTGTACAATTTTGAGGACTTGCTTCCACTTTTGAAAGTAGTCTAGATTATAAAATATAAAATAATATTAATTATTTTTGAATATCAGAAAAGGACTAGATCACGTATACTTCTGAATTGTTGTTCCAAAATTGTGTCCAATTTTAGGTCAGTTCAGAATACGTATATTCTAGTCCTTTTACTATATCTACTGGTGTGACACAGCTTTCACCATCGATAAGAGTCATTAATCAATTAGTCGCTAAATGTTAACTATTAGTTACTAACCGCTAATCGTCGAAACTCATCATAAACAATCAATAATTATCAGCCATCAATCAATCATATATAAGTTATAATTGATGGTTAATTTTAATGATTTATTTTGTGATACTATTTTTTAAGCTTGGCTTTACAAGTGCTAAGATGAAGCAAGCCACAACGGAACCGATTGCGATGGATGCAAGGTATAGAAGTGGATTACCAATTGTTGGTACTACAAAGATGCCGCCGTGTGGAGCGCGTAGTGTGCATTCGAAGAACATAGATAACGCACCGGCTGTACCAGCACCGATAATACAAGCTGGTAATACGCGAACTGGATCGGCTGCTGCAAATGGGATGGCACCTTCTGTGATGAAGGAAAGGCCCATGATGTAGTTTGTGATACCAGATTTACGTTCAGCCTCTGTGAAGCGGCTAGGGAAGAATGTAGTACAAAGAGCAATTGCCAATGGAGGAACCATACCGCCTGCCATGACAGCCGCCATAATACCGTATTCGCCAGTTGCAAGAGCACCAGTACCGATAACATAAGCCGCTTTGTTTACAGGGCCGCCCATGTCAACGGACATCATAGCACCAAAGATAAGACCTAACAATACGCGGCTCGTTGTGCCCATGGATTGCAAGGAGTCCATCAACCAGTGGTTAAGTGCGGATACAGGAGGATTGATGATAAAGGTAATAGCGATACCGATGAATAATACGCCAAGCACAGGGTAGAAGAGAACTGGTTTTGTACCTTCTAAGGCTTGAGGCAAACCAGATACTAATTTTTTAACTAATAATACCAAATAACCTGCTGCGAAACCGGCAATCAATGCACCTAGGAAACCAGAGCCACCTTGATTAGCTAATAAGCCTCCAACAAAACCAGCTACAAGACCTGGACGGTCCGCAATACTCATAGCGATGTAACCCGCTAATACGGGTAACATGAAGCCAAAGGAAGCGCCACCGATTTGCATTAGGAAGGCCGCAAGAGGCGTACCGGAACCAAAGTTTTTAGGATTTGCTGGGTCGAATACATCGAATAAAAAGGCAAGGGCAATTAAGATACCGCCACCGATAACGAATGGCAACATGTGGGAGACACCATTCATCAAATGTTTGTAGATTTGACGACCAAAGTTATCTGCCGCATCGAATGCAGCCACTGCACCATTTTTGTCAGATGGGGAAGCATGGTATACAGGTGCTGTACCAGCCATAGCTTCACGCAATAACTCTTCCGCTTTATTGATGCCGTTCGCAACCTTAGTTTGAATCATAGGTTTGCCATCAAAGCGTGCCATCTCTACTTGACGGTCAGAAGCTACGATAATGCATTTAGCGTGCTCGATTTCTTCTGCTGTAAGCGCGTCTTTAACACCAGATGCACCGTTCTTTTCTACTTTTAAGGAAACACCCATTTCTTTAGCCTTGCGCTCTAAAGATTCAGCAGCCATATAGGTATGCGCAATGCCTGTAGGGCAACCAGTAACAGCAAGTACATCATAATGCGGGTTATCTACAGAAATCTTAGGTGCTACCTTTTCAATTGCTTCTGTAGCTTTTGCTTCGATAGCATCGGTAATGCTGGTTGCTTTTTGACCCTCTGCTGGTTTGATATATCCGTCTACAGATGGGTCAAAGTTTCCTTCTTCTTTAGCTGTAATGAGCTCTAAGAATCGATCAACAGTAGCCGCTTGAATTAGGGC
>JABLTM010050107.1_pt1 | contig 23494 bp, 14 predicted proteins | sample 7160121 | NCBI WGS metagenome assembly JABLTM01 (sample SAMN14651224, study PRJNA627086) | human gut metagenome | isolation source: feces | host: Homo sapiens
ATAACGGTGCCACCTGGACGCGCGTCGAGATGCCCGAGCGCCCGGGACACGCCGTGCTGCCGACAGTCCGCATTGCCGACCTGCGCCGCGAGTTCTCGCACGGCAGCCGCTCCATGTTCTCAAAACCGCTCATGGAAGGTCTGGAGCGCGTTGTTGAGCGGCGCGAGAAGGCTGTGCTGCTGCATAACCGCCGCGGCTTTGCGCCGTTCCTGATGTGCCGCGAATGCGGCTGCGTCCCCACCTGTAACCACTGCTCCACCGCGCTTACGTATCACGAGCGCACCCATACACTGCAGTGCCACACCTGCGGTTCGTCTTGGCGCGTGCAGCCGTATCCTGCGCCCACGAGCCGGTGCCCCAAATGTGGCAGTCGCTACCTGGCAAAAATGGGTCTGGGCACTCAACAGATCGAGGACGCGCTGCACCAGATGCTTCCCGAGGACGTCGCCATTATTCGCATGGATGCCGATTCCACGCGCGGCAAGGATGCGCACAAAAAGCTGCTCGAGCAGTTCGATGCCGCCGATTGTGCGGTGCTGCTGGGCACCCAGATGATCGCCAAGGGCCTCGACTTTCCCGAGGTCACGCTCGTGGGCGTGGTCAATGCCGATTTCGCCCTCAAGCTGCCGGACTTCCGCGCAGGAGAGCGCGCCTACGACTTGCTGGAGCAGGTTGCGGGCCGCGCCGGCCGCGGCGATCGCCCCGGTGAGGTGATCATCCAGACCTACCTGCCCGAAGATCCGGTCATTCGCGCTGTCGCTGAGCACGACCGTTCGATCTTTACCGACTACGACCTGGACCAGCGCCGCGACGCGCTGTACCCGCCGTTTGTTCGCCTGGTCAACATTTTGGTGTGGTCGGCGAACCGAGACGACGCGCAGGACTACATCGGGCGCATTGCAAAGCTTCTTAAGCGCCGTTGGCATGCCGCCGCGCCCGACTTTTTACGGGCGGGGAGTGCTGCGCCGCAGGTGCTGGGCCCGGCTTCGTGTGTAATCGAGAGAGCCAAGGACCGTTACCGCTTCCATCTGCTTGTGAAGTCGCCCGTGGGGTACCATGTCTCTGATGATATCGACGCCTGCTTCAAAGAGGTGGGCTCCGTGCGCGGCGTGAGCGTGAGTGTTGACGTCGACGCCTATGATTTGATGTAACAACTCGAAAGGATGGCCATGGAAGCCAACGGAATCGTACTGTCGCCCGACCCTCGTCTGCGCCAGGAGTGCGGCGTCATCGAGGAGATCACCCCGGCGATCGAGGCGCTTGCCGAGAAGATGAAGAAGATGATGTTCGAGAACGGCGGTTGCGGCCTGGCTGCCCCGCAGATCGGCGAGCTCATCCAACTCGTCACCATCGACTGCGACTATAGCGACAAGAACGACTACGACCCGTACGTGCTTATCAATCCCGTAATCGTGGAGCAGAGCGACCATCTGGTGCCGTTTAGCGAGGGCTGCCTGTCCATCCCCGGCATTAGCTGCGAGATCGAGCGTCCCGACCATGTCGTCGTCGAGGCGTACGACTTGGATGCCAACCTGATTCGCTACGAGGCCACGGGCGACCTGTTCTGCGTGTGCTTGCAGCACGAGATCGATCACCTGCACGGTAACACCATGTTTGAGCGACTGAAGCCGATGCAGAGGATCAAGGCAGTCAAGGAGTACCAGGACGCCCTGGCCCGCGGCGCTCGACCGGGCGAGACGGAGTAAGTCGTCCGTCCCCTTCCGCCACAGGGCTTAGGTTTTGCTCCATGCTCAAACAGTCCTGCTCGCACGAAGAGCACATTAAGTGCTCTTCGGCTCGTGCGGAACTGCGCGTGGAGCAATAACCTAAGCCCTGTGGCGGAAGGGGACTGCGTTTTCGTGCTCCTTTTCGCCCGGGTGCCGTCGGGCCAGGGAAGGGCGTCTTCGCTGATAATTGCTTTGCTGAAAGAGCTGCTTTTATTGCGGCTCTTTCTTTGGTTTTGGGTATATTTGTTCTTGTTGAATTGTTATTGCGGATGGGCTAGTGACTTGGCTTTCCGCTGTTCTTTGTAGCCGTCTCGGCTTTGGTTGAGGGGAGACGTTCTTTATGCGTATTGTGTTTATGGGTACGCCTGATTTTGCTGTGCCTTCTTTGACTTCGCTTGTTGAGGCTGGGAATGAGATTGCGCTTGTTGTTACTCGTCCTGATGCTGTTCGTGGGCGTGGTAAGAAGCTTGAGCCGTCTCCTGTTAAGGCTAAGGCGCTTGAGCTGGGGTTGCCGGTCGTTGAGGCCAATCGTATGACGCCTGAGGTTGTTGAGGCGCTCCAGGCTGCGCAGGCTGATATTTTCTGCGTGGCTGCCTATGGCTGCATTTTGCCTGATGAGGTGCTGCATATGGCGCCGCTTGGTATTGTGAATGTTCATGCGTCTTTGCTGCCTCGTTGGCGTGGCGCCGCTCCTATTCAGCGTGCCATTCTTGCTGGTGATGACGTTGCTGGCGTTTCCATTATGCGCATTGGACATGGCGTGGATACTGGTGCTTATTGTGCTCAGGCTTCCACGTCGGTTGCCGGTAAGCATGCTGAGGCGCTGACCATGGAACTTGGTGAGCTTGGCGGCAAACTGCTTGCCGATACGCTTTCTTCTCTTGCCGATGCCACCGCCGTGTGGACTGAGCAGGATGAGTCGCTCGTCACTCATGCTGCCAAGATTTCCAAGCTGGAGATGCGTCTGGATCCGCAGATGGCTGCGCTCGATTGCGTGCGTCATGTGCTCGCTTCGTCCGATACCGCGCCTGCTCGTTGCGTGATTGCCGGCAAGACCGTGCGTGTGCTCGATGCTGCGCTGGCCGATGTTTCGCTTGGCAAGGGCGGCGTTGACGTTAAGAATAAGCGTGTTTTCCTTGGCCTTTCCGATGGTGCGGTTGAACTGCTCGAGGTTAAGCCCGATGGCAAGCGTGCCATGGCCGCTTCTGCCTGGGCTGCTGGGCTGCAAGGCGCCGATCTTATCTGGGGTGTTTTGTCATGAGCAAGCTGTCTCCCGCGCGCAAGCTTGCACTCGATGTGCTGATGGAGGCCGATCGCCGCGGCATGTATGCGCGCGACGTGCTGTCCTCTCGCGCATCGGCCAAGGCTATTGACCAGCGCGATTCCGCTTTTGCAGCTCGCTTGGCGCTTGGTGTGGCCGCCACGCAGGGTATTTTGGACGAACTGCTCGATCAGTTTCTCGATAAGCCTAAAAAGGTTGCGCCGCGTGTTCGCATGGCGCTTCGTATCTCGGCCTTCGAGATGCTTTATCTGCATACGCCTGGTCGCGTTGCGGTGAGTCAGGGCGTTGAGCTGGTGCGCAGCGGAGCTAAGTCTGCCGCCGGTTTGGCCAATGCCGTGCTGCATAAAGTCGCGGACAACGTTGAGGACTTTGCCACGGCGTCCGATGTAGATGAGTCTGAGCGACGCCTGGTTCGTCTGTCGCGCCTGATGGGTCTGCCGCGTTGGCTTTGCGCTCGTATTATGGCCTCGTTCGATACCCCAGAGGGTGCGCTCAACTTTGCCGGCAATCTGGCCCCCGCGCCACTGGCCCTGCATGAGAACGCCTTTGCGACTAAGCCCGATCCGTATATCTCGCAGCTCGTCGCGCCTGTCTTCCCGGGCTGCCATGCTCCGGTTGATGCCCAGGTTACCGTTGCTTCGGGTGTGTTTGAGCGTGCTGCCGCGGTGGCCTCGGACCTTAACGCCCAGCTCATCGCCACAGCTGCCACGCGCCCTGGAAGCTGCCTTGAGATTGGTGCCGGTCGTGGCACCAAGACCTATGTGATGATGTGCCAGGCCAAGCGTGCGGGCTATGAGCGTCAGCATACGGCACTTGATCTTCATGACCGCAAGTGCGATCTGAATCTCGCTCGCCTGCATAAGGCCGGTATTCAGGGCGTTCGTACGGTTTCGGGTGATGCCTGCGAGCTTGATGAGTTGCTCACATCGTTTGATGCCATGCTTGGCGAGCCGGTTAAGTTCGACACGGTTTTTATCGATGCGCCGTGCTCTGGCACCGGAACCATGCGTCGTCATCCCGAGATTCCGTGGCGTCTGACCGAGAACGACGTTACGACTGATCTGCCCAAGCTGCAGCTGACGATGCTCAAAGAGGCTGCCGCGCGCGTGGCTGCCGGCGGCGAGCTCATCTATGCGACGTGCTCCGTCTTCGACGAGGAGAACACGCAGGTGGTGGATGCGTTCCTTGCTTCTCCCGAGGGTGCCGGCTTTAGCGTGGCGCCGCTTTCCGAAGCACAGATTCTGCAACTCCCCGAGTTCGATCAGGCCAAGAAGCTCGTATCCGTACGCCAGAACGATCGAGGCCTTTTCCAAAGTGTGCCGGTAAACGCCGACTCCTACGACGGCCACTTCTGCGCCCGCCTGATCCGCAAGTAACTACTATGTTGCGGTGAAATAGGGATTGAATAGCGGCTTCTGCCCACCAAACAGTCCTTATTTCACCGCAACTCATAAGGAAACCTGGGTAGCTAAAGAAACAGCCCCGCGATCGGTGTCGATCGCGGGGCTGTTTGGTTCCTAGTGGCTATGCGGGCAGTTGGCGCAGCAGCCGCTGGTGGCGTTGGTGCTGGAGCCGCCGCTTCGCTGGTCGGTGTTGTAGAAACCGCTGCCCTCAAATTTAATGCCGCTGGCCGAGAACGTCTTGGCCGCCGGGGCACCGCAGCTGGGGCACACGACCTCGGGAGTCTCGGACATGGAATGCTCAACCTCAAACACGTTGCCGCAGCTCGAGCACTTGTAATCGTAGCGCGCCATAATACTTCCTTTTCAGCACAAAGCGGGCAGATTACTCTGCCCGCAAAAATTCAAACGTCTGTAACTGTACCCTATATCGGGGGTTTTATCACGCTTCGCCCCAGAATCTATGGTTGTTGCGCAGGAGCTGTGCGGTTTTGTTCTCGGCGGCTGCAATGTCTGCCTCGTCAGCCTGCCAGGTCCAGTTGCCCGTGGCCACGCCCGGAACGTTCATGCGCGCGTCGTCGCCAAGCCCCAGGACATCCTGCAGCGGCATCATCACCAGGGGAGCGTCGCTTGCCAGCGCGTCGCTCATCAGCTTGGCCGCCACCTCAACACCGCTCCGTTCATCGCCGCCCGCAAAGGAACGCATACACCAGCCGGCCAGCGTCGACGTATCGTGCGTTGAGGTGTACAGGATCTTTCCTGGCGTGGGGTGCACGCCGCAACGGACGTCGTAATCGCTAAACTCCAGCACGTCCATGCCGGGGAAACCGCAGGTCGAAGCCATGGCGCGAACGCCAGGCGTCAGATAGCCTAGATCCTCGGCGATAAAGTTGAGCGGACCCAGCTCGTCGTAGGCGGTCTGGAACAGGTCTTTGCCTGGTCCCGCAAGCCAGCGGCCGTCGGCACAGGCCTCGCCGGCGGGGATGCTAAAGTAGCTGTGGAAACCCAGGAAGTGGTCCAGGCGCACGCGGTCGTAGAGCGCGAACGCACGACGCAGGCGATCCATCCACCAGCGATAGCCGTTCTTCTTCATGTGATCCCAGCGGAAGGTGGGGTTTCCCCACACCTGGCCCTCGGGCGCAAAGTTGTCGGGCGGCGCGCCCGAAATCTCAATCGCCTTGCCGGTGTCGGACAGCCAGAAGTTTTCGGGCTCGCTCCACGCGTCGGCCGAATCGTCCGAGACATACATCGGGATATCGCCGATGACCTCGATGCCCTTCTTGTGTGCATAGTTCATGAGCTCGCACCAGGCAAGGTCAAAGCGATACTGCATGTACGCCTGCAGCTCGGCCTCGTCGTGGAATCGCTTGTCATCGATCAGGTACTCGTTGTAGCGCGCGACATCCGCCGGCCAATCGTGGCGCGACAGTCCCTCAAAGTGCTTCTTAACGGCCATGTAGACGCAGTACTTCTCGAGCCAGTCGGCGTTGCGATGTTTAAACGCCGTGTACAGCGGGTCGGCATCCTCGCCGCCGTGGGCCTTCCATGCAGCAAAGTCGGCGGCCAGCTCCTCGTGGCTCTCGGGCAGCAGGTCGATATTGCCTGCAAAGGCCGAGGGGCCGGCATAGGGGGAGCGGAAGAAGTCCGTCGGGTTGACGGGCAGGACCTGCCAGTAGCGCATGCCCATGGCGGCCAGGTGGTCGATAAAACGACGCGTGGGCGCACCGATTGTGCCGGGTTTGCCGTCATCGGTCGGCACCGAGGTGATGTGGCACACGACGCCCGCGCCATGATCGAGTGGCTCCTGCAGGCGCTTCTCGGCATGGTGATAGATGATCGAAGAGCCCAGCGGGTACAGGTCGAGCGTAACCGTGCGGTTGTGGATCTCGCATTCGTGGCCGCTGATCACGTCGCTTGCACATTCACCGAGCGCTGGAATCGTCACGCAGTGCGAATTGCGCAGACTGCGGTTGATGATAACCGTTGCGGCTTCACCGTCTTTGCCCGTGCGGGTGTAGGCCAAGACGTCGTCGTTGAGCGCAAAGGCCTTGATCTCGCCATCGACCATAAACGGTAACGCGCGGCGAATGGCAGATGCGTTCTTAACGATGGCTAGCGTATCGAAGTCGTGGAGTTGGTCCTTGGTCGGCAGGGTGCGGCGGTTGCCCGGATCGGTGAGGCCCTCCAAGCCGTACTCGTCGCCATAATAGATCGAGGGCACGCCTGGGAAGGTCATCTGCATGAGCGTCGCCAACCAAAAGCGGCTCTTGGCCAGGCCCATGGAGTTCTCGTCCAGGCGCCACTTGCTGCGCTCGCTCTCGGGCAGCTGCGACTCGTCGGGGCCGCCGCCGAGCACCGAGATGATGCGCGGACGGTCGTGGCTCGAAAGCAGATTGAGCGCGCAGGCCAGTGCCTCGCGTGGGTAGTTCTCGCGCAGGGTCTCGATATCCTCGGCAGCCTGGTAGGCGTTTTTGTAGCCCATCAAAAAGCCGATGACCATGTCGCGGAAGGGGTAGTCCATGGCAGAGTCGAGCTCGGAGCCCTGCAGGTAGCGGCGTAGATGGCCATAGCTGATCTTGTTGGAGGCGTCCTCCCAGACTTCGCCGAGCAGTAGCGCGTCGGGCTTCTCGGCGAGCACGGCCTTTTTGATCTCGGCCAGGAAGTCATCGGAAAGCTCATCGGCCACATCGAGTCGCCAGCCATGGGCGCCAGCGCGCAGCCATTTGCGGATCACGCCGTCCTTGCCCAGGAGCCGCTCGCGCACCAGTTCGGAGCTCTCATTGATGGCGGGCATGTTGCCCACGCCCCACCAGCAGTCATACGAACCGTCTTCATGGAAGTAAAACGCATCGCGCCACGGCGAGTCCTCGCTCTGCCACGCACCGACGCCGGGATAATTGCCGTAGCGGTTAAAGTAGATCGAGTCGTCGCCCGTATGGTTGAAGACGCCATCCAGGATGATAGAAATGCCGAGCTTCTCGGCCGCCTTGCACAGCTCCGTAAAGTCCTGCTCGGTGCCCAGAATCGGGTCGATCTTGGTATAGTCGGCCGTGTCGTAGCGGTGGTTGCTCGCGGCCTCAAAGATCGGGTTGAGGTAGATGGCCGTAAAGCCCAGCTCGGCAATGCGGGGCAGGTCATTCTGGATACCCTTGAGCGAGCCGCCGTAAAAATCCCAGGTCTTGATGGAGCCGTCTTCGGCACGCTCGTACTCGGGCGGTTCGTTCCAGTCCTCGACCATGCGGCGCTGGATTCCTTTGCGCGGTTTTTCTACTTCGGCAAGCGTGCGTTCGCGCCAGTTTTCGTCGCGGGCATAGCGATCGGGGAAGATCTGGTAGACCATGCCGCGCTCGTACCACTCGGGACGCACTTCGCGGTGCTTGTAAACGGTGATCTGGAAGGACGGAACCTCGGCGTAGTCGTAGGTTACGCCCTCGCCGCCGGTGCGGCCCTGCGGCGCGCCCAGGCGAACCTCGGGCTGGCCCTCGATGTTGCAGATAAAGCTGTACCAGATAAGACAGGGCTCAGTGCACTCAAGCTCTACGGTAAATATGCCGTCGCCCTCGTGCGTCATGGGATACAGAGACTCACCGATTTCATCGACCCAGGTACGCAGGGTAAGCGTTGCCTGGTTGGGGTCGGCATCCTCCAAAATCACCGATAGCGAAACGGAAGTTCCAGTGGTCACAGCGCCAAAGGGGTTGCGAAACTGCGGCAGGCGGCTGTTGTGAATCAATCTCATAGTACGGTCCAGTTCTATACAATCATGGCCAGCGGGTCATGGGCTTAACGCACAGTACTTAAGTATATCGTTGTACTTTAGTTGTCTAAACCACAGCCGTTCACTATCGGCGAACGGTTGTCCTAGAAAATCGTTTTACCGCATCTATAGAAGAAGGGGGCGTCGCGTTAAACGACGCCCCCTTGTCTGGTGAGGTTTGGGTTTTGGATCGCCCGAATTAGCGACGCTTGCGGGTGGCCGTTGCCTTGCGGACGGAGGTCTTCTTGGTCGGAGCCTTTTCCTCGGCTGGAGCGGCGGGGGAGACCGGGGCCTTCTTGGCGGGCTCGGTCTTTGCCTTAGTCTTGGGAGCGGTCTTGGCCTCAGCGGCCTTCGGCGCCGGCTCGGCCTTTACTGCGGGCTTGTCCTCGTCCTTAGCCTCTGCCTTGGGAGCAGCAGCCTTGGTCGTGGCCTTTTTGACCGTCGTCGTAGCGCGCTTGCGCGTGGTGGTTTTGGCGGCCGGCTTTGCCTCGACAGCTACCTTGGCCTTGGGCTCGGAGGGCGCCTCCTCGACCTTGACGGCGGGCTTTGCAGCGGCCTTCGGGGTCGTCTTCGCGGCGGCTTTCGTCGTAGCAGCCTTGGTCGTCGTCGACTTCGCAGCCGTGGCCTTCTTAGCGGTCGCGGTCTTGGTCGCGGTCGTCTTCTTGGCAGCGGTCTTGGCCGGAGCCTTTGCCGCGGGCTTAGCCTCAGCGGTGGCAGTCTCGGCCTTTACCTCGGGAGCGACCTCGGCCTCGGCGGCCTTCTTGGAAGCGGCGGTCGTACGCTTGCGCTTAGTCAATGCCTTGGCAGTAGTTGCCTTAGCGGCGCTAGTCTTGCTAGCAGCGGCCTTCGTGGTCGTGGCCTTCTTAGCCGTCGTCTTGCGTGCCGTCGTCTTCTTGGCGGCAGGCTTCGCGGCGGGCTTAACTTCGGCCTCGGCCGCCGGCTTCTCCTCGGCCTTGGGCTCCTCGACAGCAGCGGGCTCCTTAACGGGCGCCACAGTCTCGGCCTCAACAGCCTCTGGCTCCTCAGCCGCAGCCGCCGGCCGCTCGATCTCCGGATGCATAAAGAAGTACAGGTCCAGATACTTGTCGGCCGAGCGCGTCCAGCTAAAGTCCTGGCTCATGGCCTGCGTGACCAGTTGGTTCCAAGCGTCACGGTTATCCCAGAACAGGCGCGCCGCGCGGAAGACCGCGTCGCCCATCTCGTCGCCATTAAAGTTGCTAAACGAGAAGCCCGTCCCCTCGCCGGTAAACTCGTTATACGGGATCACGGTGTCCTTCAAGCCACCGGTCTCGCGCACGATGGGCAGGGTGCCGTAGCGCATGGCGATGATCTGCGACAGACCGCAAGGCTCAAACTTCGAAGGCATCAGGAACATATCGGCGGCGGCGTACATGCGCTGCGACAGCGCCGGGTCAAATTCGATGCGTGCGGCCATGGTGCCGGGGTACTTGTCCTGGAAGTAGCGCAGGCCGTCCTCGTAGTCGCGGTCGCCGGTGCCCAGCACCGCCACCTGCACGCCGCCGGACAGGATGCGGTCGAGCGCGTACATGACCAGGTCCATGCCCTTCTGGCGCGTCAGGCGCGTGACCATCACCATAAGCGGGCGGTCGTCGCGAACCTCGAGGCCCAGCTCCTCCTGCAGCTTGGCCTTGCACACAGCCTTGCCGGAACGGTCGTCGACCGTGTAGTTTGCGGCAATGCGCTTGTCGGTTGCCGGGTCAAAGCCCTCAACGTCAATGCCGTTGAGGATGCCCTGCAGCGCGTACGAACGCTCGCGCAGAACGCCGTCCAGGCCCTCGCCAAATTCGGGCGTCTGAATCTCGTTGGCATAGGTGGGGCTCACCGTGGTGATGGCATCGGCATAGTGCAGCGCGCCCAGCATGTAGTTGATGCTGCAGGCGTCGCAGCGCAGCTGCGAGGCGGCCGCCGGAATGTGCGCCACGCCCAGGATGTCCTCCATCACGGTGTCACTAAACTGGCCCTGGAACGCCACGTTGTGGATCGAGAACACGGTCTTGACGCGGTCGTACAGCGGCAGGCCCTGGTAAAACTCGCGCAGGAACACGGGTGCCAGTGCCGTCTGCCAGTCATTGCAGTGCAGGATGTCGCACTCAAAGCCGGCCGGCAGGTGCTGCAGGCTCTCGGTGATGGCTTTGGAGAAGAACGCAAAACGCTCGCCGTCGTCAAAGAAGCCGTACGGATAGTCGCGCGCAAAGTAGCGCTCGTTGTCAACGAACATATAGGTGACGCCGTCGCGCTCGAGCTTCTCCAGCCCGCAGTACTCATTGCGCCAGCCCAGGCTCACGTAAAAGTCGGAGAAGTGCTCCATCTGCGCCTTGTACTCGTCCTTGATGGTGGCGTACTTGGGCACCATCACGATGACCTCGGCGCCGGCGCGCACGAGTGCTGCAGGCAGCGAGCCCGCCACGTCACCCAGGCCACCGGTCTTAACAAACGGTGCGCACTCGGCCGAGGCAAACACGATCTGCATCTTTTTGCTGGAATCTGCCATATTGTCTCCCATGTTGCAATTCGAGAATAGCCGCCTGGCGCTAACCGGGCGGCTATTCTACATGTTACGAGCGATGTTGCGGTGTCAACGTTAACGTACGATGGTGGTGTCGGAAGTTAACGGAGCCTTGCCCAGCACCAGGATGTTCTCGGGCGTGCCGCGAAGCTCGGTGTTGGTGGGGACCACGTTGTTCTTGTCCAGGATGGCATTCTCGACGCGTGCGCCGCTCTTGATGATGCAGCTCTGGTTGATGATCGAGTTGGTCACCGAGGCGCCTTCCTCGACCACGACGCCGCGCGACAGGATTGAGTTGCGCACGGTGCCCTTGATAATGCAGCCGGCCGAGATGATCGAGTTGCACGCGTGGCTTCCGGTCGCATAGCGCGAAGGCGGCACGTCGTGGGCCTTGGTCAGGATCGGGCGCTCGGGATCGAAGAGCTGGTCGGCCACGGTCTGGTCGAGCAGGTCCATGCTGCGGCGATACAGCGACTTCTCGCTAAACACGCCCACGACCTCGCCCTTGTACTCGTAGCTGCACACGTCGATGTTGCCAAAGTCGCCCTGGAGTGCCTCGAGCAGGTCCAGATAGTCGGCGGCCTGGTAGTGGTCGATGATCTCGAGCAGCGTCTCGCGGTTGACGATGCAGCAATCCATAGAGGCGTTGTCGCCGTACACGACGCCGGCGCTCACGCCCGTCAGGCGGCCATTCTCGTTGATTTGCAGCTTGGTCTCGTCGTCGACGTTGCGCGTGGCCTTGCAGTACACCACGGTCATCTGGGCACCGGAGTTCTCGTGCGCGTCGATGATGGTGTTGAGGTCCATGTTAAAGATGATGTTGGTGCCCATCATCACAACATAGGGCTTGTCCGAGCGCTGGAACAGCGTCTTGTTAGAGATGATGTCGCGCAGCAGGAAGCGCATGCCGCCCTTGGTGGTGCCATACGCGTTGCCGGGCACCATGAACAGACCGCCCTTCTTGCGGTCCAGGCCCCAGTCTTTACCCGAGCCCACGTGGTCGATCAGCGAGCGGTAGTTGCCCGGCATGACAACGCCGACGGTCTTGATGCCGGCATTCATCATGTTGGACAGCGGGAAGTCGATCAGGCGGTAGCGGCCCAAAAAAGGAACGGACGCGATGGGGCGGTCCTTGAGCAGCACGCTGCCGTAGGTCGAAGAGTAGTTAGCGGTGATATAACCGATGGCCTTGCGATTGATCATCGGATCATTCCCCCTTCCCGATAACGACGTCATTTCCAACGACGGCCGTATCCTTGGTGGTATCGACAGAGCCGAGCTTCACGCCCTCTTCGACCGTGGAGTTCTCGCCCAAAATAGCGCGGCAGATGTGCGCGCCGCTCTTAACGTGCGCACCCGGCAGCAGCACGGAGTCCTCGACCACGGCGCGCTCCTCGATGATGACATCGGTCGAAAGGATCGAGTGGCGAGCGGTACCGTAGATCTTGCAGCCGTTGGAGACCAGGCAGTCGTCCAGGCGGCCGTCCGGACCAATGTAGTGCGGCGGACGCGTGGTGATGTTGGACATGATGGGGAAGTGCTTGTCAAACAGATCGAACTCGGGGTTGTTGCCCAGCAGGTCCATCGAAGTCTCGTGGAAGCTGGCGATGGTGCCGACGTCCTTCCAAAAGCCGTGGAACTCGTAGCTGTACAGGCGCTTGCCCTCGCCGAGCAGCTTGGGGATGATGTCCTTGCCAAAGTCATGGCTCGAGCGCTGGTCCAGAGCGTCCTCCTCGAGGGCCTCGATCAGCACGTCGGCCGAGAAGATGTAGATGCCCATGGACGCGAGGTTCGAATCGGGCTTATCGGGCTTCTCGGTGAACTTGGTGATGCGGCCGTCCTCAGGGTCGGTGGTCAGGATGCCAAAGCGGCTGGCCTCCTCCCACGGCACGGGCATAACGCTCACCGTGAGGTCGGCGTTGTTCTCAATGTGCGTCTTGAGCATCTTGCGGTAGTCCATGCGATACAGATGATCGCCCGAAAGAATCAGGACGTACTTGGGGTCGTTGGCCTTGATGTAGTCGAGGTTCTGCGTAATGGCGTCGGCCGTGCCCGCATACCAGGCGCCGCCGGTCTGCGTCTCGTACGGTGGCAGGATCGACACGCCGCCGTCGCGGCTGTCCAGATCCCACGCCTCGCCGGAGCCCACGTAGGCATGCAGCAGGTAGGGGCGATACTGCGTCAGAACGCCCACCGTGTCGATGCCCGAGTTAGAGCAGTTGGAGAGCGAAAAGTCGATAATGCGGAACTTGCCACCAAAGCTAACCGCCGGCTTAGCGATCTTTTGGGTGAGTGCCCCCAATCGGCTGCCCTGTCCTCCTGCGAGGAGCATCGCGATGCATTCTTTCTTACTCATCGATTTCTCCTTCTGTCATCGATGTTCCTAAACCCATTAGCGACGGGCGCGGCGCAACGTCACGCCCGTCGAGTAATGCCGTGCTGGCATAGGGGAGCTCGCGCGCCTTTACGCGTGCCAGATCTCGTCGCGGTACTCGCGAATGGTGCGGTCGCTCGAGAACCAGCCGCTCGAGGCGGTGTTGAGCAGGGCCTTGCGGTTCCAGGTCTCCTGGTCGCCGTAGCTGCCGGTGAGCTTCTCCCACGCATCCACGTAGCTGCGGAAGTCTGCCATGACCAGGTCAGGGTCGTTGTTGTTCATGAGTTCGTTGTAGATGCTCTCGAAGTTGCCCGAAAGACCCGCAAAGGTATTGTCCTTGAGCTCGTCCATCACGCGGCCCAGGCGCTCACGGTCGCCGTTGAGGGTATCCCACGCAAAGTAGCTGTTGGATGCCCAGAGCTGCTCGACCTCGGGGGCGGTCAGGCCAAAGATGGCCTCGTTCTCGCGGCCGGCCAGGTCGGCGATCTCGATGTTGGCGCCGTCGAGGGTACCCAGCGTAATGGCGCCGTTCATCATGAGCTTCATGTTGGACGTGCCCGAGGCCTCCTTGCCGGCCGTGGAGATCTGCTCCGAGATCTCGGCGGCGGGGTAGATGAGCTGGGCGTTGCTCACGCGGAAGTTGGGGATAAGGCAGACCTTCATGACCTCGTTCACGCGGGCGTCGTTGTTGATGACGTCGGCCACGGAGTTAATGAGGCGGATGGTCTCCTTGGCAAAGGTGTAGCTCGAGGCAGCCTTGCCGCTAAAGATGAAGGTCGTCGGCGTCACGTGGAAGTTGGGATCGGCGATGCGACGGTTGTAGATGTCCATCACCTTCATGATGTTCATGAGCTGTCGCTTGTAGGCGTGGAAGCGCTTCACCTGAACGTCGAAGACGGTGTTGGGGTCGATGACCAAACCGGTCTCGGCCTTAACGTAGGCGGCCAGACGCTCCTTGTTGGCGCGCTTGGAGGCACCCACGGCCTTCAGGAACTCGGTGTCGTCCTTAAACTGCTTGAGCTTCTCCAGCTCAAAGGCGTCCTTCAGCCAGCCGTCGCCAATGGCCTCGGTCACGAGCTTGGCATAGGTGGGGTTGGCCTCGGCAAAGAAGCGACGGTGCGAGATACCGTTGGTCTTGTTGTTGAACTTCTCGGGCGTCAGGGCATAGAAGTCCTTGAGCACGATGTTCTTGATGATGTCGGAGTGGATCTTTGCCACGCCGTTGACGCTGTGGCTGCAGATTACAGACAGGTTGGCCATGCGAATCTCGCCGTCCCACAGGATGGCGGTCTGGCGCAGACGCTCCTGCCAGCCCTCCTGCGTGGTGTCGAACGACTCGTGCCAACGACGGCTGATCTCGTCGATGATCTGGTACACGCGGGGGAGGAGCTTGGAGAACGTGCCGATGGGCCACTTCTCCAGAGCCTCGGGCAGGATGGTGTGGTTGGTGTAGCTCACGACCTGCGTCACGATGTTCCAGGCGTCGTCCCACTCGAGCTTCTTCTCGTCGATGAGGATACGCATGAGCTCGGGGCCGCACATGGCGGGGTGGGTATCGTTGGTGTGGATGGCCACAAACTGCGGAAGCAGCTCCCAGTTCGCGCCGTGCTCTTTCTCAAAGGTGTCGAGCAAGCTGTAGATGCCGGCCGATACAAACAGGTACTCCTGCTTCAGGCGCAGCAGACGGCCGTGCTCGCCGGCGTCGTTGGGGTAGAGGATGGCGCTGATGGCCTCGGCCTCGGCGCGCTCGGCATCGGCCAGGGCGTAGTCGCCGCGGTTGAAGGCCTCAAGGTCAAAGTGCTCCTCGACCGGTTCTGCGGCCCAGACGCGCAGCTTGTTGACGGTCTCGCCGGCATAGCCCACGACGGGGATGTCATAAGGGACGGCAAGAATATCCTGCGTGTCCACCGTGCGGTAGAACGTGCGGCCGTTCTCCTCAAAGCCCTCGACGTGACCGCCAAACTTAATGGTCACGGCCTTGTCCTGACGACGGACCTCCCAAGGATAGCCGTGGGTGAGCCACTCGTCGGTGGCCTCGACCTGGCTGCCGTTGACGATCTCCTGCTTAAACAGGCCGTAGCGGTAGCGCATGCCGTTGCCGTAGCCGGCAATGCCCTCGGCTGCCATGGAATCCAGGAAGCATGCGGCCAGACGGCCAAGGCCACCGTTGCCCAGCGCCGGATCGGGCTCCTGGTTCTCGATGACGGACAGGTCAAAGCCCATGTCATCGAGTGCCTCAGCGACCATGTCGCGCACGCCAAAGTTGAGCAGGTAGTTGTCGAGCAGGCGGCCGATCAAAAACTCGATCGAGAAGTAGTACACGCGCTTCTTGCCCTCGGCGGCCGCACGGGCGTCGCTCTTGGTGGCAACGGTGCGCGCCTTCTCGGCCACGAGCTTGGCCAGGGCGTTAAAACGGTCGAGGTCGCTAGCGGCTTCGATGCTCTTGCCGCTGATGCTCATGACGGCATCGCGGTAGAGCTCGGTAAACTCCTGCTTGTTGTCGAAGATCTTATTCATACGTTCCTTTCCCCCGGGGATGTTTCTCCCGGAACGGTTATGACATGTATCCTACGCCCCCGCGGGGCGGGTAATTACAGTGGTAACGCCTTTGTTACGCTTTCTTGGCAGGAGCCTTAACAGCAGCTGCCTTGGCCTTGGGAGCAGCCTTTTTGGTGGCTGTCTTTTTGGTGGCTGTCTTTTTGGGCGTGGTGGACTTGGCCGAAGCCTTGGCTGCGGGCTTGGCAGCCTTCGCCTTGGCCGGAGCCTTCTTAGCAGCCGCTGGCTTGGGCTTCACCGAGGACGTACGCTTGCGCGTCGCCTTCTTGGGCTCCTCGACCACGGGCGGCTTATAGCTGCTGGGACCGCGGCGCTTAAGCACCACGCCTGCCAGGCCGGGTACCTTGATCTCGATGGAGTCCATTTGCCCGTTCCAGGGATAGGGCTCGCTCGAGCAGGTGTAGGGCTCCTCGCCGGCATAACCGCTGCCGCCAAACTCGGGACGGTCGGAGTCGAAGATGACCTCCCAGTCACCCTCGCGCGGCACGCCCACGCGGAAGCTCTCGTAGCTCGCCGGGTCAAAGTTGATCAGGATCACCAGGTCGTTATCGACGTCCTCGCCCTGACGCACAAAGCTCACGATGGACTGCTTGGAGTTATCCGCGTCGATCCAGGTAAAGCCGTCGTCGGTGTAACCGCGCTCGTATAGGGCGGGCTCGGCGGTGTACAGGTGGTTGAGCGCCTTAATGAACGCCTGATGATGACGGTGGGTCTCGTACTCCTCGGTCAGGAACCACTGGATGGACTCGTAGTAGCGCCATTCAATAAACTGGCCGATCTCGTTGCCCATAAAGTTGAGCTTGGCACCGGGGTGCGTCATCTGGTAGAAGGCCAGCGTGCGCAGGCCGGCAAACTGGCGCCACCAGTCGCCCGGCATGCGGCCGATGAGCGAACACTTGCCGTGCACGACCTCGTCGTGGCTCAGCGGGCAGATGAAGTTCTCGGTAAAGGCGTACATGATGGAGAACGTGAGCAGCCCGTGGTTGCCGGGGCGCCACGGAAAATCAGTCTGCATGTAGTGCAGGGTGTCGTTCATCCAGCCCATGTCCCACTTGTAGTGGAAGCCCAGACCGCCGTCCTGCGGCGGATAGGTCACGAGCGGCCACGCGGTGGACTCCTCGGCCATCATCATCACGTCGGGGTAGCGCGCCTCTACAGCGCAGTTGACCTGGCGGATAAACGCGCTGGCGTCCAGGTCCTCCTCGGTACCGTACTTGTTGAATTTCTTTTGGCCGGGATCGTCGATGCCAAAGTTGAGGTACAGCATGCTGGACACGCCGTCCATGCGAATGCCGTCAACGTGGAAGTTCTCGAGCCAATACAGCACGTTGGAGACTAGGAAGGATCGGACCTCGCCGCGGGCAAAGTCAAACTTGTGCGTGCCCCAATTGGGGTGAATCTCGTGCTCAAACAGCATGTGCCCGTTAAAGGTGGCAAGGCCGTGGGAGTCGGCGCAAAAACCGCCGGGCACCCAGTCCATGATTACGCCGATGCCGGCCTCGTGGCACGCATCGATAAAGTGCATGAGCTGCTGCGGGTTGCCGTAGCGCGACGTGGCGGCATAGTAGCCGGTCGTCTGGTAGCCCCAGGAGCCATCGAAGGGATGCTCCATAAGCGGCATGACCTCGATATGCGTATAGCCCATGTCGCGCACGTAGTCCACGAGCTCCACCGACAGGTCGTCGTAGGTGTAGAACTCGCCGCGCTGCGCGGGGAAGGGATCCATGGGGCCGGGGTAGTTGCCGTACTCGTCGGGCTCGCCCTGCGGCGAGTCGCCGTGGCGCTTCCACGAGCCAATATGCACCTCATAGATGTTGAGCGGCTGCGACATGTGGTTGTGGTCGGCGCGGCGCTTGAGCCACGCGGCGTCGTTCCACTTGTAGCCATCGAGGGTCCACAGCACGCTGGCGGTACCCGGAGGGCACTCGGCCTTAAAGGCGTACGGATCGGCCTTGTAGAGCTTTTCGCCCTCGTTGGTCTCGATGAGGTATTTATAGAGCTGGCCCTGCTCGGCGCCAGGAATAAAGCCTTCCCAAATAGCGCTCGTATGCACGGGCACCAGCGGGTTGGCTTCCTCATCCCAGTCGTTAAATTCGCCAATGACGTGGACGCTCTTTACGTCGGGCGCCCAAACGCAAAAGCGCCAGCCGCGCGTGCGCTGCTGCGTGTCGGGATGCGCGCCCATCTTTTCCCAGCTGCGCTCCCACATACCAATGCCAAACAGGTAGACATCGTCCTTGGAGAGCTCCGGTGCGTGCGGAGCCGGTTTGCGGGTTGCGGGCTTTTTAGCCGTTGGCTTTAGCTTTGTATCGCTCACGTTTGATCCCATCATGACGCGGCAGCGTGTTGCCTTGGTGACTAGATGCGAAAGGTCCAAGGCTGCACGAATCGAAGGGACGGCGAAGTTTCTGTGATTCGTTCCACCTCGCGTGCTCGGTGGAACTTTCGGCAGAAACTACGATAACACCTGTGCGTTAGTTTTATGGACGAAAGCGGATTTGCGGGGGCGTTTAATCGGTAAGCGACATGTTTATACCACTGGCAGAATTGCCGTGGTAAAACTCTTGACAGTTTTACCAATTAGGGTTTCAAAATTGTTAGTCTGACGTTTGGTAAAACGTTTTTAGCAGGTTGTTTACCATTTGACATCGAAAGGTTCGTTTATGTCCCAGACCGCCGCTCCCAATGTCGCTTTTATTTTCGATTGCGATGGCACGCTGGTTAATAGCACCCCCGTTTGGGCTTATGCTCAGCCCGAGTTATTGCACCGTCACGGGATCGATGTAACCGTGGATGACTTTGCCCAATTTGAGCACCTGTCGCTGGAGGACGAGTGCCAGGCCTACCAAGACACGTGGGGCATTGGCGCGAATGGCGAGGAGCTGTATCGCGAGCTGGGCGAGATTTTGATTGATGGGTATTCCAAGGTGCCGCCGCGTGAGGGGCTTCTGGCATTTTTGGATCAGGCGAAGGCGGCGGGCATTGCCATGTGCGTAGCTACGTCCACGCCGGCCGAGCTGGTGCAGTCTGCGCTCGCAGGTGCCGGGCTTGACGCTTACATGGAGTTTGTTACCACGACGGGTGAGGCGGGACGCTCCAAACAGTTCCCCGATGTGTACGAGCTGGCGCTGCGCCGCCTGGAGGAGCGCCATGGGTGCAAGTTTGAGCGCGCGTGGGTGCTTGAGGACGCCGTCTTTGGCCTTAAGAGTTCTGGCACAGCAGGCTTTAAGCGCGTGGGCATCTATGACCCGCACGGCCGCATGAAGCGCGATGACGTGCGCGCCAACTGCGATATCTTTATCGACAGCTACGAGGATCTTGACCTGGCCCGCGTGCTTTCGTTTGAGGGATAGGCGAGGACTGTGGCTTGTAAGGTATTGGTGGTCTGCGGCTCGCCCGTGGTGGCGAGCGCGGATCTGTTGCGTAGGCTAACGGGGGAGTGCGATCACGTTGTCGCCGTGGACTGCGGACTCGACGCGCTGCTGGGCGCCGGCTTGAGCTGCGACGTATATGTGGGGGATGCCGACACGGTGAGCGATGCAGGTCGCGCGTTGGTCGATGCCGGCACCGACTTTGAAGTTGAGCGCCACGACCCCTACAAGGACTATACCGATCTGGCGCTGGCGCTCGATTCCGTTCGCCGTCGCTGGCCGGGTGCCGAATTGGTTGCGACTTGCGCTACAGGCGGCCGTCCGGACATGGCGCTTTCCGTACTGGGCCTGCTCGCGGGCTACGATGACGCCCCAGTCTGGATTGCCGAGGACAAGGTGGTCTCCCGCATTCTTCACATAGGTGAGTCGTGGACCATCGAGGGCGCCGAAGGCAAGACATTCTCCATCATCGCCATAGCGCCTGGGACGGTGGTAAGCGAACACGGTCTAGAGTGGGAGTTAGATCACGCCTCGCTGGGCCTGTTGGCTGACACGGGCATCAGCAACATCGTCAGGTCAACAGCCACAATCCAAGTCCACACCGGCACCGCCATCGCTTACCTCTACAGGTAAGGTCTATCGCATCAGGGTTTTATCGGGACGGTGGATAGAAATATGCGCTCGAAGAGTGATTATTTCTGCCCCGTCCCAGGAAAACCCGTAAGTAAGAGATTCAACCCAAAAAAGTCCTTGCATCAAAGATAGTCTTCCCCTATAGTATCTCCTCGTCACGGGGGCGTAGCTCAGCTGGGAGAGCGCTTGACTGGCAGTCAAGAGGTCAGGGGTTCGATCCCCCTCGTCTCCACCATCGTGAATGCAAAGGCCATCGGTATTCCGAAGGCCTTTTTTCATGCCAAAATACCTTGCGCCGCAAACCCCTCCTACGCCAACAAAAAGTTGCACAATTTATTTCACATGTCTGTACATAGTTTGTTACACAAACGCGATTATCAGTGTAGATCGCCGTTCCATTTGGGCTTCAGGAACGACCCTAATCACCGCCACTACCTTAATAACCTGCATCAATGTGAACAACATCGCAAAACAGCCCCCTTGAACACGCTAAATGAACGAAATGTTGTCCAGTACTGCCCAAATCAGTTTCGCTAACAGCTTGTGCTAAGATATCTAACGTTACATGAGTTCAACTGTGCTCGCGGCTCCAGCAAGTTGCAAAGCGCAGGGTCGATCAGCATCCGGCCGTAACGGCGGTGCCAGAAACACCACGAGCTCCAATATCGATTGCCATGCGCGATTTTGCATTAGTTTTTATGGCTATTTATAAGTTCGCATTACGCTGTGCAATAAGTTGGGTTCGGCAAACTACAGCAGTTCTTCAGCTGTTTGCGTGCGGTTCAGTTTTGTACCCGCTTGACTGGCTCGCACGCAGCCAGCTGGGGATGCGGTCATTTTGCGATACATGTCCGCGTCTCTAGCCACTGCACTTTTACATACCGTTCACGGTGGGGCAGAGCCACGTGCTTGTCTGACTGGGCTCAGGGTTTGAATATGGAGCGCCTTCGCGCACACGCGCCCTGGCGAAGCCATACCCAAACCCCGTGAGCCACACGTAAGACAGCAAGGGGGTGGTGCTCGTGTGGTATGTGATCCAGGTCATTAACGGTCGCGAAGACGTAATGCGCGAGCGCATCGAGCGCATGGTGCCGGCAGGTGCCATGCAGGAGCTCTTTTATCCCCAATATCAAACCGAGATTAAGGTGCACGGCGAATGGGTCAATACGACCAAGCCGCTCTTCCCTGGTTATCTCATCTGCGATACGGCAGATCCCCGTACTGTGCAACAGTATCTGCTGCGCATGGACGACTTTGCTCGGGTGCTTTCCCAGGACAGTCAGTTTGTGCCGCTGGCAAAAGAAGAGGTTCAGCTTATTGGCGGCTTTACGCATAGGGGAGACCGCGTAGTGCCCATGAGCGAGGCTCTAAAAGACGGCGACCAGGTCGTGGTGACGGCAGGCCCGCTGCTGGGCCACGAAGGCCTTATCAAAACCATTAACAGACGCAAGAGCACTGCTTATTTGGAGCTCGACCTTTGCGGCCGACGCGTAACTACGCGCGTTGGCCTCGCTGTGCTTTCAGGTAAGCAGCGCGTAATGCGAAACCTTAAAAAGGCGATCGCCTAGCTGTAGGCGACTGTTTTACGGAACAGGAAGGATCCCCGGGGGCGGGGACGTAGGTTTGGAGGAAAAAGTGTCAGATAAAACTGAATATGCTGGCCCTGTAGTTGAGGGGGCCAACTCGACTGCTTTAGAGATAAGGCCGAGCGGCACATTGGCTTATCGATTTCTGAAACGGCTTTTCGATTTCATATTTAGCCTTTGTGTGAGCGTGGCGCTAGCCATTCCAATCTCGATTGTGTGCGTGCTTATTTGTCTAGAGTCGTCTGGCAGCCCCGTTTATGCTCAGGAGCGTATCGGCAAGGGTGGAAAGTCTATCAAGATTCTCAAGCTCCGCAGCATGGTCGCTGACGCCGGGAATGTAAAGAAGTACCTAAGTCCAGATCAGCTTCATCAATGGGAAGTCGAGCGCAAAGTTGATAACGACCCTCGCATCACCAAGGTTGGCCGGTTCATTCGTAAGTGTTCTATTGACGAGATCCCGCAGTTTCTCAACGTGCTAAACGGTGATCTTTCCGTCATCGGTCCTCGCCCCATTACAAGGCATGAGCTGGAACAGCATTTTTCCAACGAGGAGAAGGCTGAACTTCTTTCCGTTCAGCCAGGTATCACCGGATTATGGCAAGCAACCGCTCGAAATGATGCAACTTTTGAGAGTGGGATGCGACAAAAAATCGAGCTTCATTACGTCCGTAACCGTAGTTTTGCGATGGATTGGCAGTGTTTTATAGGAACGTTCAGCGTAATGTTTGGAAATAATAGGACCGGACGATGATAAATAACCAAACGCATATACATCTGAATAGTTGTCAACTATCCGATAACACTTCAGATTTTGAGAACCAATTAGTATCCATTATTGTGCCAATTTATAACGCAGAGAAATATTTATCCGAGACAATTCAATCCGTCGTCAATCAAACGTATAAAAATTGGGAACTAATCCTCGTCGATGATTGCTCAGAAGATAATTCTTATGAGATTGCACAGCAATTTTCAAACATCGATACAAGAATTGTTTTAGTTAAAAAGGAGTTTAATTCAGGGGCTGCTGAATCCAGGAATCTTGGAATTAAATTTGCTAGGGGAAGATTTATTGCATTTCTTGACGCCGATGATCTATGGGATGCAAATAAATTGCAGAATCAAGTTCATTTCATGATAGAAACACCGTCAGCAATGACGTTTACGTCATACGAAACTATTGAATCGGATGGCTCACATAGGAACTTCGTTCATGTCCCGGAGCGTATTAATTATGACGCATTTTTAAAAAACACAGTTACATGCAGCCATACAATTATGTTTGATACGAAGTACATTTCTAAGGAAGACTTGATTTGTCCGATCGCGTCGAAAATGTTGGTGTAAGGGTGACACCCTAGCGCCCGTTTAACGAAAAACGGCCTTCGTCCTAGAATCTGAAATCACCACAACAACAGGTTCTAGGAAAGGACGAAGACCGCTATGGGAATCTTATCAGACCCGACGCCGGACATGCTCGCCATGCCCCGTTTCGACGACGGCGCCATCGACATGCAGGAGCTGCTCCGCAGACTAGCCGAGCAGGTCGTGAACGCCGTGATGGACGCCGAGGCCGACCAGCTGTGCGGCGGCGGGGCGAACAGCCGAAACGGCTACCGCGAGAGGTCGCTCGCCACCTGCGTCGGCACGCTGACGCTGCGCATCCCCAAGCTGCGCTCCGGCAGCTTCTTCCCTGAGGACGTGCTCGAGCGCTACCAGCGCGTCGACCGCGCCCTCGTGGCCGCCGTGGCCGAGATGTACGCCACGGGCACGAGCACCCGCAAGGTGCAGAGGGTGGCCGAGAAGATGGGCGTCTCCAGGCTCTCGAAGGACCAGGTGAGCGCCATCGCCTCGAGCTTGGACGCAGATATCGAGGACCTATGCGGAAGGCCGCTCGGCGGCTCGCCGGTGCCCTATGTCTGGCTCGACGCGACCTACGTCAAGTGCCGCCGCGAGGGGCGCGTCGCCTCCACCGCCGTGGTCACCGCCATCGGCTGCGATGCGGGCGGCTGGAGGCGCGTCCTGGGCGTCGACGTGGTCGACACCGAGTCCTACGACTCGTGGCTCACCTTCCTGCGGGCTATCCACTCGCGCGGGGCGGCGGGCGTGCGGCTCGTCGTCTCGGACGCCCACCCGGGGCTCGTCCGGGCGCTCGGCGAGGTCTTCCAGGGCGCCGCGTGGCAGCGCTGCGCGGTCCACCTCATGCGCGACTGCATGCGCGAGGCCGGCTCCTGGCAGCTCAGGCGCCGCGTGGGCAGGATCGTGTCGCAGGTGTTCCGCG
>JABLTM010109258.1_pt1 | contig 23416 bp, 20 predicted proteins | sample 7160121 | NCBI WGS metagenome assembly JABLTM01 (sample SAMN14651224, study PRJNA627086) | human gut metagenome | isolation source: feces | host: Homo sapiens
CGGAATGCTCCAAAACATACGCCTTAATCTGCGGATAGGTTGCTCCATCTTGGAACTCCGACATATCCATATCTTCCAAAGAGAACTCAACCCGAATCTTTTTCGAGTCGACCTCACCCTTGGAAAGCAAGACAACCGTCTCACAATGCGCAGTGAAAGGAAACATATCGACAGGCTGTATATGCCCGACCTGATACCCGTTCTTTACCAGATACTTCAGGTCGCGGGCCAGAGTCTCAGGGCCGCAGGATATATATACGATTTTCTTTGGAGCCAGACGGCAGAGAGAACTCAGGAAGCGCTCATCGCTGCCGGAACGCGGCGGGTCCATGAAGACGACATCTGCACTCTCCCCCTTTGCCGCAAGATCTACCATGAAGCGGCTCGCATCGCCCTGCGTAAACACAGCATTGCTGATTCCATTCACTTTTGCGTTGATCTTCGCATCCTTTACCGCATCCGGGTTCAATTCCACGCCAATCACCTGCCCGGCAGACGCAGCTGCTGTCAGCCCGATCGTTCCAATGCCGCAGTAAGCATCAATGATCCTTTCCTTTCCAGTCAGATCTGCGTACTCGATAGCCGTCCGGTAAAGTATCTCCGTCTGCACCGGGTTTACCTGGTAGAAGGATTTGGGGGAGATGCGGTAAGTAACTCCACAGAGAGTATCCCGGATATATCCGGGGCCGTACAGAACCTGCTCCCGGTCGCCCAGTACCATACTAGTCTGCCGGTCGTTAATGTTCAATACAATAGAAGTAATCTCCGGATGTTCCTTCCGAAGTGCCTTTACGAAATTGTTCTTCGAAGGGAACATGGTGGAAGCCGTCACAAGCACCACCAGAATTTCACCGCTCTGGAAGCCCCGGCGAATCAGTACATGGCGAAAGAGACCAAAGCCGGTGTCCTCATTATAAGGCCGGATTTTAAAGGATACCAGCATATGCTCAATGGTCTGCATGATTTTCTGACAGGCTTCGTCCTCGATGCGGCAGTCCCGCACTGGAACAACGCGGTGTGAGTTTTCTTCATAGGTTCCGGAAATAATCCCACCTCTTCGATCTCCGGCAAAGACGTGATGAACCTTGTTCCGATAATACAGCGGATTCTCCATGCCAATGATGGGAAGAACTTTCCCGTAGGATCCAAGCAGCTTTCTCATAGTAGCCTGCTTTTTCGCCAGCTGCTCCTTGTAGGGTACTCCCTGATACTGGCAGCCGCCGCATTTCTTATGGACGCGGCAAATATTGTTTTCTGCGGAGAACACCTTTTCTACTGTTTTCGTGACCGTTTTTACTGCGGATTTATCTTTCCTTTTATAGCTCTGCTCTGAATACCCTGTAGCATTTACAGGACTTTTTGTATTCTTCTTTATTGCACCTTTACTCGTTCTCATATCTATTTTTTCCATTCTATTCCCAATTTTCGCAATGTTACAATCCATGGGATTCGAACTCTCTTGCCCGAATCGCCCAACGCATCTTGGTAGAACGTGCGCGGCTGTTGCGTGCGCACTCTTCGGCGGAAGGACGAATTACTTCCCGGCAGATATCCTCGTACAATCCGGCCTTCTGCATCGCCTGGAAAGATTTCTTCACCAGACGGTCTTCCCCTGAATGGAACGTCAGTACTGCTACGCGGCCGCCGGGCACCAGTGCGGACGGCAACGCTTCCAGAAAGGCATACAACACCTCGAACTCACTGTTCACATCGATGCGAAGTGCCTGAAAGACACGGGCACAGGATTTCTTTACCGCTTCCTTATGCTCCGCACCGGAAATAAAGCTGAGCGCTTCATCAATCACCTGACGCAGCTCACCGGTCGTCTCAATCGAACCGCGGCGCAGACGGTTCTTGATGGCTTTCGCGATCTGAGCCGCATATGGCTCATCGGAATTCTCAATCAGCATACCTTCCAGCTCTTCTTTCGTCACAGAACGCAGGCGCTCAGCGGCGCTTTCCCCCTTCTGTGGATTCATGCGCATATCCAGTGGACCGTCGCTCTTATAGGAAAAACCGCGGTCTGGATTATCAATCTGCATCGAAGAGACTCCCAGATCTGCCAGAATAAAATCGAACGGCCCCTCTTCTGCTGCAATTTTCCCCAGCTCTGCAAAGTTCTGCAGGCGCACGGTAAGAATCTCCGGCCCATATCCCAATGTGCGCAGACGCTCCGTTGTCTTCGCGGATTCGATCGGGTCTACGTCCAGAGCTGTCAGATGCCCTTCACCCTTCAGACATTCCAGCATGGCTTTGGAGTGACCGCCATAGCCAAAGGTGGCATCCAGCCCCTTCTGTCCCGGCTGAATCTGAAGAAAATCAATAATTTCTTTAACGCAGATCGAGATGTGCATACCGGCGGGTGTTCCTCCCTTTTCGATAACGTGCTCGATCATGTCCGCATACTTTTCCGGCTGATGCTCTTTATATTTTTCCTTATACGTCTTCGGATGTGTTCCGGAATAGCGTATCCGGCGCTTATGCGGCTTTTCCGGAGCATTTGTTTTGTTCTGGTTTTCCATATCCATCAGTTATTCTTCCTCATTATCTTCCTTATTATCTTCCTTATTAATATCATAGATCAGAATATCCACGCCATTTTCATTCCCATAGCCTTCCGCTCGAAAATGCGCGGCTTCCAGGTAAGGAGCCAACGCTTCACTGTCCGTCATAAAAGTCGGGCAGGCTTCGAAGGGACGCGGCTTGCTGTCCCGCTCAAAATAACCATTGTTGTCTACGAACAGATGGCAGGGAGCTCCGGTGTAATCGGTTCCCTCAAACATATATCTGGCGCACATATGGCGGATACCTGCGGCATTCGTAACCTGAATATCCGCCGCACCGGGAAGGACTTTACCGCAGAACAGGTCGGACTCTACGCTTCCTCCAAAGGGGATAATCGTTACCTTGCCGCCCTTTTTCTCCATTGTGGAAATCTGGCTGCGATCAATCGTTATTTTAAACTCCATGATTTTCTTCTCGCTCATTGTATTTTTTCCTTTCTTTTCCAGGTACAGCACCAAATTTAGAACGATCTCTTTCTGCTTTACAGAAACCGATTGCAAACTTTTACTGAATATGATATCATAGAATCACAAAAGGGAAAGCCAGAAACATCCGGCCTACCTTCTATAACAATAGCTGTTCACTATTCAAACAGCCGTCCGCTATTGCTGGTAGTGGGCGGCTATTTTCTTTCCTTGTGGATCTGATAGACAAGATTCGCAAGGGCTACCAACAGGATACCTATCTGGATCAAATCCGAATATGTAACGTACATTGGCTTTCCCTCCTTTCTTTCGTCTGGAGGGGTAGCCCCTCCGATCAAAGAGGGTAGGCCGCCTTTTCTATGCTCTAACTTTCCGTATCGTCACTATAACATAGTTTTTGCAATGTTACAACCATGGACGTTAAAGCGAGATATTGTGCTTACGATTCCATCCAGTAAAACACTTTCTGAGATTTCTAAAGTATTCCTGTCTGAACTTCTTGACACAGAGGAAATTCAGGAACTCAATCCGAATTTCTCAATGGAACAATTTCTGCTTTCCAGAGGATAAATTGGCCTGAATCGTTACCTGAATTTTTAATAAGCCGCCCACTATCGCCATAGTGAGCGGCTGTTTCTAATTATAACCGTTGTGGGAATTCATATAACAGAGTAAAGAAATATCGAATACGAAAGAAGAATTCAATATGCGATCATTTCCTCCAGCTTCTTGATTGCCTTTCCGCCGTCGATCATCTCTGCCGCAAGCTGGACGCCTTCCTCCGGCGTCTGCGCTTTACCGCCAACGTAGAGGGTCATACCGGAGTTTAAGAGTACGATGTCTCTCTTCGGGCTCTGCTCGCCGGTGAGGATGCGCTTCGCGATCTCCGCATTCTCCGCACCGGTGCCGCCCTTGATATCCTCGGGCTTAGCGCGGTGGAAGCCGAATTGCTCTGGAGTGATCGTATAGGTGGTTACCTTTCCGTCGCGAATCTCAGACACGGTAGTCTCGGTGCATACAGAGAGCTCATCCATGTAATCCGCAGCGCTGAATACCATTCCACGCTTTACCTTGCCGAGCTGCAGGATAACGTTCGCAATCGTCTCTGTCATATCCGGATTATACACACCAATCATGTTGAGCGGTGCGCCGGAGGGATTTGCCAGCGGGCCAAGGATATTGAATACGGTACGGATTCCCATCTGGGAGCGGGCCGGACCAACATATTTCATGGACGGGTTAAATACCGGCGCAAACATGAAACCAATACCGACGTCCTCGATCTGCTTCTCAACTTCCGCAGGGGTATGATTAAGATTCAGGCCCAGCGCCTCCAGCATATCGCCGGCACCGCTGCGGCTGGAAATCGCACGGTTGCCGTGCTTAGCTACAGGAAGTCCGGCAGCCGCAATAATGAACGCAGATGTGGTCGAAATATTGAAGGAGTTACTGCCATCGCCGCCGGTTCCTACAATATCTACATAAGAATCTACCTTCGGATGGATTTTCATGGCCTTCTCGCCGAGAACGCTGGCGCAGCCTACGATTTCATCGACTGTCTCACCCTTCATACGAAGAGCTGTAAGGAAGCATGCTGTCTGAACATCCGTGGCATTACCGCCGAGAATGATCTCCGCCGCTTCTTTTGTTTCTTCTAAAGTAAGATTCCTCCCTGCTACCAGCTTGTTTAAGATTTCTTTCATTTCCATTTTCGTTTCCTTCCGCGCCTTTCTATGCGTTCAGTTCTTTCCTGCTCTTACTATTCCTTATTCTTACTATGCGTTCAGCTCTGTCTTAAAGGTCCGAATATATTCCTTCGCTTTCTCCGTGTCGTATCCACTTTCTTCCATCAACTGGATGAAGTGACTTCCGACGATTGCTCCGTCGATGACATCCTTCACCGGAAGCACATCGGCGGCGGTACGGATACCAAATCCCATCATTACAGGGATCGGGGATACTGCCTTTACCTGCTTCAGGTACTCAGCCACATGCGCATGGAACTGTCCGCCGTTGCCAGTAACGCCCATGGAAGATACGCAGTACACGAACCCCTTTGCATCACCGACCAGCTTCGGAATACGGTCGCCAGATACCGGTGATACCAGCGGAATGATTACCGTCTCCTCGCGTCCAGCCAGAGCCTCCTTCAGTTCGCCCTGCTCTTCCATCGGCAGATCGGGAATAATCAGACCGTCGATTCCGATTTCCACGCAGGCATCCGCGAAGTTCTGTACGCCATAGCTCATGACCGTGTTGTAATACATCATGAAGATCAGCGGCTGCTCGCAGCCCTCGGCGCGAAGCTCCTTCACCATCGCCAACACCTTGCGGAGCGTGGTGCCCTTCAGGATGGAGCGATAGGAAGCGTCCTGAATCACAGGGCCGTCCGCCACGGGATCAGAGAAAGGGATTCCCAGCTCCACGACGTCTACGCCGGCTTCCTCCTGTGCGCGAATCAGCTTCTTCGTGCCTTCCATATCCGGAAGTCCGGCTGTGATATAAGTGATCAGCGCCTTCTCGCCGCGCTGCTGTAACTCCTGCATTCTTTTCTCAATTCGGTTCATCTTCTTCACTCCTCCCTAGTTCATATATCCTTTGCCGGAGAAATAGCTCTCTACGGTATGTACATCCTTGTCGCCTCTGCCGGACAGGCATACGATCATCGCCTGATCCTTCGTCATGGTCTTCGCCTGCTTGAAGGCATAAGCCAGTGCATGTGCGCTCTCGATAGCGGGAATGATTCCCTCCAGCTTGCAGAGCTCTGCGAGGGCGTCCATGGCTTCCGCATCCGTAACCGATACGTATTGTGCGCGGCCGCTGTCTCTGAGATATGCATGCTCCGGTCCGACGCCGGGATAATCCAGTCCGGCGGAAATGGAGTGTGCCAGCTGAATGTTTCCGTCGTCATCCTGCAGCAGGTAGGAACGCATGCCATGCAGTACGCCAGGCTTTCCTTCCGCCATGGCGCTGGCGTGCTTACCGGTCTCGATACCAAGTCCGGCTGCCTCCACGCCGATCAGTTTCACTTCCGGATCGTTGATGAAGTCCGCGAACATACCGATGGAGTTGGAACCGCCGCCGACGCAGGCCATAACGACATCCGGAAGCTTTCCTTCCTTCTCCAGGAACTGGCGGCGAGCCTCACGGCTGATAACACTCTGGAATTCCTTTACCATCTTCGGGTAGGGATGAGGGCCTACGGCAGAACCGATGATATAGAAGGTATCCTCAGCGCGCTTCGCCCAGGTGCGGATGGCTTCGTTGGTCGCATCCTTCAGGGTGTTGCTGCCGGAGGTTACACTGACCACTTCCGCTCCCAGAAGCTTCATGCGGAATACATTCAGCGCCTGGCGCTCGATATCCTCCGCTCCCATGTATACGGTGCATTCCATGTTGAAAAGGGCTGCGCCGGTTGCAGTTGCCACGCCGTGCTGACCGGCTCCGGTCTCCGCAATGACCTTGGTCTTGCCCATGCGCTTTGCCAGAAGAATCTGACCGATAACGTTATTGATCTTGTGCGCGCCCGTATGGTTCAGATCTTCTCTCTTCAGATAAATCTTCGTTCCGTACTTCTCGCTCAGGCGCTCAGCCAGGTACAGAGGAGTCTCTCTTCCGACATACTCCTTCAGATAATAATTATATTCTTCGATAAATTTCGGATCCTGCATCGCTTCGTTGAAGGCTTTCTCGACTTCCGCCAGAGGATTCATCAGGGACTCAGCCACGTACTGGCCGCCAAATTCTCCATAATAGCTGTTCTTCATATTCGTATCATTTCCTTTCCGGATTCCCTGCGCCGCAGGGAACGCTGTTATTTCTCAATATTTTCGTTATTCGTATTTCTATTTGTCGCTGTCTGCCGCACTGCTTCGGCGAAGCGGCGGATCTTTTTCTCGTCTTTTCCACTATCACCTTCGACGCCACTGCTGATATCCACAATATCCGGATGGAAGCAGTGGATTCCTTCCGCGACATTGTCCTCATTCAGGCCGCCTGCCAGGAGGAAAAGGCGCCCCGTCCGGTCAAAGGGAAGCTTCTGATTCAGCTCCCAGTCGAACGGCTTTCCGCTTCCGGGTATCGCCCCATCCAGGACATATCCGGCGATTGCTTTATGCTCCTCCGCTGATACCGGAGCCTTCGTGATGTTATAGGCCCGGAGAATCGGAATCCGGCAGACATCTATGGTGTCTTTTCTCAACTCGCCATGTACCTGCAGATAATGAAATCCAAGCTCCTGTAAGATCTCCGCCTGCTCCGGCGTGGGGCTTACCGTTACCGCTACCGGATGAATTTCCTCCGGCAGGACCATCAGGATCTCTGCAGCCCGCTTCGCCGTTATGTTCCGCTTACTCTTCGGATAGAAGAGTACCATCCCGGCGTATTCGATCCGGTTTCTCGCAAGCATCCCGGCTTCCTCCGGGCGGGTCAGCCCGCAGACCTTGATTTTCGGCATACTGCTTTGCTTCATGCTTCCCGGTACACCCTCTTCCAGTGGAGCGCCACCTGCTTCGGATTCTCCGATTCCATCAGAGCCCGTCCGATCAGGAAGCCGTTCGCTCCGGTTTCCTTCAGGTAGCGAACATCCTCATCTCCCAGAATTCCGCTCTCTGCAATCAGCAGGCATCCTTCCGGCACCATCGGCGCCAGGCGGCCGGTATTGTGAAGATCAATCGTGAAATCTTTCAGGTTCCGGTTATTCACTCCGAGGATCTTCGCTCCGGAGCCGATCGCCCGCTGCATCTCTTCCTCATCATGAACCTCCACCAACGCGTCCAACTGCAGGGATTCCGCCAGTTCACGGTATTCTTTTAACTGCTCATCATTCAGGATAGCTGCGATCAGAAGAATCGCGTCAGCTCCGATAATCCTTGCCTCGTAGATCTGATATGGATCAATCGTGAAATCCTTGCGGAGAATCGGAAGCGTTGTCATCTCCCGGATCTCTTTCAGATATTCCGCGCTTCCGTGGAAATGATCCTGCTCCGTGAGACAGGAAATCGCATCCACCGATTCGCTGTATGCCGCAATCCGCTCCGGAAGGGAGATTGGATTCGCAATCACACCGAGGCTGGGGCTTGCTTTCTTGAATTCTCCGATGATGGAGAGTCCATCCTTCGCCATGGCTTCATAAAAGCCGGCTGTCGGTCTGATGCAGGCAAGCGCCTGCTCTTTCACCTGCTCCAGAGAAGCTTTCGCCTTGTCTTCCTCCAGGCGTTTCTTTTTATCTCTTACAATTTCGTCTAAAATCATTTTCTAGATGACTCCTCTTAAAAAGTTTTCAATCATGCGTTTTCCATGCTGCGTGTAGATGGATTCAGGATGAAACTGCATGCCTACCACCGGGTATTCGCGGTGACGCATCGCCATGATCTCGCCGTCGTCCGTCTCCGCCAGCACCTCCAGGCAGTCCGGAAGTCCTTCCTTCAGAACGGAAAGGGAATGATAGCGTGCCACCTTGATCGGGCTGTCAATATCGGTGAAGATGCTGTTGCCCTTGTGGTAGATCAGCGACTGCTTGCCATGATACAGCTCCTTCGCGTAGCTGACGGTGGCGCCCAGTGCCTGGCCGATCGTCTGATGTCCCAGGCAGATGCCGAGGATCGGGATCTTATCCTGAAACTCTTTTACCACATCGAGACAGATGCCCGCATCCTTCGGTGCCTTCGGTCCGGGGGACAGCACGATCCGCTCCGGAGCCATGCGGTGAATATCCTCCAGCGTCAGCTTATCATTCCGGATCACGCGGATATCGCTGTCGAAGATTCCGATATACTGGTACAGGTTATATACAAAAGAATCGTAATTATCAATCATGAGAATCATAAGTTTTCCTCCTCTACCAGCGTCTTCGCCAGTGCCATTACCTTATTGCAGCATTCCTGATATTCCTTCTCTGGTACGGAATCAGCTACGATACCGGCTCCGGCCTGCAGATATACTTCCTTCGCTTTCTTGATCATCGTGCGAATCGTAATGCAGAAGTCCATGTTTCCGTTGAAATCCAGATATCCGGTCGCTCCGCCGTACAGCCCGCGGCGTACCGTCTCCAGCTCGTCGATGATCTCCATCGCGCGGATCTTCGGCGCCCCGCTTAAGGTTCCGGCAGGCAGGAAGGAGGATACCAGATCCAGCGGATGATACTCACCTTTTTTCTTGCCTTCCACCAGAGATACAATGTGCATCACATGGGAATACAGCTGCACATCCATGAAGCGGCTGACCTTCACGCTGCCAAACTCGGCGATCCGACCCATGTCGTTTCTCGCCAGATCCACCAGCATGACATGCTCGGCACGCTCTTTCTCGTCGCTTAAGAGTTCCTTCTGCAACGCCTCATCCTCCTCCGGCGTCTTGCCGCGCGGACGGGTTCCCGCAATCGGGCAGGTATATACGCGGTTGCCGCTCTGCTTTACAATCATCTCCGGTGAGCTTCCGATGATCTCGAACTCACTGAAATTAAAGTAATACAGGTAAGGCGAGGGGTTCAGCTCGCGAAGCTCCTGATACAGTTCGAAGCCATCCTGCTCTGTGCGGATGGTCCAGCGCTGAGAAAGCACCGTCTGGAAGATATCTCCCTCGCGGATGTAGTGGCGGATTTTCTCGACCTTCTCGCTGTACTCCTCCAACGTATCGGATTTCTTTACGATCACGCCGTCGTGATGAAACGCCGGACGCTCCTCTCTGGATTTGCGGCGAACGATGGTTAGAAGCTCATCCGCTTTGGCTGCTGCTCTCTGCTTTCCATCCCGGTCGTCGGCCTCCAGAATAATTGCCGTCAGTGTCTCAGCTTCGTAATCGGCTACCAGGAACTCTTTCATCAGCATCAGCTGGATATCCGCGATTCCAATCTCATCGGGGTTATTGTCCGGAAGATCTTCCGTGTAACGAATAAAATCGTAGCCGAGGCTTCCGACCAGGCCGCCGGTGAAAGGAAGCTCGCCGCCTTCGCTGCGAATTTCGAAAGAGCTATAGTACGCTTTCAGCGCATCCAGTGGATTTCCTTCGCATACTGTCTCGCTGCTATCCTGGCGGCGGATCACCAGCGCGCCGTCCCGGCAGGTAATCATTTCTTCTGGCTCCGCTCCCATAAGGGTAAATCGGTCATAGTTCTTATCATAACTTTCCAGTAAAAATCCGGTTCGGTCTCCGACCAGGTTGCGGTACATCGTGATTGCAGTTTCATTTACAATGCTGACGGTCTTTCGGTATACCCGGTAAATTCGCTTCTCCATAGATTTCAATTCCTTTCAATTTTTGTAACTGTCAGGGCTCTTATTAAAAAACGCCCCTGATCAATCTCCTCAATACCTTGGAGGAAATCCATCAGGGGCGAGTATCTCGCGGTGCCACCCTTCTTCTTCATACAGCCCTGGAACCTGTACACCGATCCGTTCTCCATTGCTTCCGCCGGTCCCAGATACAAAAAAAGGAATCTTCCAAAATCGGAAAATTCCAGCCACCCATTCTGTATGAACTCTTCTGATACGGAGGCATACGCCTCGATATCCGACCCCTGTAACGTGAGGACACGGCTCCGGCTACTGTAAATCTTTCACCTGGCATCTCCCAAACCCATTCCTGTTAACGTACCATGTCGACTCTCAGCGCCGCCGACTCTCTGTAAAGAACCTTTTAACAGTACTCTTCTTGTTCGTCGATTTTCTCTTGTTCTTCGTTCTTATGTCTGATAGTCTAGCACTTTCCTCGGAAAACGTCAAGTAAAATTTCCCTGCCTTTCCCAAATGTATGAGAAGCCAGACAGGGAACAAATCGCAATCACCGTCATTTTTGTAAAATACATTTCCCAATAGTAGTAGATATTGCATCTTTTTTGTGCTAAAATATGAATGTTCTGTGCATTCACTTTACAGAAAGGGGTTACAACAATACTATGAAGTTATTCGAAGAATTAACTCAACTTTTTGGTCCCAGTGGATATGAATCCCAGGTTCGGAAATTTATTAAAGATCGTGTTGCTTCTTATGCGGACGAAGCAATTGAAGACGCCATTGGCAATCTGATCCTGGTGAAGAAAGGCTATGGCGAGCATAAGAAGAAGATCATGCTGTCCGGCCACATGGACGAGATCGGTCTTCAGGTTATCAAAGTGGAAGACAACGGCATGATCATGGTGAAGTCTCTCGGCTGCTCCTGGATCTACACCACCTATCAGTCCCGCGTACAATTTAAGAACGGCGTCATCGGTGTTGTTGCCAGCCGTGTCCGCCCGGAGAACCTGGAAGGAAAATTCACGAATCTCTATGTGGATATCGGTCTCTCCAGTAAAGAAGAAGTTCTGAAATATGTGGATATCGGCGATACCGCAATCTATATGGGAAGCTATGCGGAGCTCCCCGGCAATCATATCGTAGCCAAGGCGATTGACGATCGTGTCGGCTGCTATATGATGATGGAAACCCTGATGCAGCAGCAACAGGCTTATAATGATGTATACTACGTTTTCTCCGTGCAGGAAGAAGTCGGCTGCCGCGGCTCCAAAGTGACCGCTGCCCGTATTCAGCCGGATATCGGCGTTGCTGTCGACGTAACTCCCGGTATGGACCGCCCTGGCGATCTGGAAGGAAATAATACCGTAGGCGCAGGAACGGCCGTAAAGTACTCCGATACTTCCGTCATCTGCGATGAGTACCTGGTGGAGACTATGGTAAATATCTGCAAGAGAGACAACATTCCCTTCCAGAAGGACGTCATCTATGTCGGCGGCACGGATGCCAGCTCGATTAACCTTTCGAATTACGGCGTAAAAGCTTGCGCGGTATCGGTCGTTACCCGATATACCCATGGTCCAAATGCCATTGTCAGTGCGGATGATATCAACGCTTCCATTCGCCTGCTCCGCGGATTTATTGATTTTGAGTTTGAGTTCTAACGATACGTTTTAAAGATAGTTGAATACAGGAAATCCCCTCCGTAAGGAGGGGATTTCCTGTATTCTCAATAGTTTTCTAATCCTATGCCTGCATCTCCACACGGCACCGCTTCTTATAGAACGCAATCCCATAGCAAAGCACCTGCCGGAAAGTATCTTCATAATCTTTCGCATATCCGCGCTCTGCCATCTGATGCAGCGCCCGGTCACAGTCTGGCTCCATATCCTCCGGAGTACGAGAACACTTTGCTTCAAAAATTGCCACCCGACCATTTTCCGAATCAGAGATCACGATATCGCTGCGTCCTTCACCATGCTCCCGGTTGGACTCTACCATATAGCCAGCACCGGCAAAGATACCGGCAAGAAACGCGTGGTAATAATCCTCCCGATAATCATGATAACTGATCGTCTTCCGCAACAACCGATTCATCTCTTCGTTAATAACAGCCGTGTCACCTTCCCATACAGCATCAAACAGTGCCTTTCGATTCCAGGTCCTTGCATTTTCTCCAAACCACCGGACAATCGTTGCCGCAAAAATCTCACGCACTTCTTCATTGGGAATTACAAGCGCTACACTTCCTCTCGGCAGACAGGCCTTTAACTCCTGCTCACGCACACGGGTCAAATATCCGGTCAGGTAAAGAACACTCCATAGATTTTCCTCCGATGAATGGAGATAATCATACGTGAGATTCTCCTCGATCGGCTCTACAATATATCCGCCTGACAGCAGGACTTCCAGCTTTCCCGTGATACTGCTTCCGGCATAATCAATAAAGGAACGAATAATAGCGTTATCGCTGGTATTTCTCCAGTATTCCACAGGCTTTGCCTCCGGATTCTTCTGAAGATCCCGCAAATAATTCATAACATCCCACGGGCAGTACACGTCACATTCGCCAAAATGATAACCGTCATACCATCGCTTCACTTCTTCCATATGTTTCTCCGCCCCGGCATCCCGGAGAATACGATCCAGATCCTTCTGCGTAAAGCCAAAATATTCATCCAGACGCGAAGCTGTGATCGTATCCGATACAAAATTATTAGCTCCGGTAAAAATACTTTCCTTGGAAACTTTAAGGCATCCGCTTACAATGGCAAACTGAAGCGTGTCATTATCCTTCAGGCTTGTAATCATCATCGCACGGATAATCTCCAGCATCTCCGAATAATAATTATACGTACTCGCCTTTGACAGCGGCACATCATATTCATCCAGCAGAAGAATTACTTTTTTCCCGCAATAACGATTCAGAAGCTGCATCAAAAGTTGCAGAGAACGAGATACTTCTACGGCACTGCCCTGCCGGTTTCGAATCTTTTCAAACAGTTCCGCCTCCGGAACACTGATGTTTTTGCTCTCCAAAAGATATCTGTGTTTTTCAAACAAACACGAAATCTCATATTCCAGCTGACCGTAGGCATATAAAAAATCCATACCATCTACATTTTTAAAAGACAGAAAAACTACCGGCCACTGATTCATCCATTTGGCACACAACTGCCTTTCCGACAAAATCTCCAGGCCTTCAAAAATCGGGCGGCTGTCCCTTCGGATATCGAAGAAACTGGCCATCATACTGAGCGCCAATGTCTTGCCGAATCGGCGCGGCCGCGTAATCAACGTAACTTCCGCAGCTCCTTTTTCCAGAAATTCACGGATCAGAGCCGTCTTATCGACATAATAGCATCTCTCTTCCCGAATCTTCTCAAAGTCCGAGATTCCCACCGGAATTTTTTCTTTGATCATAAACCGCCTGGCACTCCTTTCTCCGCATCTCTAAAGATGTGAAACTCTGCTTACATGATAACATTGCGCCTTTCTTTTTACAAGGCACAGATTTTCGCCTTTTTCCATTTGCAAATATTTTTGTCTATTTTGTTTTTTTCTTTGACATATTGGCGTTCTTATGGCATCATCATAATCAGCAGGCTGTGAAACAAATTTCGTATGCCGCTTGCGAACGTGCAAGCCGGCAGATATTATCATACAGGAGGTTCCTTTTATGGTAGAAAAAACAAATCATTTTCTCTCGCTGAAGCAGGTTACGATCCGGGATCCGTTCTTCTCCCCGGTTCAGAATACCGTCATCCACACGATGATACCATACCAGGAGAAGGTTCTGCATGATGAGATTCCGGATATCCGCCCCAGTCATGTAATCCGGAACTACCGGATTGCCGCCGGGGAAATCGAAGGCACTTACTACGGCCGCGTATTCCAGGACAGTGATCTGGCCAAGTGGCTGGAAGCAGTCGCCTACTCGCTGACCGTGCAGCCGGATGCGGAGCTGGAAGCAAGAGCGGATGAAATTATCGACCTGATTGGACGAGTTCAAAAGCCGGACGGCTACCTGGATACATACTTTATCGTGGCAGAACCGGAGATGCGCTGGAAGGATCTCGGCGACTGCCATGAAATGTACTGCGCCGGACACATGACGGAAGCGGCGGTTGCTTACTACGAGGCGACCGGCAAGACAAAGCTTCTCGATATCTGCTGCCGTCTCTGCGATCATATCGACCGCCGTTTCGGCGATGAAGAAGGAAAGGTTCCCGGCATTCCCGGTCACGAAGAGATCGAACTGGCGCTGATGCGTCTCTACCGCGTCACAGGTGAAGACCGCTATCGGAAGCTTGCGTCCTACTTTATTGACAAGCGTGGTCAGGACCTCGATTTCTTTAAGAAAGAAGCTGACGCCCGCGGCGGAGACCCGAACAGCTACATCAACCGCCAGCTGATCACCTACGCACAGAATCATGCCCCCGTGCGGGAACAGGATACGGCGGAGGGTCATGCCGTCCGCTGCATGTATCTTTACACCGGCGCGGCCGATATCGCAGCCGCCAATCAGGATGAAACTCTGATGGAAGCCTGCCGGAAAGTCTGGGACAACATGACAAAGCGCCGGATGTATATTACCGGCGGAATCGGAGCGACCCATCAGGGGGAATCCTTCTCGACGGATTACGATCTGCCGAACGACAGCGCCTACGCGGAGACCTGCGCGGCTGTCGGCGTCTGCTTCTTCGCACGGCAGATGCTGGAGGCCGATCCGGATCGCCGCTATGCGGATGTGATGGAGCGCGCGCTCTATAACGGCGTCTTAAGCGGCATGCAGCTGGATGGAAAAAAATTCTTCTATATTAATCAGCTGGAAGCCGACCCGGATGCCTGCTCTACTGCATACGCCTACGGCTCAGAAGAATACACGCCGGAGCGCATCGGCTGGTATGACTGCGCCTGCTGCCCGCCGAACCTGGCTCGTCTGGTAACTTCCATTGGTTCCTATACCTGGTCCTGCGGAGAAAATACGATCTACTCGCATCTCTTCCTCGGCGGAAGTGCGGACTTTGACTTTGCAGGCGGCGGAATCGTGAAGCTGGAAGGAAATTATCCCTGGGACGGCACACTTACTTATACGGTTTCTCCAAAGAATCCGAACGCGACCTTCACGCTGGCGATCCGTCATCCCGGCTGGTGTCGCAGCATGACCGTAACGGTAAATGGCGAAAATGTTTCCGAAAGCACAGTCAATGAAAAGGGCTACTGGGAACTTTCCCGCGCCTGGAACCCCGGCGATACCGTGATCTGCCGCATGGATCTGCCGGTGAGAAGAATCTACGCCAATCCGCTTGTCCGCGCAGACGCCGGATGCGTGGCTCTGATGCGCGGCCCGATCGTCTACGCGTTCGAGGGAATCGATAATGGGGAAGATCTCTCCGCGCTTCGAATTCCCCGTGATGCTGCTATTGAGGCACTGCCCTTCAACGCAGATCTGCTAGGCGGAGTTGTCGCGTTGAAGATTGCCGGACGCCGCTTAAAGCCGATGGATGATCTGTACTCAGACTACCCGCCGGAAGAGGAAGAAGCTGTACTTCAGGCGATTCCGTATTACGCCTGGTGCAACCGCGGCCGGACACATATGAAGATCTGGATGCAGGAGTAAGATCCACAAGCTTCTCTTCCTGACAGTTCCAAAAATCACATCGGTTTCCGCAAACAACACGAAATAGAAACAGGGCTGTCGCATTAGCAAATATTTTTTACTTGGCAGCAGCCCTGTCTTATGTCAAAATGGCATCGAGCTATATTTTTAGAATAGCTGTTTCTTTCCACAAGTGTATATAGTTATTCCAGAGATTTCTGTAACTGCGTTTTTTCAGCCGATTCCATGACAAATACGATTTCTTTCTGTATTTTGATGCGTCACAACTACTTTTTAACCGTTTCAATGTGTGTATAGATATCTGCTCGTGATATATCGCTTTCATTTCCATAGAGTTCTTTACATTCGGCTACAAAAAAGGACTGTTTCACAGGAAAGTGTTATTCCGAATAAAAGGCGAAAAGAAGTGGATTTTGATTCTGAAACATAGTATAATCAATATAGATATTCACTTTGACTAAATTTGTTAGAAAAGTATACTTTTAGAGAAAAGTAAAGGAGGTTCATCTATGGTAGCAATCGCTTCGGTAATCAAATACGAAGGCGATAACAGCACCTTCATTTGGAAGCACCCATGCGAAGACTTCAACACATCGTCTCAGTTAATTGTCCACGAAGCACAGGAGGCAATCCTTTTTCTGAATGGACAGGCACTGGATTTATTCGGACCGGGACGATACACGCTGGAAACAGAGAATATCCCTATTTTGCGCCATCTGATCAACATTCCAACAGGCGGTGAAAGCGCATTCCACTGCGAGGTCTATTTCATCAACAAAACCGAGCAAATGGCAATTCGCTGGGGAACGGACAGCAAGGTACAGTATGTAGAGCCCACCTACAAGTTCCCACTTTCCATTGGCGCGAGTGGTGAAATGTCTCTCTGCGTAGATGATTCCCGCAAATTGTTGGTCAAATTAGTCGGTACAGAACGAGTTCTGAATCGTCAACAGTTGACTACTTATTTTCGCAGTATCCTGATGACGAAGGTGAAAACCTACATTGCTCAGACGATGCGCACTAATACCATCAATATCTTCGAGATTGACGAAAACCTTGAGACATTTTCAGCAGATATCCAACAGAGGCTGGCTCCTGACTTTCTTGATTATGGCGTGCAGCTCAAACGTTTCTATGTCACTACAGTGGTTAAGCCGGACGGCGATCCGCAGTATGAAAAGTTTAAGGATCTGCATTTTCGCCAGTATGCCGATATAGCGGAGGCAAAGCTGAAGCAGCAGACCGATGTAATCCACGCACAGACTGAAGCCCAGAAAGTTGTTATTGATTCTCAGGCACAAGCTACTAAGCGGATACAGGAGGGCTATACCTATCAGCAGGAACGCGGATTCGATGTGGCACAGGATGCCGCCAAAAATGAAGGTGCAGGCCAGTTTTCTAGTATGGGCATCGGACTGGGGATGATGGCTGGTGTTGGCGGAACGGTCGGCAGCATGGTTGGCGGAGCTGTATCTGACGCATTTGTGGGGATGGCGAAACAAACGCAAGTGACAGCAAACCGCTTCTGCGACCAATGCGGAGCTGAACTGACACCTGGTGCGGCATTCTGCGATGAGTGCGGCGCACCACAGACAACATCAGACACCTGTGTAAAATGCGGCTTTAAGTTCATCAAACCCGGCAAGTTTTGTCCCAAATGCGGCGCAAAGAGGGAGTTCTAATAATGAAAAAGGACAGCTCAAAGGGCTATATCATTCTTGGCATCCTATTCGTCTTGATCAGCATAATTGCATTTGCCGTCCCTTCGGCAAAAACTACAGCATTTTGGGTCTCCTATGGCTTTACCGTGCTGGCGTTTGCTGCTCAAATTACTATTTGGAAAGCGGCTTTTAAACGCTCTGGGTCTTTAAAAAGTAAATTTCTTGGTTTCCCAGTCGTTCATATTGGCATTGTATATCTTGTAGTTCAGATCATCGCCTTTGCCATATTTCTGTTTATCCCTGTACTTCCAGTTTGGAGTGCCGGCGTTGCCTGTTCCGTAATTGCAAGCACATCTGCCGTTTGTATGATTGTCTCCAATGCCGGTCGTAGCGAAATTGAACGGGGATCTGCAAAAGTGCAGAAAAAAACTTTCTATATTAAGAAACTGCAAACCGAGGTTGAAACACTGACTGAGGCTGAAACAGATACAGCAACAAAATCAGCATTGGCACAGTTGAAAGAGAAAATCCGTTATTCTGATCCTATGAGTACCGAGCAGATAGCAGATATTGAAGATCAGATCACTGCAAAAATTGGTGAACTAAAATCTGCTACGAACAAAGCAAAAATTATTGCCGAACTTAATTTGCTTTTAGACGAACGAAACAGAAAAATCAAAATTTTGAAATAATTTGGAGGGAAAAGGAAATGAAGCAACTAACATGTGAGATGTGCGGAAGTACAGACTTGATTAAAGAAGACGGCGTGTTTGTATGCCAAAGTTGCGGATGCAAATACTCTGTCGAAGAAGCCAAACGTCTTATGATCGAAGGAACGGTGGACGTTCAAGGTACAGTTAAAGTTGACAATAGCGCTTTTGTCGAAAAGTACCTTACCAACGCCAGAAGAGCTCTCGGTAAAGACGATTGGGAAGAGGTTGAGCGATATTACAACATGGTGGAGCAAAATTCTCCTAGTAATATGGAAGCCGTGTTTTTCAGTTCTTTTGGAAAAGCAATGCTGTCTCTTACTGACAGTGAATATTACAAAAGGCAGCAGAAATTTGACGTGCTGAATAAGTCAATCTCAGTAATTAACGATTACTACGAGGAAACAACCGAAGATAAGGAAAAAGTTCTGCGACAAATAAGTGATGCTATAGAAAAAATGTACGCAGTTACATTTGTATACAACGCGAACACATCTGGACTGACTGTGGGTAGTCGCAACTGGACAATTCAACTAATGAACTCCGTACGGTCTGCATTTTTAACCGAGTTGAAGCAGATTCAGGAGGTGCACAAAGATGAAGCATTTATACAAGAACTGATTGACAAGAACGCAACTGGCAGACCGACGACAGGTGGTTGTTATGTTGCCACTGCTGTATATGGCTCTTATGATTGCCCCCAAGTGTGGACACTTCGCCGTTTTCGTGACTATACTTTGGCTGAAACATGGTATGGAAGAGCATTTATCCGCACTTATTATGCAATTAGCCCTATCCTTGTCAAATGGTTCGGGCATACTGAATGGTTTAAGAAAATGTGGAAAGGCAAACTCGACCGTATGGTTGCCAACCTGAATATCAAGGGTATCGAAGATACTCCTTATGAAGATCGAAACTGGTTTTAAGGATTTACATAAACTGAAGGATAGTCCTAACCGGCAGGGAAAGTAAATTTCCCTGCCGGTTCAATACAACTGCCATTCTTCAACGGATCAGTTTACATTCTTTATGCTTTCAAATTTTTCTTCTCAGCAAAAATGCTTCTCCCGGCGCCGGGATAAATCCACGTTCATTTCCACCGATAATCTTGTCATAAACTTCCTCCGGTTCCCCACAATGTGCTGCAATCTGAGGCGCATCATACGTTCCATAATGGAACGGTATCAGATCTGCCTGAAGGAAATGATTCGCCAGTACCACCGCCGATGTATGATTCAGGTGATACTCGCAGGTGGATACATCAAGTGCCAGAAGATCCACGGGAGGGATTCGAAGGTGTTCCTCCATTAGGCGTGTGTCTCCCGGAAAATAAATTCGCCCATCCGGCGTATTCAGAATAAATCCGCAGCAATCACCCATGCGATAAGGTCGCCCGCCCCGCGCCAGATCCTTCAGCTGCCAGGGATGATCTGCCGGCATCGATTCCACCAGGACATCTCCGATCTGTTTTGTCTCCCAGACACGAAGCACTTCCATCTGTTCCTGTGGAATTCCCTGCCTGACCAGACGTTCAAATACTGCCAGCGTTCCCGTCATCGTAATCTTTTTCGCAGCCAGCGCCTTTGCTGTCATTGGTCCCATATGATCTCCGTCCGCATGCGTATATAACACCTGACAATTATTTGGAATTTCCGACATGTCGAGAGGAATCTCTGTCTTCAGCGGCAAACCGATTTCACTGATTGCCGGTGTCCCTTCTTCTGGATTTTTTTCTTCTTTTTTCATCAGGACCGGATCAATGAGAATATTCGTACTGCGGCTATGAACAAGAAATCCTGCTCCGGACAGCCAGTACACAACGGTATCCCGGCTCTCTTCAAACGCAGAAGCCGGAATCGGAACCGCTGCTTTTCTTTTTATGACCTGCATATTTTTTGTCTTCCTTTCTGCTCGCACTATTCCGACCGGCATAACCTTCCTTTCAAGATTCTTGCCGGTCGGATTTCTTTTTTTCTCGTAACGATTCAGAATCCTGGTTATTTTGCTGCTTCGATTGCTGCAAGATACTCATCAACAAGATCATTGCCAACAGCTTCCCGTACCATATCATAAACCGGTGCTGCCTTTTCTTTCATCTGAGCAATCGTTGCATCATCCAGATCAATCACAGTAACGCCCTTGCTCTCTACAGACTTCAGATTCTCTGTCTCCGCCGCCTGAGCAGTATCCGTCCCGTACTTTCCGATCTCGGTAAAACACTCATTCAGAGTCTCCTGCAGATCTGCAGGCAGAGAGTTCCAGGTGTTTTCATTCATCAGAATCGTCGCTACGAAAGCAATGTGTTTCGTATTGATTACATATTTCTGCTGTTCATAGAAGTTAGAACTCAGGAAAATATCCAGAGGATTCTCCTGCGCGTCTACCAATCCCTGCTGCAGTCCGATATAAAGTTCGCTGAAGTCCAGAGGTGTCGCTGTTGCTCCCAACGCGTTCCAGTATGCCATATGATTGTTATTCGTCATTGTGCGAATCTTGACACCGGCGAAATCGTCAACGGAACGAATTTCCTTATTGCAGGACATATAGCGGAACACCGTCGGAAACATCTGGCAGAGATGCAGATCTGTACCTTCAAAGCTGGCCGCCATTTTATCTGTAAATCCGGTAAGAACTTTCTGTGCCGTTGTAATATCATCATACGTATTCGGCAGATCGAACAGTGCCAGATTCGGAACGAACGTTACCTGCGGAGCCGTATTTCCAATAACCATAGTGACATTACCAAGCTGAACGCCTTCTACCAGCTCTGCATCAGATCCCAGCTGTGAATCCGGATAACAGGTAATATGAATCCGCCCCTCCGTCTTCTCTTGAATCAGATCCGCCGCATACTGCATCGTTTTTCCGATTGCTGAATCTTTCGTGGCTGAAGTTCCAATCGTAAAATTGTACTCTGCATCATTTCCGGATGACTTTTCACCTTCCGTTACAGCCTCTGTTCCGGAAGCCGCCGCTTTTGTCTCTGAAGTTCCGGAAGAATTTCCTCCACAGGCTGCAAGTACCATAGAAGCAGCGATAAGAATACCAAGTGTTTTTTTCATCTTCATTGTCTTTCCTCCATTATTTAATCATTCTATATCAGGCAAAGAGAAATCTGCGGGATAAACGTAATCAGAACCAGTGCAATCAAGAACATAGCGATAAAAGGAATTACCTTCTTCCCGATTTCCATTACCGGCGCACCGGATGTGGAGCTCGCAACGAACAGATTGAGTCCAAAAGGCGGAGACGCCAGCCCTATCGTCAGGTTACATACAATTACAATTCCCAGATGCACCGGATCAATTCCGAATTCCGCGGCAATCGGCATCAGCAGCGGGGAAAGAATCAGGATTGCCGGTGCTCCATCGATAAACATGCCAAGAATCAGTAACGCCACATTCAGCAGGATCAGGAATGCAATCTTGCCGCTGATCGCTCCGGAAATGAATTCTGCCAGTGCCTGCGGTGCATTCAGCATCGTCAGTACACGACTAAATGCCGTAGCCAGAGCCAAAAGCACACAAAGCGGAGCAATCGATTTTACAGATTCCAGAATCAACTCCCACAATTTTCTCAGATTAATCGTGCGGTAAATTGCCATTGATACCAGTACGGCATAAATAACCGAAACACAGGCAGCCTCCGTCGGAGAAAAAATACCGCTGTAAATACCACCAAGAATAATCACCGGGCAGAGAAGCGCCCAGAAACCGCTCTTCATAATTCCGAGGAAACCACGGGAATGCAGCTTCTGATAATTTGCTCCAATCTTTTCCTTATCTTCTCCATGTATCCGGCAATAAATGTAACAATAAGCCATCAGACATAAGGCGATCAGGCATCCTGGAAGAATTCCTGCCGTAAACAATGAAGTAACCGATGTTCCCGTTACCAGCGCATAGTTTACGAAAGAAATACTCGGCGGAATAATCAATCCCAGGCCGCCCGCAGACGCAACAATCGCAGAGCAAAAGCCGCGATCATAGCCAAGAGATACCAACAGCGGCACAGTCATAGCTCCAACTGCAGCACAGGTGGCCGGACCACTTCCGGAGATAGCGCCATAAAACAGACAGGTGACAATCACAGCACATGGCAAACCTCCCGTACGCTTTCCCAGGAAATAGGCAAACAGATCAAACAGCTTTCCGGAGATTCCTCCCTGCGCCATAATGGTTCCGGAAAGAATAAACAACGGAATCGCCAGAATCGGTGTCGAATCAATTCCTACAACCATCGTTCGAATAATATACACAACGTCTGCAGATAACGCCGTGTCCAGCATGCCCGGAGTAATCGCTGCAATTCCCATGGCAATCGCTACCGGGAAGGAAAGCATAAGGCATACAATAAAAACAACAAATAATACCGCTGTCATAATGCTTCTCCCTTCTTTTTAAAATACGCGATCACCGGTTCCACAATCATCTGGACTCCACGGATAACCGCAAGTCCAAATCCCAATACCGTTGACAGATAAATAAAGGTATACGGAATTCCAAGTGCGGCACTGACTCGTGATGTCTTCTGCATCGAAGCCAGCAGATCCAGTGAATTCACAAACATGCACAGAAAAAAGATCAGCGACACTATTCTTACAATCGCCTGCAGTACGGTCCAGATTTTACTGGGAAGCAGTTCTTTCAGAATATCCAGGCGCAGCATGGAGTCATTCCGCACACAGTATCCCAATGTAAGGAACGTAATGTACACAAAACAGTATCGGCTCAATTCTTCCGGCCATGATAGTGAATTATTGAATACATATCTCATTACAATCTGAAGCAGCATAATTAATGTTAATGCAATTAGCAGGATTGCAATCAGATATTCTTCCAGGTGTTTGTCTAAAAACTTCAAAACCTGTTTCACTCTTACCATCTCTCCTTTTGTCTTCTGATTCTCCGGTCGGCCTTCCAGGTGAGGTCAGTATAAAGCGCGCTTCTTTGTAAATCAACCAAATTATATTGCTGAAACTCCCGGATTTTGGCAAAACCACAAAATCGGAGAGTTATGTAAAAAAAAGTAACCTGTCAAAATAATGGGGTGCCGTAACGAAGATTCTGAAAACAAGTGATAAAGACAGTCGATACAGTATATTGCACAGAAAAGGGGCGCGGGGCTATTTGCCCGCACCCCTAAAGGTGAGCCGGCTTTTCTGTTGGCTCTGGCTTCTCAGTAGGTTTTGCTGCATCAGCCG
>JABLTM010039207.1_pt1 | contig 23311 bp, 21 predicted proteins | sample 7160121 | NCBI WGS metagenome assembly JABLTM01 (sample SAMN14651224, study PRJNA627086) | human gut metagenome | isolation source: feces | host: Homo sapiens
AACCTTTCTGTCAAAATTAATTGACTGTACTTAAGGAGTTGGGAACGAGCCTCGTTTCCTGCTCCGATAACTATTATAGCGAGGTGTTTCGAAAAATACAATGGTTTTGCACCCCCGAAAATGCAAATGTCGAAATATTTACAAATATCGTTAACAGATCGGCCATATTTTCTTAATAGTTCGGCCGCAGTTTGGTATATATGGTTTTGATAAAAGCAAGCGCTTGCAAAAAACGCTGAAGGCATTTATAAAAAGATTAGCTGAATGCTGATGACGATTGTACACAGAGAAGAACGTCAGATTTGTACCCTTATTTGCAATGAAGGAATCAACAGGGCGCTTATGATTTCTTTTCTTAATGGGGTTGTGAATCTGCTGCAAATGTGATAGAATAGTCATATATCATCACACAGGCAATGGAGGCAATGCAGAATGAACGAAAAGAACAAGATCGTTGCCGATTCGGGCAACACGATTACATTCAGCCGTGTGGGCGAAAAGGAAACTCCGCATGAAGTATTGATGAAAGTTTATTATTCAATGCGCGAGAAGGGCTATGACCCGGTGAGCCAAATTGTCGGCTACCTCATTTCCGGCGACCCGACATATATCACGAGCTATAACAATGCGCGGTACCTCATCCGCATGTTTGAGCGCGACGAGCTGATTGAAGAGCTTGTGCGCACCTATGTTGAACAATACAACGGGGACGACACGCTGTGATCTATCATGAACTCGGCAGAACAGGAATCAATGTTTCAAAACTTTGTTTCGGTTCGCTCACAATGGGGCCGTTTCAGCGGAATTTAACGCCGGCACAGGGAGCGGCGCTTTTTGAATGCGCCTTTTCACACGGCGTTAATTTTGTTGACACGGCGGAGATTTACGGCACGTATCCGCACCTGCGTGAGGCAGTGCGGCTGAAGCCGGATCTTGTTGTTTGCTCAAAAAGCTATGCCTACGACAGAGCGGGCGCGGAGGCAAGCCTCCGAAAGGCACTTGAGGGAATCGGCAGGGATTATATCGATGTTTTTCTGATGCACGAACAGGAGAGCATACATACAATACGCGGGCACAGAGAAGCATTGGAATACTATATTGAAATGCGCAACAAGGGCTACATTCGCGCTGTCGGATTGTCCACACATTATATTGCGTGTATGGACGGCGCATTGAGGCATCCGGAGCTTCAGGTTTTGTTTCCGCTTATAAACAAACGCGGTTTTGGCATTGCAGACGGCACGGCCGATGAAATGCTCGCAAAAATTCGCGCCGCACATGCACAGGGACAGGGCATCATTGCAATGAAACCTCTCGGCGGCGGACATCTTATTGCCGAACGTGAGGCGGCATTGGATTATATTCTTAACCTTGACGACTGCATTGACACAATTGCGATCGGAATGCAGAGCGTGAATGAAGTTGAATATAACTGCCGTCGGTTCAGCGGCGAAAAACCGGATGAAAAGCTCTCGGCCGAGCTTGCAAAGGTGCGCCGCACGCTGCTGATTCAGGAATGGTGCGAAGGCTGCGGAACGTGTGTTGCTGCATGTCATAACCATGCTTTGAGAATTGAAAACGGCCGCGCTGTTGTCGATCAATCAAAATGTGCACTCTGCGGTTATTGCGCAAGAGCCTGTCCGCAGTTCACCATTAAGGTTATTTAAGTCCCTTGGGGCAAAACGAAAACAAACAAAAAAACAGCCGCCCGGCGCAATGACGGGTGGCTGTTTTAATATTAGTAGAAAGGAAAGAACAGTGTCGATTATTTCATGCCGTAACGCTTCTTGAACTTATCAACACGTCCGCCGCTGTCAACGAGTTTCTGGCGGCCGGTGTAGAAGGGGTGGCACTTGGAGCAGATTTCAACCTTGAGTTCGCCCTTTACGGAACCGCTCTTGAAGGTTTCACCGCATGCGCAACGGACGATGCTTTCGCCGTAGGAAGGATGGATGTCCTTTTTCATAATTTTCTCCTGAAATATCTGTGGAAATGATTTCCACAACAAACTCTCGGCGATGTAACAGCATCCCCGATGCTGAATCATTATACACCCGAATATGCATTGTTTGCAAGCTTTTTTTGCAGATAATGCAAAATATATTTAAATCAGGCGGCACAGTCCGCATGTGTGGGCGAACCGTTCATTCGTGCCCGAACAGCTGCGGGTGTTTCTTCAATGCGGCAAGCAGCAGCAGCCCGAGTCCGCCGCAGAACACAATTTCGCCGACGAAGACGGAGAACGCGAACAGCGGAATCGACTCCGGCATTTCAGATATTTTTGCGATAACAAACGGCATTATGAACGTGTTTGCTGCAATCGGCGGCAGCGGAGCAAGCCATGCACCAAGGGGCATGCCGCCCGGCAGAGTACGGGAGGTGTTTTTCCCGAGTTTCCGAAGAGCAAAAGTTCCGATTGCGCCGATAAGCGTTGCAAGGCTGCCGAAAACAAGATCATACGGCAATGCGCCTGTTATCAAATTGGACAGCAGGCAGCCGACAAACAGCCCGGGAATCGCGGCCGGGGTAAAATACGGCAGAATTGTCAACGCTTCGGATACACGAAACTGAAATACGCCGCCCACGGTAGGAATAAAGCTCGATGCAAGAGACAATACCGTGTACAGCGCAGCAATTGCGGCAGCCGTCGTAAGCTGCCGGGCAGATATTTTTTTCATTTTTTTCTCCTTAGTTTTGTTTTTTTGGCATATGCCTCTGTGAGGATGGTTTCGAACTCACAATACAATTATACCACCGAAAGAATATGTTTGCAAGGGCAGCAGCCGACATATTCCATACAATAAAAAAGAGACCGCTTTGCGCGATCTCTTTTTGGTCGTAGTTTGTGTTGATCGATACCGCAACCGAATGCGCGGCGGGCAAGCAGCCCGCTCAGGGATTGGCCGAAGGCGGGGGCGTTTCGGCCGACGGAGTCGGTTTCGGCGTTGCAGTCGGGGTTGGTGAATCCGGCGGTTCGGGCGAAGTCGACGGCTCGGGAGAACCTGAGGGTTCGGGTGTCAGACTCGGTTCAACTGTCGGGGTCGGCGACGGCGTTATGGCCGGGGTCGGTGTGGGTTTTTCGGGACGATTGATAGTGCCGTTCCAAAGCCCGTGTGCAATGGCGTATTCGTAATCACGCTGCGCAAGTGCGGAACGAATGGTCGAACCCGCTTTGTATTCATCGCCCCAAGGGTTTGCCTTGTCGGGATCGGTGGGATCCCAACCGCGGGTGAAGATGTCACCGATGTTAACTTTGTAGGGTGTGGGCTTGCCGAGCGGACCGACACTGCTCCAGTTATCGTATATAACAACTGTTGTGCCGTGCGGAACATTATCAAAAATCCACTTTGCATCGTTGCAGGCAAGCCTGATACAGCCGGCGGATGCAAGGTTGCCCAATTTGTTGTATTGCTTATACTCCAAATCGTATTTATGAATCGTGTAATACGGCACGGAATGGAAAAGTATGCCGCCAACAATGCGGGTTACATACTGCCCGTAGCAGGGACCCATAAGGGTGTGCCAACTGTAGCGTTCCTTGGTTTTGAAGATGCCGCGCGGTGTTGCATAACCTGCGGAGCAAACCATGGAAAGATAGGGACGGGTGTAGTTGCCCTCTTCGTCAATGCAATAAACGGTAACGGTGTTTCCCGCGCGATTGATGCAGATAAGATAAGGATAACCGTATTTGCCCTTGATGTCAAGATCCTCATAGCCCTCGGTTTTTTTTAGCTTACGCATGAATTTTTTTCCTGCGTCGGCATATTTTGCTTCAACCGGGTCATCGGAAGGATACGGATTGCGCGAGGGCGACGGAACAGCTGTCGGCACAGGGGTAGGCGTAGGCGCCGGTGTTTCGGGCACATCGGTAACAGCGTCCGTTGTCGGAACGGGCGTTTCGGTGGAGCCGGGATCCTCGGTATTATCATCCGGCGTTTCAGTAGGCTCAAGGGTCGGCGAAATGCTGCCGATGAGGGGCTCTGGCGTGGGCGTGTCGCCGCCGCCGGTACAGGAACAGGCTGCCAAACAGAAGATTGTGGCAAAAGAAAGAATGATACCAATGATACGTTTCATAAAAGAAACACCTCCAGCGTGTCGCTTTTTGAATAAAATACGCCGAAAAAACTGCAATAATATTTCGGCGGCTGCGCACCGTGCCTTCAACCGTGCATCGGCAGTGTGTATTTTAACGGATAATCGACAAAATTTCAATAGGCGAAAATGCCGAAAATAAAAAATTCACAAATTGACCATAATTCGCACATCCGATTCTCGGCAGCTTAAGTCACATAATGAAAACGAAAAAGCAGCGCCGCGGAATTGGGCATACAGCGGCGTTGCGGATTGAATAAAACCGAAATCGGAAATCAGTCGAGATAATCCTTAAGGCGCTTGCTGCGGCTGGGATGACGCAGCTTGCGAAGAGCCTTGGCTTCAATTTGGCGGATACGCTCACGGGTGACATTGAATTCCTTGCCGACATCCTCAAGCGTGCGGGTTTTGCCGTCGTCAAGCCCGAAACGCAGGCGAACGACTTTCTCCTCCCGCGGGGTGAGCGTGTCAAGCACTTCCGTGAGCTGCTTTTTAAGCATTGCATATGTGGCCATGCTGTCGGGTGCGGGGGCATCATCATCGGGAATGAAATCTCCGAGATGACTGTCCTCCTCTTCGCCGATTGGCGTTTCGAGAGAAACGGGTTCCTGAGCGATTTTTATGATTTCACGAACCTTTTCTTCGCTGATGCCCATTTCTTCCGCAATTTCATCGGGACGGGGCTCTCTGCCGAGTTCCTGAAGCAGCTGCCTGTTAACGCGAACAAGCTTGTTGATGGTTTCAACCATGTGCACGGGAATCCTTATAGTGCGCGCCTGATCCGCAATTGCGCGTGTTATCGCCTGGCGGATCCACCATGTTGCATATGTTGAAAACTTGTATCCCTTATGATAATCAAATTTATCAACCGCCTTGATAAGGCCGAGATTGCCCTCTTGAATCAGGTCAAGGAATTGCATACCTCTGCCGACATAACGTTTTGCAACGCTGACAACAAGCCTGAGGTTCGCTTCCGCAAGCTGCTGTTTGGCCTCTTCGTCGCCGTCCGCCATGCGCTTTGCAATATCAATTTCCTGGTCGGAGGTCAGAAGCGGCACCCTGCCGATTTCTTTAAGATACATGCGCACGGGGTCATCGATTGCGATTCCTTCGGTTACGGCAAGCTTGGGATCAATTTCCGTAACATCCTCGCCGGCGATTTCAACGGGGTCGATTTCTTCAACAACGTTGATATCCGCATCTTCAAATCGATCATAGACGACTTCCATCTGATCAACATCCAATGCGTCGTTGCCCAATGTGTCAATAACCTCTTTATAGGTCAGTTCACCCTTGCTTTTGCCGCGTTCAATCAGCTCGTCCACTTTTTGCATGGGAGTCAGCTTGGTTTCATCTGTCATGTATTTTAACCTCCTTGGTTGATTTGTGATATTTTCTGTTTAAATACGTTTAATAAAGCAACGCCGAATCTGCCGAACACGCATCAAACTCCGAAAAGGATTTTCGGCAGGAAACGAATCAATAGGATTTTCGGCAGAACCCTGAATCAGGTTTTCCGGAGCTTCAGCATAAGATTCATCTGTTCGCGCAAAAGCTCCGCTCGCTTGGCTTTGTCGGCTTCCGCTTCGGAAAGTACTGCAAGCTGACGTATGCGCTCACTGTATTTATCGTACAAAATAGAGCTAATGCAGTCGGCGGCGGATTCAAGCGGAGATGTTATGTCCTCTGCAAGTGCAGCTGCGGCGCCCGCGATCTCGCTTTCATCGCCGTTCAATTCCGCAAGTAAAAGCCGAACATCCGGTTTTTCGGCGGATTTGTATGCCTCCGTGAGCATGGCGGCAAACTTTGCCGTCCCCGGCGTTGAAAAAAGTTCTGTTGAAAAATTCTCAAGCTGTTCGATTGCGGCGGCATCCTGCCTTGAAACAAGCATACAGGCAAGCAGAAGCTGCTCCGCCTTTTCGCGTTTTTTCAGCATCTGCGGTTTTTTGTATCCGACGGAGTCGAATGCGGGTTTCGCTGTCGCGGGGGCAATGCCGTCTTCGGCACGCTCGGCATCAACACCGCATTGGCTTTGGATAACCTCCCGTGCTATGCCGCTTTTTTCGGAAACAACTTTGATATAGCGATCGCGCTCCACCGGCTCAAGTGAAGCAAGAAGCCGACATGCATCGGAGGCGTATTTTTGCCGTCCGTCTGCGGTGTTAAGGTCAACCGCATTGGCCATTGTTTCAAGTTTAAACATAACGGCCGTAAGAGAAGCATCCTTAAGCTTGAGGAACGCTTCGGCTCCGTTCGCACGAACGAATTCATCCGGATCCAGCCCTCCGGGAATGACTATGACACGCGGTTCAAGTTCCCCGCGGGCAATAATATCAACTCCGCGCAGCATTGCTTTTTGTCCTGCGGAATCTCCGTCATAGGCATAACAGACCCGCTTTGCAAACCGTCCCATGAGGCGCACCTGCTGGCTTGTAAGCGCGGTGCCGAGGGAAGCAACGGCGTTGTCGATTCCGGCTTGATGAAGGCTGATAACATCCATATAACCTTCGACCATAATAAGCTCATCAAGCTTTCGCCCTTTCATAAGGTTGATGGCATAGATATTGTGACGCTTGTTATAGATGAGCGTGTCTCCGGTGTTCATATACTTTGCACCTTCGCCCTTGCCGATGATGCGTCCGCCGAACGCAAGAACGCGTCCGCTTGCGGAAATGACGGGAAACATCAGCCTGTCGTGAAAAAAGTCAAAGGTTTTTGTTTCATCCTTGCGTCCTTTTATGCAAAGTCCGGCAGAAATAAGCTCATCGCGCGTGTAACCCGCGGAGGTCATATGTTTAAAAAGTTCATCCCAATCATTGGGTGAGTAACCGAGTCCGAAACGGACAGCCGTGCTGCCGTCTATACCGCGGTTAAGCAGATACTGCCGCGCCGGAAGTCCCGCATCGGAAAGCAGCACTTGGTGATAGAACATTGCCGCCTCACGATTTGCTGCATACAGCCTGTCGCGCAGGGCCTTCTCTTCGCGCAGTTTGACATCGTTGATTTCGTTCGGCATGTCCATGCCCGCCCGCTGTGCAAGAAAACGCACTGCATCAGCGTAACCGAGGCTTTCGGCCTGCATGATAAACTGAATCACGCTCCCGCCGGCTTTACAGCTGAAGCAATGAAAAACCTGCTTGTCGGGGCTGACGGTGAACGATGCATCGCGCTCGGGATGAAAAGGACAGAGTCCCCAAAGACGCCCGCCTTTCGGGGAAAGGCGCGTGTATTCGGAAACGACGGAAACGATGTCGTTTCTGTTCATCAATTCATTGAGCCATGTCTCCGGAAATGCCATTATGTCCTCGCCGATACAGTTTCAAAAGCGGAAAGGCGGCCGAAATCGAACCCTCTTCTCCCCTTTACATTTATACATTACGACATGAAACGGAAAATTCCTGCAAAAAAATTTGAAACAAGCCCCGAAATTAAAAATATATTTTCAGACAGATACCTGTTGAGCATGAAATAAGGCAAAACACGAACAGTACTGCGGCATAATTGCATCCTGCGAGCGCATTTCAATGTACGGAACAGGTGCCGATTCGGCTTAAAAAATGCCTTCCAGGGAAAAGTCGTTTGTTTCCGTAAAAAACGAGAACCATCTCTTGATTGCGGAAAAGTTTTCAATGTATTCATCCCGTCCGCCGTCCGCACCAAGGTCGGCAATTGCGGCGGCATAAAGCTGAATTTCAAGAATATCACGGTGACTGAACAGCAGTTTCAGCGTCGGTTCCGAATCCATAAGAAGCCGATAAATGCTCTCTCCGGCAGAATGAGCGGCGGAAAAGTCCTCCGTTTCGGCAGCATGACAGCCGGCGTCAATCATCGGAAGAATTTTCCGCTCAAGTTTTTTTATATAAATGTTAGAAAAAATAAAGACAAAAACGAGCAGAAGCATTCCGAAAGCCAGTGCCGCAACAGAAACCGCGGACTGATTGCGTATATTTGCGTTTGCTTCTTTTTTCATTGCGTTCGGCTCAAGATTTTTAAGCGCTTCTCTGTTCTTTTTTTCCTGATTCATCATACGGTTCCTCCGTGACGGGCAATGCATTTTGTTTTGCCGTGCATTTTGTGCGGACAAAAGACGGCATCATTTTTTTTCGTGCAGATTCGTAAAGCGTGCGCGAACCTTTGCGCAGTTTTTTTGCTTTTGCTGAACATGAACAATTCCGCCTGAATCAACGGACATAAAAAGGCAGTCCTCGGCCCGGTCGATCCCGAACCTTTTCAGCAATGCATAAAATCCTTTTTCGTCCAACCCTGCCGCCCGAACCGCCTCCGAATGAACCTGTCCGTCGCAGATAAGCAGCAATGCGGGCATGGCTTTTTCGGATTCAAGCTTCAGTCCTTCGTTGGTCGGGGTTTGAAACGGTCCTTTCAAAAGCACGCTGAGTCCGCCGTCCGTTTCAAGGATGGCATACTCGACCTGCGAGATTGAAAACACATCCTTCATCCGCAGCTGTTCGGCAAGGTCAAATAAACTGTAATTAGCTGCACGCATGGCATCCTCGCGCACAACCCCTCCGGAAATCATAACAAGCGGACTTCCGCAGACGAGTTTGCGCAGCTTTTCGCTTTTCAGCGACATGAACGAAATCAGGCGGTGCAGCGCAAACATTGCAATGATCGGAACAACTCCGTACAGCAGCGGAATCGCGGGATCGGACATCGGAAGCGCCGCAAGGTTTGCAATAAGCAGCGTTATTGCAAGGTCAAACGGCTGCATATCGCTCAGCTGACGCTTGCCCATGAGCCTGAGAACAACAAACATAAAAATGTACACAAGCAGCGTTCGTATAAAAAGTGTTAACATATTTCTTTACCAGCCTTTCATCGAAAAAAGTATTTGCAGTTTGGCTCAAAGCGATACATTCGGAAGGACTGTGTGCGTAAGATGCCGCGCAATGCGTATACTTTTTGCATCGCCTGTGCTATAATGATTTCGTACGGCATGAAGCGAAGTGTCCGCAAAAATAAAAGGCAGCAACAGGCAGCAGGGTGCAGCATGGATAAAAAACATCGGAACAGCGAAGAAACATACGAAAAGTCCGTTGAGCGGCATGAACGGCAAAAAATGCGCCGCGATCGCCGCCGCAAAAAACATGAAAATAAGTATACGGCACGACATCAGCTTTTGCGCCTGCCGATTCTTGTTCTGCTTGCGGCAGCGGGTATGTTTGCGCCGAAACTCCTGTCCTCCTGTCCGCAGCAAACGGAGCGCATATACAGCCGCGCGATCTATCCCGTGATTTCGCGGGTTTTGGGTGCAGCAAGCAGCATATTCCCGTTTTCTGTGGCCGAGGTGCTGATAATTTCCGTCGGCACGCTTCTTGCGGTCACACTCGTTGTGCGGCTGTTCAAACTCGTGTTTTCAAAACTCCTGAAACGGAAACACAATCGAATGCGCTTTTACAGCTGCCTGATTTCGCTCGGAATGTTTGCGGGCGCGATGCTGAATATTTTCTATGCATTCTGGGGAATAAATCACTACAGAATGCCCGCTGCTTCGCTTTTGGGACTTTCGGATGAACTTGAGCGCGTCAACTCGGCAAAATCCGAATTCATTGCCGCTGCCGAAACGAGTGACAATTCGGCATCATACGATATTTACACCGAAATGCTTGCATCAACCTGCGAAAAAATTGCGGCTGCGGCTGCGGAGAACAGAAGCCGACTTCGGGAGAACGAAAACGGTGTGTTTATCGCGGACGACAAAAACTCAGAGAATTCGGCTTTATCCGCAGTATTCAAAAGCGTTCAAACGGCATATTCCGCGCTCGGCAGTCAAAACGAATTGTTCGGCAATCCCGTCTTTTCCGCAAAATCGGTGCATTTTTCAAACATGCTATCGCGCCTTGATATTTCCGGAATCTATATTCCGTACACTGCCGAAGCGAATGTGAACACCGAGCAGCCCGCGCTTCTGCTGTTTGCTTCCGCTGCGCATGAGACCGCACACTATTTCGGCTTTGCAAGGGAGGACGAGGCAAATTTTATTGCTTATTATGTCTCCGGCTTTTCGAATGACCCCGCCCTGCGCTATTCCTGCGAAATGCTTGCCCTGATGCAGTGCATGAATCGGCTTGCCTCCGTTGACGAAAAACGTTTTTACAGCGTCCGTGAACGCTTCTTCACACCCGCAATGATTCGCGATCTCGCCGATTATTCCCGTTGGACCGAGCAGTACAAAAACGATCCCCTCGGCAGCGCAAATAACAAAATTAATGACGCCTACCTAAAACATAACGGCCAAACCGCCGGCGTCAACAGCTATAACGATGTCGCAGAGCTGCTGATTGCGTTTGAAATGCGGAAATGAAGAGGTTGACATGAATGCGCGGGGCACAATCAGCATGACGCATATCACTGAATTAACATTTATAATCAAATAACCATAACAAACACTTCAATTTGAAAATGTACTTAATATTGCAATTTTTGACGCATGATATTGCTTTTTTTGCCGTTTTGCGATATAATTCGTATTGAGATGCCGGGCGGCTTTTGCGATGTTATGTGGCCAAACAAAAAACGGTTTGCATTTAAGAACATGGTTGGTGCATATTTCAAGAGACATTTTGCGTTTAATATGCCGCTGAACAAAAAAGACATGAAATGCTTTAACGGGAGAAAAATATGAATCAAAAAGAAATGCCCATTCCGTATATCGGAGAAAAACCGTATATTTTCGTTAGCTATGCACATAAAGATTCCGAAGTTGTTATGCGGGCTATTGCGTTGCTTCAGCAAAGCGGATTTCGTGTTTGGTATGATGAGGGCATTGACCCCGGCTCGGAGTGGCCGGATACGATCGAAAAATACCTTGAACGCAGCAGCTATTTCATCGGATTCATTTCGGCAAATGCACTTGATTCGAACTATTGTAAATGTGAGCTGCATACGGCATTTAATGAACGTAAGAAAATGCTTATTGTCTACTTGGAAAACATTAAGCTGGAAGGCGGTCTTAAGATGCAGCTTTCGTCACGCCAGGCGATACATTGGTATAGATACGAAAGCGAGAATGCTTTCTTTAAAAAGCTTCTGACTGCGCCCGGATTGAACGATTGCCGAGAATCGGAAAACAAAGTCAAAACAATAAATGCTTCAACAGCCGCACAGGCAAACAGCAATACAGCAGTGGAGCTTCACCCCGCAGCTGCGGAACAGAACAATAGCGTTGAAATTGCAGCAAAGCATAACTCAAATGAAGCGCAGGCTGCCGAGCAACTGAAAAGTTGCTGCGGAAATACTTCGGATGAAGCGCAGAATGAACACTTTGAGATTTCAATTCTTTACGAAGATGCGGACTCAATACGGAACTACGTTCACGAACATTATGACGAAATGATTTCAGCATCAAGTATTGCGGTAAGGATATCGGTGCATCACAAACAAATATCACGTTTAGACATACACGGAGATGTTGACATTGATATCAGTGCTTTGTGGGCTGACGTCAATATTGGAGAAAAAATAGATGAACTGCACATTTTTTACGATGGATACAGTGTATTCGACATTGGACAGATAAAAAATCTGCCCAATCTGAGAACATTGGAAATTGAAGAAATTGAAGAAATTGAAGAAACTCCTCCTGTGAATTTTTCAAGCTTCGAATATTGTGGAAAAAAATTAAGAAAACTTGTTTTGCATTGTTTCATTAACGAGGAGGTAATTCACTCAATTTCAAACATTACAAGCTTGCGGCATCTCGACCTTGGAAACGGTAGCCGGAGTGAAATTCGGGATATAAGTCCTTTAGGCAATTTAAAAAATCTTAGGACGCTCGTGATAGGCGGGACTCTGCGCGAGTTGAGTCCGATTGCGCGGCTTGAGAATCTTGAAGAGCTGACGATATTCAGCAACGTGCTTTCGGATATTTCGGTGTTGGGAGAATTAAAAAGATTAAAAGCGCTTGAAATATACAGGTCAGAATATCGCCCGCAAGACATGCCGAAAGGCATACTAAAAAGATTAAAAGCGCCTAAAATATACGGGTCAGATTATATTGACTTGAAAGCGTTGGAAGAGCTCACAAACAGCATGCAATGTTTAGTAGTGAAAGTGAAATGCATTAATAACATTGATTCACTGACGATGCTTGCAAACCTCAGGCATCTTGAACTTCGTGCCGAAAACATAAAAGACATACGTCCGCTGCGCAATTTGAAGCGAGTGCGATATCTGGAAGTTTCAAAAAACTTTTGGACTTCATTGCAGATTAAACAAATTGCAAAAGAGCTTGGTCTGGAAGTAGCGAAGTACACCGATCATTACCTTTTGACAAAGTGAGACTATCTTTAAATAATCTGCATGGCGGCACTTTTTACGGCAGAAATGACTGACGGTGGCGCCGGTTATTTCGCCGATTGATATACACAGAAAGGAATTATCAAAATGAACGGACATGTTTTTTTTGCAGCATTTGCGGCGTTGTCCTTCCTTGTCGGGGTTGGTTGTCTCGTTCGCGCGCTGTACCTGTTTAAAACCGGAAAGCGGGCGAAAAGAGTTCTTTCTTCGATACAGATTTTCACTATAGGTGTGTTTTTTTCGGTGCTGTTGATTTTTATTCCAATATGCTATACCAATAATGCATTGACGGACAGCCACAGATACATTCGGCCCTTTTTGCTTGCGGTTCACAATTCGTTCAGAGTCTTTATTTTGGATGGAGATTTTGACACCGTTACGAATGCTGTTGCAGGACAAAACACGGAACTGTATATAATTTTCACGTCATATGCAGCTTTTTTGTACGTACTTGCCCCGTTGATGACATTCAGCAATGTTTTGATGTTGTTTAAAAACGTTATGGGAGAGGTGCGCTACAGATTCCGATTTTTCAAAAAACATTATATAATGTCTGAACTTAACGAGAAATCCATTGCACTGGCGAACAGCATTCGCAAAACGGATGAGAAAGCTGTTATTGTGTTTGCCGATGTCTTTGAGCATGACGATGAAGAAAACTACGAATTGATAAATGCGGCGAGGGACATTAATGCAATATGCCTTAAAAGGGATGTTACGCACCTGAATATAATCAAAAAAAAGGGGGATGTTGAAATATTTCTGATTGGTGAAAACGAATCGGAAAACGTCAGCCAGGCAGTGCAGCTTACCACAGAGCTAAATGAAAAGAACAAGAAGCATAATGTGAAGATATTCGTTTTTTCAACAAAGCCAAGTGCTGCATACACTATTGACTCAGTTGAGTATGAAAAACTGTTGGAGCATGCTGTTGAGCATAACTGCGACGATAATTGCTTCAAGCTGCGCCGAGTGGACGAAGTTCAGCACTTGATTTGGGATATTATTCCCAAAATGAAGTTATATGACATTGCTCATAGAAGCAAAGAGGACAGGCTATCCGTTCTGATCGTTGGCTTTGGTCAATACGGTATAGAGTTTTTTAAAACTCTGCTGTGGTATTTCCAGTTTGAGGGCTATACCCTTGAGATAACAATCATTGACAACAAAGGCACAAACGAAAACGATTACATCAGCAAAAAAATCAATCGTGATTTCCCGGATGTACTCAAATTCAACCGCTGTAAAACCGAGGGGGAAGCAAAATACGATATTGTAACATTCTCGGGCGTTGATGTTGACTCAGCGGATTTCGATAACTTGATTCTTCGCGGAGGGACAAGCATTGAACACGAGTCGAATAATGATGCGGATAAAGCTGTTCTTGAAAGAATTCGCCGAATAAATCTTGCTTTTGTTGCTCTTGGCGATGACGATGAAAATATTGAAATGTCGATACATCTTCGCATGCTGTTTGACAGACTGAACGAAATCAATAATAAACAGGCTAAACAGATGGAATGGAGGAAAGAACCCGTTGAGATTTTTTCAATTGTTTATGATGAGCGCAAGTCGGGAATCATTCGGGATGAAAAATGCTCTGCGGGTAATTCCTGCGGTTTGAAAAATCATAACGATACACCGTATCATATTCACTTCGTGGGCGGACTGTCTTCTCAGTTTGATTATTCATGCATATATGATGCAAAGCTTGAAGACAGTGCATATAAACAGCACAACAGCTGGGTTGATATTGAACAGAAAGTACATAATGAATGGTTGGAATCGGGTGATAGCGATAAAATTACAGAAGTCAAACGGTATGACTGGGGATTTGAGTACGAATTGACTCCGGAAGCGCAGCGCAGTTCGAGAGCGAAATTCGAAAAATATGAGTACTACCGTATTTCGTCAATGGCCAAGGAGCTTTACAAAAGAGAGCTTGACAATCAAGAGATCCTTCGGGTAATTACGAAATGCTCGAAAAAAGAAGGCAGAAGTACTTGCGAATGTGAAAACTGCATGAAAAGGAAGCGCAGCGAACATATGCGCTGGAATGCATACACAATGACACTCGGTTATGTTCGTGGCTCATACCGTGCAGATAGAGCAAAGGTACATAACAAGCTTTGTGCATGGGACGACTTGTCAAAAATTGACAAACATAAGAATTAACACGAATTAAAAAACGTGCTTTACAACGCAAGTACTGAACCAAGGGTTGGAAAGGAAATAAATGACATACGGAGTATTTATAAACTATAAACACACACATAAGCATCTTGCGGGACGCATATATGATTTCTTTGTTACGAAAGGAGCCGGTCCGTTCATGGATGATTATGCAATGAATCAGGATCGGGACTATCGTGAAAGACTTCTTCATGAGGTCCGGAATGCGCCCTATTTCCTTTGTCTGCTGACGGAGGATGCCGTAGAAGAACTCTGCACACTGAACGACAGCAGCGATAATGAAGAGAACATTTATTTTGAGGAAATTAAAACCGCATTCGAAAGTGCAAGAAAAATCCTTGTCCTTACATACGGGAACATCGACTATAAGGTGTTAGGAAAACTCCCGAAAAGCATCAGCGGGATTAGATACATCAACCATTATAAAATTCCGGAGGAAAATCGTCTCTTTTATAACGTTATGGAAGAGCTGCATTCAAGAGACATCGACTATGAGATCTTAAAAGATGTGGTCAGCTGGAGAGAAATAATTAAGCGAAAGGCTAATACATGGCTAACTTCGCGAGGAAAACTGGAAAACGATATTGCATCACTAAATGAGCGATTTGGAAGGGAACTTGTCGAGTGCGTAAAAAGGCATGATGACTTTACTGGAAACAGCTGTATTAAGGAAATTAACATGGTATGTTACGCCGCAACAATCATAACCAACACAGATGTTGCACACATTGACCGGAGAGCATATGATTATGGAACAATGTTTAATATTTTTGCGCAACTGCTAAAAGAAGAAAGATTCATTTTCAGATTGGTTGTTAATGCACCTCTGTCAGTTGCATCCAAAGATGCTGTTAATTATTCGAAACTTGGCAATCACGCAATGAGGGATAACGAAGAAGCTGTTTTCTTAGATACGTATGCAAATATCAACAGAATGATAGAGTCAGGATCATACAAAACAGCAAGCACGGAACGGCGCTTCACATTTACAGTCACCGAATGCGTGCTGCCGTATGCTATGTTTCAAATAGTATATGATGAAGAGAATAGTGAAAAGAACCATATTAAAGTAGATCTATATTCGTGCAATATGGATTCGTCAGATGACAGAAGAACTATGGTGATTTTCAGGAGAGAAGATCAGGAAAATTACGATTTTTTTGAAAACCAGATTAAATTTTTCAACAGTCGTGAAATGCGCAGGAGATCGTTCGAACTTATAAGTCAAAACCATGATAGATGGATGCAGGCGTGGACAGAGTATAGTAATTCGGAAAGTGTGAGGATATTTTAATATGGAGATTTTAAAAGGAAAAAGCATTGAAGATGCGCTTAGCAAGGAGTACAGACAATATTTGGCAGGACGCTTAAAAAAAGAGCAGCCATTTTTAAAACATATTGATGATGATATAGAAATTGGTATTTCGAATTATGTAACGTTCACAGCAGACAAACCGCATATGCATACGCAGTGTACTGAACACAACTATGTTTTGCGTGGAAAAATGAAAGTTAAACTGTTGGACGGAAGTTGTGAAGAGTATGAGTTTTCTGAGGGTGATCTTTTTGTTTTACGACCGGGAACTCCATATGCAGCGAAGAATGAAGCAGGAACGCGGGTACTGTTTATCAAGTCGCCTGGAATTAACGATAAAACTGAAGTTGCCGTTGATGTTGAAACACAGCGGTGGCTGCTTTCGTGGGAGTGATGCATATTCCATTGAAAAATGTGCGACCGTTGCCGTCAACTTCCCCGTTGCGAATCGTCGCAAAATATGATACAATCAACCCATAAATCGTTTGGGCGCATCAGGGTTCGGACGTTAAAACTGCGAGGCGGCATGGAATTCACGGGCACAGTAACCGGCATAAAGTTTCGAAACGAGGAGAATGGGTGGACCGTTCTCAGGATAAAGGGCGATGACGGAGAAGAGTTGACCGCTGTCGGCGTGATGCCGTCCGTGAACGACGGCGAACATGTGACCGTGACGGGCAATATGACGGCGCATCCGATGTACGGCGAGCAAATCCGTGTGACTTCATATAAAAATGATATACCGACTTCGGCCGAAGCTGTTCGCGCTTATCTTGCGAGCGGCTTTATTAAGGGTATCGGCGAGGCGACCGCAAGGATGCTTGTGGATAAGTTCGGCGCGGAAACTCTCGAAATTATTAAGACCGAACCGATGAAGCTCACAAAAATCAGCGGTATCGGGCCGAAAAAAGCGAAAATGATCCATGAATCCTACATTGAAAAGGCAGCGATGCAGGACATAATCATGGGCATGCAGGAGCTTGGGCTTTCAATTGCGATGACAATGAAAATATACAAGCTCTACGGTGAAAACTGCGTCAGCATGGTGAAGGAAAATCCGTACAGTCTGATTGATGATTTTGAAAACGTCGGATTTAAGACGGCGGATAAAATTGCATTTGAGGCCGGATATGAGCGTGAATCGGAATTTCGTGTTCGTGCGGGCATAAAATACGCGCTTTCGCTTGCAAGGCAGGAAGGCAATACATGCCTGCCGCGGGATATGTTAGCGATGTTTGCGGCAAACAACGTCCTCGGCGTTGTGCCGGAACGGGTGGAAGCGGTGCTTGAAAAAATGCTTGAATCGAGTTCTCTCGTCGAAAAGCGTATGGGTGAACGCGATTACATTTTTTTGAAATATATGCATTATGTCGAATCGGATTGTGCGGCTTTGTTTTCAAATATCGTCACTAATGTTGATATTCTGTCCCTGTTTGATATCGACGGTGAAATAAAACGACTCGAAAAACAATTCGGCGTCACTCTTGCAGCTGCACAGAACGAGGCGGTGAAACGCGCCGTGACGGACGGAGTTCTGATCGTTACCGGCGGCCCCGGAACCGGAAAAACCACCATTTTGAAATTCGTTATTGAGATTATGGAACATCTCGGGCTGCAAATCGAGCTTGCGGCACCGACAGGCAGGGCCTCAAAACGCATCAGCGACACGACAGGGCGTGAGGCAAGAACGCTTCACCGTCTGCTTGAATACAATTTTAACAATAATTCTTTCAACCGAAACGCGGATTATCCTGTTGAAGCGGATGTTATTATAATTGATGAAATGTCAATGGTTGATGTCATGCTGTTTCACTCCCTGCTGAAAGCGGTGGCCAAAGGCACACGCCTTGTAATGGTGGGCGATGTGGACCAGCTGCCGTCGGTCGGCCCGGGCAATGTGCTTCGTGATCTTGTGAATTCCGATGTAATTCCGGTCATAAGGCTGAATGAAATTTTCAGACAGGCAGGACGCAGTCGAATCGTTACAAATGCGCATCTTATCAACCGCGGGGAAATGCCTGTTTTGGATAATATTGATGAAGAAAACGACTTTTTGTTTTATGAATGCCCCACGGCAGATATCGCGCTTTCATCCGTGCTGAACCTTTGCGGCGATTACGCTTATCTCGGCAAAATAAACGAACTGCAGGTGCTTTCGCCGATGAAGGGAAACATGCTCGGAGTTGTGAACCTCAACACTTTGCTCCAGACGGAGCTGAATCCGGCGGCGGGTGACAAGGCCGAATTTAAATTCGGTGAAATCACCTTCCGAGAGGGTGACAGGGTGATGCAGATAAAGAACAATTATGATATTCAGTGGAGAAAAACAAAGCTTGGTGCGGACGACAGCGAGGGAGAAGGGGTTTTCAACGGCGATATAGGCACGATTCTTCGTGTGGATAATGCCTCAAAATTCCTTACGGTGCTGTTTGATGATGAACGGGTTGCGGATTACAATTTCAATAAGCTTGAAGAAATTGACCTTGCATACTGCATATCTGTTCACAAAAGCCAGGGCAGCGAGTTCCCCTGCGTCGTGCTTCCGCTTGTGAACGGTCCGAACATGCTTTTTAATCGCAACATCCTGTACACCGCCGTGACAAGGGCGCGCAGCAAGGTTTACATTCTCGGTTCGGTCGGATGCATTAAATATATGGTGTCAAACACAAACGTCCGCAGGCGATACAGTGCACTGGAAACTTTTTTGCGCGAGAGAAACGAAACCCTGCCCGACGTGTAAGGAACAATGTACGGTTTTACACAAATTGTCATTGAATAAGTGATATTGCCGGAGCGGCAAACCGATATGAACAAAAGATTTAAACAATGGATAAATTCAGCACTCGACTTCGTTTTTCCGCAGCATCTGAAGTGCCATTCCTGCTCAAAGGAAGCGGCTGTGAATGAATACGGAATCTGCTCGGAGTGTGAAGCGGGTCTTGCCGTGAACCCGTTGGCCGAAAGAATCGAGTTCGTTGATGAATACGCCGCAGGATTGTTTTATAACGATGTTTCGAAACGCGCCGTTTATGCGCTGAAGTATAACGGTGCCGTTTATGTTCGGGAATTTTTGACGCACTTTATGTGTATCCCCGCCGATTGGCCGATTGACTGCATCGTTCCCGTTCCGCTGCATCCGCGACGCGAAAAGGAACGCGGCTTCAATCAAAGTTTCATCCTTGCAAAATCCGTGGCGGAAAGGTATAATATCGATATCCGTGCGGAATTGCTTAAACGTGTGCGGGACACAAGCCCGCAGGTCGGCATGAATGCAAAACTGCGTGCAAAAAACCTGAACGGCGCATTTGAAGCGTCGCCCGAATGTGCGGGGCTGTCGGTTCTGCTTGTGGATGATGTCCGAACAACCGGCGCAACGCTAAAAGAGTGTGCATCGGAGCTTAAAAAACACGGAGCAGCAAGAGTCTATGCATTGACCGCGTGCTGCACTCCGCCGGAATCAAACTGATACTTTAACTTTTAAAGTTATATAAGGAACGGAAATATGAGTGAACTTGTTTACCGCAGCATGACGCTGCCGGATATCGAACAGGTCTATGAAATCGAATGCAGCTGCTTTTCGCAGCCGTGGAGCGTTGAATCCCTCATAGGTGAGGTTATCCGCAATGATGCTGCAAGTTATGTTGTTGCAGAGGACAACGGGAAAATTGTCGGTTATGCCGGCATGTGGCAGATGTTTGATGAGGCACACATGACTAACATTGCCGTTGCTGCCGAATATCGCTGCCGCGGCATTGCAACCAATTTGATACTTTGCCTTATGCGAACAGCAAAAGCGAACGGCGGAAAGCGAATGACGCTTGAAGTCCGCGAATTTAACCACAAAGCGCAGCGCGTGTATTTCGCGCTTGGGTTCAGGTACGCGGGAACAAGGCGAAAATACTACAGTGACACTGGTGAAAATGCACTGATACTTTGGAACGATTCCATCGACAACACGCTCCGCGCTCATGCAGACGGGAGCTGTTCGGAAAGTTTGTGATTTCATCCGAAAAACGCCGAATTCAATAGGGCTTCGCTGTTTGTACGGAGCATAACCTATTGTTTTTATAGTAACAATTTAAATTAACATATTGCATGGAGGAAACAAAATGAAACAGGTTGTTAAAGCACAGAACGCGCCCGCCGCAATCGGGCCTTACAGCCACTGCGTAAAGGTCGGCAAAATGGTTTTCACTTCCGGTCAGATCGGCATTGATCCCGCCGTCGGCGGACTTGTTGAAGGCGTTGAGGCTCAAACGATTCAGGCTCTCACGAACCTTAAAGCCGTTCTCGAAACTGCCGGTTCAAGCATGGAAAATATCGTAAAAACAACGGTATTTGTTAAGGATATGAACGATTTTGCAAAGGTCAACAAGCTTTACGGAATGATGATTCCCGCACCCTTCCCGGCAAGAAGCTGCGTTGAAGTTGCCGCGCTGCCCGCCGGTGCACTTGTTGAAATCGAGGCAATGGCATTGCTCAACGGCTGAGCAGACTGATTGATTCGAATATCGTGCGTTGACGGTCTTTCCGTCTTTCATCATCCCAAATACGAAAGCGGCTTTGCTGAGTTTTTTTGGGTGCGCACGACGGAGAATCATTCGGAAAACGAATGGACACGCTGCAAAATGCACCAACTTCAAATAAACTTATAAACTATCGTCCGATTGCGGAGATTGCGGTCGGGCTGATGCTCGGTATCGCCGTTTGCGGGATCATGCCCGCAGGCGGCGCTGCCGTTTTATGTATTATGACAGCGTGCGGCGCGGCAGGGGTTGTGTTCGCGCTGCTTCGGCATACGCGCTCCGCACTGTTTGCGGCTTCGGTACTCGTCGGAATACTTTTTGCGGCTTTGCGTCTTCCGACTGAGCTTCCGAACGGCAACTATACCGTTTCGGGAACCGTACTTTCAGCGGAATACTCGGACGGGGAAACGGAACTCATTCTCACAAAAAGCGAGCTGCATTCATCTTCATCCGCGGGGATTTTCCGCAGGGAAGGCAGGGTGAAAATCATAACTGAAGGCTATTTAAACATAGATGTCGGAGACGGCGTTTATATTCCGAAAGTCTATCTTCGCGGAGCGGCAAAGGCAGATTCGTCGGAACGGAGCAGATTCCTGAAACAGCTTTCGGAGGGTATAACGGCATCGGGAAGGTTATACGGCGGCGGTTTGAACGATGACGGTTCAACATCAGTCGACGAAATCAGCGTTGTATCGAAACATAACCTGCCCGTTCGGGAGGCTTTGACATCGGTGCGCAGCTCAATCGTTCGGCATATCGGCCGTATTTTCGGCACGGATGCCGGCATTGTTTCCGCACTCATCGTGGGAGACAAAACGGCATTGCAATCCGACAGAACCGAGGCATACAGAGCAACGGGCACGGCTCATCTTTTGGCGATTTCAGGATTTCACACGGGCATCATTGCCGCAATTCTCGGCCTTTTTGTTCCGAAGCGCAAGCAGTGGCTGCGCACTGCATTCGTTGGAATCGGGCTCATCATGTATTGCTGCATTGCGGTATATGCAGCCGGCATCGTCCGCGCCTCAATAATGGTCATATGTGCGCTGCTTTGCCGTGCATTGAACCGCCGTGCGGATTCGCTGAACGGACTTGCCGCCGCTGCGGTGCTGATACTTGCGTTTGAGCCGTTTCAACTCTATTCGGTCGGCTTTCAACTTTCGTTTGCGGCGTGTTTCGGACTGATACTGTTTTCAAAACAATTTGAAACAGCACTCGCTTCGGCGCATATCCCGCTTGCAGGTTCTGTTTCGGCCTGTCTCGGTGCAAGCATTGCCACTGCTCCGTTTCAAGCTGCATATTTCGGCTGCCTGCCGCTGTATTTCGTTGCGGGCAACCTTATTGCCGTGCCGCTGTTTTCGCTTGTGATGGTGCTTTGCATTGCAATTCTGATAATCGGCATACCGTTCCCCGGTTTTGCGGCAGTGCTTGCCGTTGCGCCGCGTGCGGTGCTCTTTGTTGTTGAACGCTGCCTCGGCTTTCTTTCCGCATTGCCGTATGCTTCGTTGGATCTTCCGACGATTCCTCTCGCAAGCTGCGCTCTCTTCCTTGCAATGCTGTTTGTGCTTTCCCCGTATGTGCTGCGTCCGTTTCAAAAAAGGGCGGGACTTGCCGTATTCTGCCTGCTGCTGTTTACAGGCTCTTTGGTTTTTAGTATAATAACATTATGAACCACAATGATTTTTTTAAACTGATTGCTGCGGACGGTCTTCGCGGCGCATACCTTTTGCAGGGGGAAGAGGAGTTTGTTAAGGCAAGCGCACTGAAAGCTGCCGAAAAGCTGATTCCCGAGGATTTCCGCGCTTTTAACATGAGCGTTCTTTATGAACCGGATGCGGATGCGCTTACGGAGGCCTGCGAAACGCTGCCGCTGTTCGGCGACAGGCGGCTTGTTGTCTGCAACGGATTGGCATCGGGACTCGATTACCCGAAACTTGCGGACTATATTCAAAAAATGCCCGAGAGTTCGATTCTGCTCATCAATATAAAAGGTGCGGCGGATTCGAAAAACAGTTTGGTAAAGCGTCTCCGTTCCGAAGGACGTGCGGTGGAGTTTGATGAGCTGCCGCTGTCGGATATTATTAAATGGTGCATGAAAACGGCAAACAAACAGGGCGCTGTGCTCGATTCGGACACGGCAAGAACCTTTGCCGGGCTTGTCGGCACTGATATGACCGCAATAAGCAACGAACTGCAAAAGCTCATCGATACCGTCGGACCGGGCGGGACGATTACACGGGATACAATTTCCCGCTGCACGGTCGGCAGCATTGAATTTCAGGTTTTTGCGATGATAGATTGCTTTACGGCAGGCAAGGTCAGGGACGGAATGCGCGCGCTGCACGGATTGTTGGAGGACAGGGACGCCGCGCTCGGCATTGCCTCGTTCCTTGAGTCACGTTTTAAGCTGATGCTTGAGGGCAGGAAGCTTATGGACGGGGGACTCAGTGCGCAGACTGCTGCCGCAAAGCTTGAGGGAAACCGCTACGCCAATACAAAGGCTTGCACAGCCGCAAAAAAATACTCATCGGCAAAGCTTGCGGAGCTTGTCGGAAACCTTGCAAACGTCGGTTACGGCGTTGTCTCGGGCGGCGCTGCCGCTGTCGATGCGCTTGAAAAAATCATGGCGGGTTTTGAATGGTGATTTTTTGCATAAACTGCTGATACTTAGCATTCTCAACATGTCATTCTATAGTTAACTTTACCGAGCAGCACCGCCCGACGGAATTTTCCGCGGGCGGTGCTGTTCATTTTTTTCTGTCGAACGACAGCATATACCGAATTGCGGCCGAACTATTAAGAAAATATGGCCAATCTGTTAACGATATTTGTAAATATTTCGACATTTGCATTTTCGGGGGTGCAAAAC
>JABLTM010076675.1_pt1 | contig 23291 bp, 19 predicted proteins | sample 7160121 | NCBI WGS metagenome assembly JABLTM01 (sample SAMN14651224, study PRJNA627086) | human gut metagenome | isolation source: feces | host: Homo sapiens
ATGAAAATATCTGGAATGAAAATGCGGTGGGTGTTGATAATACAGTGGCAGTGCATATTCGTCATATCCGTGAGAAGATTGAGATCAATCCAAAGGATCCGCAGTACCTGAAGGTGGTATGGGGCATCGGCTATAAGGTCGAGAAGCTGTAAGCGTTTATGGAAAAAGAAAACGAAAAGAATACAGAAAAAATCTCAGAAAAGAATTCAGAGGAAAAATCCGGGAAAAAGGAAAAGAGAAAAAAGCGGAGACGCTGGATTGTGGAGTTCCTGTGCCTTGGTATCTCAGGAGCTTCCCTTGCCGGGCTATTCTTTGCTTTGAAGGATAGTCGCTTTTTGTATGCTCTGCAGGGGAGAGGCTATGCGGCAACGAGGGAATTCGCGGAACTCTTTGCGGAGGATGTGAAGAAAGCGATTCACTATACACAGCTTCGCCGGGAACTGGAGACGAACGGCGAACTGGATTACGGTACGAACATCCGGACGATAAAGGTATCGGATCAGCAGGAGATCTGCCTGACTCTGCAGGATGCGATCGACTACGGAGAATCACTCGGCTTCTACTTTGACGAGGATCAGAGACTGGTTACCCGAAAGGAATCCGATGGCTCTGATGAATTATCCGGACCGGCTGCTCTGAGGGAAGCCGCCGAAGCAGAGATGAATAACATCACGGAGACGGTAGTGGGTTCGGATGTTACAACGAATGATGATACTTCTGCAGCATCCGGAACGGAGAACCGGGCGGATGCTGCAGCAACATCTCCGGAAGAGGATTCCGATCAGGGCGAGCAGGTGTATTTCCCCTCCGAGGAGGAGCTACAGACCTATCAGAACGGGGAGGCTGCGGAGCGAATCGCTCTGTTAAATATGCTGTATGACCTTGCGGATTATTATCAGCTTCAGAATTACCTCTGTGTCAAAGAGGGGGAGACCAACTTCGCCTACTGCTTCGTCTATTCGCTGGAGGACGGGCGGATTCTGCTGGATCAGAATCTGGGAGTCCCTGGGAACAAGGATGATATCGTAGGGTTGGGAGCATATTTCTGTATCAGCTCGGAGACGGGCGAGCTGACCTATAACTTCTATCAAGGCGGTATCGGTACAATCTATGAGGAAGCCTACCAGGACGGAATGCTGGAGGGTACCGTCTATGATCTGTCAGCCGGCGTGGATATCACATTTCCATATAATGACCAGTATACGAAGGGAGCAGTGTCCTATCAGCATTTCCGGCAGCGGATGCAGGCGATGATTGCGGCCTTTATCCTCTCCGTGCTTCTGGTGATTGCTTTCGGTATTCGCATCGTCTGGACTGGACAGCGGGAGGAGAGCCGGATGGATTCCTGGTGCAGTGAGCTGGTTCTGCTGTGGGGGCTCACCCCCGCTGCATTGTTCGCCTGGTCTGTTCTTACTATATGCGGTGCTTTTCTTTCAAAGAATCAGTATCTGTTGGCTCCGGCTATGGCCGGCGCTTTCTCCACCTGGCTGTGGTTGCTGTTCGGTATGAAAGGTATCATTCGAAGATACCGGCAGGAGGAATATGGGGCGAAGAGCGCAATTTGCCGGGCGATTATCTCTCTGGCAGCGGACTGTCGGGGGATCCGCGAGCGAAGGCTGCGGCAGGTCATCAGCTCCGTGTTCTATGTCCTGGCGAACGGAGCGCTGTGCATGCTGTTCGGCTGGATTCTCTCGGAGACGCGGAACGGCGGGATGAGCAGCCTGGCCGGTTTCCTGGCTGCCGTGGCGATTCTTCTGCTCAATGGAGTTTCCCTGGTACTGACGCTTCGGCGGATTCGAAGGCAGAATCAGATTGCAGACGCACTGGAGAAGATTGCTTCCGGTGAGATCGGGACGAAGCTGCCTCCGGAGCAGTTCGGCGGTCAGTGTGAAGAGGAGGCAAGAGCGATCAATGCGATCGGGGAAGGTCTTTCGAAAGCGGTGGAGGAACAGATCCGGAGCGAGCGCATGAAGACGGAGCTGATCGCAAATGTGTCGCATGATTTGCGGACGCCTCTGACTTCGATTATTAACTATGTTGATCTGATCAAGCGAGAACATACGGATAATCCGAGAATTCAGGCATATGTGGAGGTCCTGGACAGCAAGTCTCAGCGCCTGAAGCACCTGACGGAGGATCTTCTGGAGGCGAGCAAGGTAAGCTCCGGCAACATGCAGGTATGCTGGGCGCGGATTGATCTGGTGCAGATGATCAGTCAGGTGGGCGGAGAGTTTCAAGAGAAACTGGAGCAGGCGGACTTGAAGGTGATTCCGAACCTGGGAACGCCGCCGCTCTATATTCAGTCGGATGGACGACTGCTGTTTCGTGTGCTGGAGAATCTGTACAATAACTGCTGCAAATATGCGATGCCGGGAACGAGAGTTTATATTGATCTGAAGGAAACGTCCCATAAGGCGATTTTTACGATGAAGAATATTTCGAAAGCGCCGCTGAATATTTCCGCGCACGAACTGACGGAACGCTTCGTCCGCGGAGACAGTTCCCGCAGCACGGAAGGCACAGGGCTTGGGCTTTCGATCGCGCAGAGCATCACGGAGCTTCTGCAGGGATCTTTCGAGATTTATCTGGAGGGAGACCTCTTTCGGGTACGTCTTGTATTCCCTCTGGATGAGGTGGATGAAGAAAAAAACGAAAAGACAAAAACTATATAAAAAATATATCAAAATAAACTAAATAAATATAGCGGAAACCGCTGTGTATCGCTTGACTTCCACGGAGTTTTATAAGATAATAAAAATATCTAGTGTCGTCAAAAAGATGACAAGTAGAAGGAGGATAAAACCAATGAAACTGTACGAGAATGGTGCATACCTCATCAATGGTGTCGAACTCGTAGAAGACACTGGTGATGTTGCACAGGCTGTTGCCGCAAAGACCGGCAGCGCTCCTGACAAGGAAGCAGCTAAGAAGGGTACCATGGCTTATGGCATTCTGACCAGCCACAACATTTCCGGCAATGACAAGGATCTGCAGATCAAGTTTGACAAGATGACCTCTCATGATATCACCTTTGTTGGTATCATTCAGACTGCAAGAGCTTCGGGCATGGAGAAGTTCCCCCTGCCTTACGTTCTGACCAACTGCCATAACAGCCTTTGCGCTGTAGGTGGTACGATCAACGAAGATGACCATGTATTCGGTCTGACCGCTGCTCAGAAGTACGGCGGAATCTACGTACCCCCTCATCAGGCAGTTATCCACCAGTATGCTCGTGAGATGCTGGCTGGCTGCGGCAAGATGATCCTGGGTTCCGACTCTCATACCCGTTATGGTGCTCTGGGTACCATGGCAGTTGGTGAGGGCGGCGGCGAGCTGGCTAAGCAGCTGTGCGGCAGAACCTACGACATCAAGATGCCTCAGGTTGTTGCTATCTACATGACCGGTAAGCCTCGCAAGGGCGTAGGTCCTCAGGACGTAGCTATCGCTATCATCGGCGCTGTATTCAAGAACGGCTACGTTAAGAATAAAGTAATGGAGTTCGTTGGCCCTGGTATCTCCAATCTGTCCACCGACTTCCGTATCGGTATCGATGTTATGACCACCGAGACCACCTGCCTGTCCTCTATCTGGAGAACCGATGAGAACACCAAGGACTGGTTCGAGACTCATAAGAGACCCGAGGAGTACAAGGAACTGAATCCCGCACCGGTTGCTTACTACGACGGTGTTGTAGAGATCAACCTGGACGAGATCAAGCCTATGATCGCTATGCCTTTCCATCCGAGCATGGCTTACACCATCGACGATGTAAACGCTAACCTGAAGGACGTTCTGCACGAATGTGAAGAGAGAGCAAAGATCAGCTTCGGCGACAAGATCAAATACTCTCTGCAGGATAAGATCGTAGACGGCAAGCTGTACACCGAGCAGGGCCTGATCGCAGGTTGTGCAGGCGGCGGCTTCGAGAACATCATGGCAGCTGCTGATATCCTGAAGGGCAAGTTCATCGGTAACGATAAGTTCACCCTGAGCGTATATCCGGCTTCCACTCCTATTTACATGGAGATCATCAAGAACGGCGCAGCAGCTACTCTGCTTGAGACCGGTGCTATCCTGAAGACCGCATTCTGCGGACCTTGCTTCGGTGCTGGCGATACCCCGGCTAACAATGCATTCTCCCTGCGTCATGCAACCCGTAACTTCCCGAACCGTGAAGGTTCCAAGGTTCAGAATGGCCAGATCGCTTCCGTAGCTCTGATGGATGCTCGTTCCATCGCTGCTACCGCTGCTAACAAGGGCTTCCTGACCTCCGCTGAGACTTATGAAGGTGACTTCAACCAGTACAAGTACTTCTTCGACAGCACTATCTACGAGAACCGTGTATATGATTCTCACGGTGTTGCTCATCCGGAAGTTGAGCTGGTAGAAGGTCCTAACATCAAGCCTTGGCCGGCAATGACCGCTCTGACGGATGATGTTATGCTGAAGGTTGTTTCCGAGATCCATGATCCGGTAACCACCACCGATGAGCTGATTCCTTCCGGTGAGACTTCCTCTTATCGTTCCAACCCTCTGGGCCTGGCTGAGTTCGCTCTGAGCCGTAAGGATCCCAACTACGTTCCGAACGCTAAGGAAGTACAGAAGGTTGAGCATGCTCGTCAGGCTGGCACCAGCCCTCTGGAAGATGCTGGCTTCAAGGCAGCTTATGAGACCGTTATGAAGCAGTTCCCTGAGGTTGATCCTATGAAGACTGCGATCGGTTCCACCATCTACGCTGTTAAGCCTGGTGACGGTTCTGCTCGTGAGCAGGCTGCTTCCTGCCAGAAGGTTCTGGGCGGCTGGGCTAACATCGCTCATGAGTACGCTACCAAGAGATATCGTTCCAACCTGATCAACTGGGGCATGATGCCTTTCCTGTATGAGGGTGATGACAAGGAACTGCCTTTCGCACTTGGCGATTATGTATTCGTTCCTGGCGTTCGCAAGGCTATCGCTGACAAGGATGAGGTTATCAAGGCTTACGCTGTTAAGGCTGATGGCACCATGACCGAGTTCGACGTTAAGCTGGGTGACCTGACTGACGCTGAGAGAGATATCATCATGGCTGGCTGCCTGATTAACTACTACAGAGGTTAATCACTGAAATATCGATAAAATCTGCCGATCGATTCGGCAGTCGTGTTCAAGCATAAGAAGACCGCCCGTATGGCAAACCATACGGGCGGTCTTTTAATATGCTAAAGGAAGCTCCCGCCTCTATAGGCAGGAGAGAATATCATTTTATTTCTCGTAGTTAGTGTTTGCGTAGCTCTTGTAGGTTTCTAACAGATCCTTCTTCAGCGGGATGTCGAGTGCGCGGAGCGTGTGATCGAGAGCTGCCATGACGTCTTCCATATCCGCGTCGTTGGCATTCGCGCCCATATGACCGATGCGGATGACCTTGCCTGCCAGAACATCGAAGGAACCAGCCAGCATCAGGCCCTGCTCGCGGATTCCGGCCAGGATAGCAGTATCCGTAGTTCCTTCCGGAACCTCGAAGACCGTAACGGTATCCGAATATCCATCCAGCGGATACAGGGTCAGTCCGGCATCCGTAAGGGTTCGGCGGGTCGCCTCTGCAATCCGGTGATGGCGGGCATAGAGCTCCGGGTCAGCGGCGATCAGATCCATCGCTGCACGAAGTCCTTTGATATCGCTGCCGGGCATGGTGTAAGGGAACCATTTCTTCTCATAATATCCATCAAATGTGCAGAGATTCGCGTAGAAAGAAGCAATCGGCGTCTTTCTCTCGTGCATGGCCTTCTTGGCTGCATCACTCAGCGTGACAAAGGTAAGTCCGGGAGGAGCGGATACGGCTTTCTGGGAACCGCCGCAGAGCAGGTCAATCTGCGCGTCATCCACAGAAAGACGGTTGCCGAACATACCGGATACGGAATCAACGACCGTGAGGATGCCATATTTCTTCAGCAGGGGGCAGAGTTCCTCTACCGGGTTCAGCATACCGCTGGGTGTATCGCAGTGAACCAGCGTCGCATACTTGAAGTTGTGATCCTTCTCAAGGTAATCCGCTAGTTCGTCCGCCTTCAGTGCGTGGCGCATATCACGGGTGTACAGCACCGGCACGCCGCCGTACATGGATACGAAATCCGCGAAGCCCTTACCGTAGATGCCGTTGTCCAGCACAAGAACACGGTCGCCGGGCTCCGTCAGAGAAGCGCAGGCGGCTTCCAGTCCCAGGATTCCTTCGCCGCTGAGAATCAGCGTTTCATTCTCCGTGTCCAGAAGCCGGCTGATCAGCCGGCAGGTATCACGGTATTCATCTGCAAATGTTTCATCCAGATCCGGGTTGCCGCAGGGAAGACTGCGGGCGATCCGGACAGGTTCCGGGACCTGTGTCGGTCCCGGAGTCATGATTCTTGTAATCAATTAGATTCCCTCCCGTCTTGTGATTTTGAGGATGGGGCCAATCACTACCAGCACGATCACGGAACCAACGCCCATCTGGACCAGGTTGCCGGGAACGGAAGTGATCGGTGCCATCCAGTTGCCATACAGAATCACTTCAGCCAGGTAATAGCCGACGATCTTAATAGCGCTGACCATGATCATTGCGAGAATAATGCGGGGATACGTCTTCTTGTGCTCGGTCATCCAGCCCATTACAAAGCCCATAATACCGACGATGATAAGGGTAAAGGGAGCCCATGCCGTCCAGCCGGACAGCAGATCGAACAGACCCATGCCGATGCCGCCGGCCAGTGCGCCGGTCTTCTTGCCGAAGAGAATGGCGCTGATGAACAGGGCGACATTTCCCAGGTGAACAAGTCCGCCGTTCGCGGCGATCGGAAGACGGATGTTAATAAATGCGGTGAATATGTAGGTCAGTGTGATGCAGATGGCTGTGATCACCATACTGAGAATGGCCGAGTGGTTCATAGCCGCTATGTTTTCTTTTGCGTTTGTCTGATTCATGATTTTCCTCTTTCCGATAAGCGCATGCATTTCTTATCTGTTTACTATGCTTTATAATAGCACAGAAATGGCATGATAAAATATCCACTTATATAAAAAACAACCAGTCCAGTTTGCTCCTTATAAGAAAGATTTGTGCAAATTCATATTTTTTAGAAAAAGCTTCCAGGGAGCTTGACAGAAGACACTAAACTGTATATACTGCATATATACAGTAAAACACACGCAGGGCAGAGTGTGAAAGGAAAATGCAATGAACATTATTATTGATAATAAGAGCGGCAAGCCGATCTATGAACAGATCTATACGCAGCTGAAGGAACAGATCATCGGCGGCGATCTGGAAGCGGATGCGCCGCTGCCTTCGATCCGGAGTCTGGCGAAGGATCTGCGGATTAGTGTGATTACGACGAAGCGCGCTTATGATGAGCTGGAGAAGGAAGGATTTATCTATACGGTGGCTGCGAAGGGCTGCTTTGTCGCAGCGATGAACCTGGAGCTGGTAAAGGAACAGAATCTGCAGAAGATTGAAGAGCACCTGCGGGAGGTTGTCCGGCTGGCAGAGATCAGCGGTGTGGAGAAAACGGACGTAGAGGAAATGCTGCAGTTGGTATATGAGGAGAATCCATAGTGAGAAGCAGCGAAAGTGGAATAGGGCTGGAGATCTGGATAGCTACGAGGAATATAAGGAGGAAGAGGAATGAACGCAATCGAGATTCGGGATCTGGAGAAGCATTACCCCGGTTTTACGCTGGATCGTGTGAATCTGACACTGCCGTCCGGGTGCATCCTGGGACTGGTCGGTGAGAACGGAGCCGGGAAGAGTACGACGATCCGTCTGATTTTGAATATGATGAAGAATGATGGCGGAAGTATCCGTGTTCTGGGCGCGGAGCAGGACGAGAATTTCAGTAAGGTAAAGGAACAGATCGGAGTTGTCCTGGACGATATGGGATTCCCTTCCTGCATGACGGCCCGGCAAATTGGGAAGATGATGAAGCAACTTTACCGGAACTGGGACGAAGCGATGTATCAGAAGACGTTAAAGTGGCTGGCAGTTCCGATGGATAAGTCCTTCGAGAAATATTCGCGGGGCATGAAGATGAAGCAGTCGATCGCAGTCGCGCTCTCGCATCATCCAAAGCTGCTGATTCTGGATGAGGCGACGAGTGGTCTGGATCCGGTGGTACGCGATTCTTTCGTGGACGCGGTGATGGATTTTACCAGAGACGAGGAATGCTCCGTGTTGATTTCCTCACATATCGTCAGCGACCTGGAGCGCATGTGCGACTATATTGCTTTTATGCACGAAGGAAAGCTTCTGTTGTGTGAAGAGAAGGATGTTCTGTTGGAACGCTACGGTGTGATTCATGTGACGAATGAGCAGATGGAGGAGCTGGACCCGGAGGCAATCCTGGGAAAGCGCATCTCTCCGTATGGTGTGGAGGCGGTCACGGACCGGACAAAAATTCCGGAAGGCTTCTCCGTGAATCCGGTAAGCCTGGAGGAGCTGTTTGTATTTATGGTAAAGGGGGAGAAATGATGAAGGGACTTCTTTATAAAGATTGGCTGATGCTGAAAAAATACTGCCGGGTTTATCTTCTGGTTCTCATTGTATTTCTGGTAATATCGGTATCCGCAGAGGAGAGTATATTCTTTTCTGTCTATCTGATGGTTCTTTCTTCGGTGCTTGGAGTTACGCTGGTTTCCTATGATGAGAAGAGTGGCTGGGAACGTTATTGCGATACATTGCCTTGTCCCCGTGAGCTTCGTGTGAATGAAAAATATGTATTCTCTCTGATTTTGATGGGGGCGGTCTTTGCTGCTTTGACGGTGAGCCAGGTGCTTCATATGCAGATTACCGGATCGTCTGGCCGGGAAGCAACTCTGACGCTGCTGAATGCATTCATCTGCGGCCTTTTTACGGCGTCAATTTCTTTCCCTGCGGTCTTTCGATGGGGAGTTGAGCAGGGACGTATCATTTATTTTGTTGTTATCTTTGCAATGATTGGTTTGGAGCCCGGGGCTGTAAAGTTTGTGCAGGAACTTTCACCGGAAATGACAGCACAACTCTTTGGCAGCTGGCTGGTTTCGGCGCTTCCGGTTCTGGCGCTGCTGATTTTCCTGGGCTCGTGGAGACTGTCCCTTCGACTGTACCGGAAGCGGGTGCTGTAGATTCGTGATCTTTTGCGAATGCGAGGTTTCGGTGGTTTACAAAAGATATCTCTGGTGCTACTATATTTTTTAGGGGGCCTGCCTTGTTACCGTTTCGGTCATACGAGGCAGGTCTTTTCTATTATTACTGGAAAATGTTATCAGAAAGGTTAAACCATGACGATGAAGAACAGAAGATATGAAAAACTGCTCTGCGGTGCGCTTCTTGCTGGAAGTCTGATGCTGGAAGCCTGCGCGGGCGGAAACGGAGCACCTGCAAATACGACAGAGAGTACGGCGTTGGTGGAGAGCGCGGCGGACGCATCGGCTGCAGAGAGTACGGAAGCGGCGGGCATTCTGGATGCGGACGTACAGGATAAGGTCAATCAGCTGCAGGATCTGATCTCGGAGAACTATCTTTTCGAGGAGGACGAGGAGCAGGTGAAGGAGAGCATCTACGCCGGGATGATCGCCGGTCTAAACGATCCCTACTCGGTCTACTATACGGCGGAGGAATACCAGAAGCTGATGGAGCATACGAACGGAACCTACTGCGGTATTGGAGCATTGGTTACTCAGAACCGGGAGACCGGGATTATCACTGTCGCGAAGGTATTCTCAGGATCGCCGGCGGAAGAGGGCGGCCTGCTCCCGGATGATATCTTTATCTCTGTGGGGGATGTGGATCTTGGCAGCATGGATCTGGATCTTGCGATCAGCCAGTATGTAAAGGGCGAAGAGGGTACGCAGGTGACGATTACTGTTTACCGCCCTTCGACCGGAGAATACCTGGATCTTACGATGACTCGCCGCGTAGTGGAGACGCCGACTGTTGAGCATCAGATGCTGGCGGGAAATCTGGGCTATATCGAAGTCAGCCAGTTCGACAGTGTCACAGCGGATCAGTTCAAAGCGGCGGTGGATGATCTGGAGGCTCAGAATATGGCCGGTTTGATTATTGATCTTCGGGGAAATCCCGGCGGAGTCCTGGATGCCGTTGTCAGCATGATGGACTATATTCTGCCGGATGATATCGGAAATTATTCGAAGACCGGCGGCAACACAACGCTGATTTATACGGAAGATAAGAACGGAGACGGCGACTGCTATGCCGCTTCGGACGGTCACAGTGTGGATGTGCCGATGGTGGTGTTGGTAAACGGCAACTCAGCCAGCGCGTCCGAAGTATTCTCCGGTGCGATGAAGGATTATGGCTGGGCTACTCTCGTTGGAACCACGACCTTCGGCAAGGGTATCGTGCAGTCGATTTTCCCGCTGGAAGACGGGACAGCAGTGAAGTTGACGGTATCCAGTTACTATACACCGGCAGGAAATAACATCCACGGAACCGGTATTGATCCGGATGTGGAGATTGAGCTGGATTCGGAGCTGGCGACGAAGAGCAATATCTCCGTGGAAGAGGACAATCAGATTCAGAAAGCGGTGTAATTGCTGACGACCGGGGACGGACTGGTATCACACATTTCTTCCTCAAAAACAGTGGTTACGGTGGAGGATACTGACGGTGAAGCTGCATGCAAAGGACAGAAACATATGCAGCTGACAGCTCAGGAAGCCATGGAAGCCATTCTTCCGGCACTGGAGCAGCAGGGCGCGCTGGCATGCTATCAGGTGCAGTCACACACAGAGACGGAAGAGCTGCGCTCCCGTCAGGTGCAGTATCAGCTGGTATCCGGTGGAGACAGCAGTGCGAACGATCTGATCAATCTGGACTACGATATGGGAAGTGGTCAGGTACATTCCGTGCTGATTCAGATGAGCGACCGGGCGAATGCGGAGCTGGCATTCTGTGAGTTGATCCGCGCGATGGCGGCTGCTTCCGGCAATACAGTAAGTGATGCAGATCTGGCAGATACGACTACACAGATCGATGCTCTGGCAGACGGCGCGTCACTGTCGATGCAGTCGGATATCTTTTCTGCACAGGCCGGAGTGATCGGCGGCCTGACGATTATTGCGGTATCCGCATCAGAATAAACTATGAATCGCGATGACAAGATTTTTCTGGCATTAAAGCAGGCGGATGCGAAGCTGGAGCTGGCGCTGCAGCGATATCAGCAGCCGGATGTGGAAGCGGATATGCGAACCGAGTATCTGAGATATCTTCGCTTGCGGATTCGCCCGGCGATGGATCGACTGATTCGGGAGGGGAACGTAAGAACTCTGCAGGAGCTGATCGGACAGATTCCGCCGGATGAGAGCAGCCTGAAGATGGCCATGCAGGTTGCCGGAGATTCCGGGCAGGGGGAATGTTTCGCCTGGTTGTGGAATTACCGGAGAAAGAGACGGGAAGCAGCTGCATCCGGCATGGAACCGGGCAAAGAGGCAGCGGCTTCTCCGACTTCCGGAGTGCAATCGGGATTGGAAGAACAAAAATATCCGGTATTTTCGGGAAATGAAAACCGAAATCTGGCGAAGAACGGAGAGTCACAGGAAAAGAACGGCGCTCCGAATGATTTTATGGAAACGAAAGCAGTGGCTCTGGCGGAGCGGATCTGGGCGTATATCAGAGACCGGCTGACGCTGCAATACCCCTATTTCCATCCTCTGCTCTGGAGCTTTGTGTTTCAGCCAATGGCGGAGGACGGACCGCCAGGAACGGACGGGCGCGTGATCTATTATCATGCCAGTTGGGTCTGCCGACATTTTCAGCAGAATCCTGAGAAGCTGGCAGATGTCCTTCTTCATATGCTGTATCATTGCCTGCTGGGGCATCTCCATCCGGGGGATGAGATCTGGAATCTGGCCTGCGACGAAGCTGTTCACGCAGTCATGACGGGCGCATCGGAATTTCATGCGCGCACCATCGAGGAAGAGCTGAGAGCGCATCCGCTTTCTCTGCAAGAGCGGCAGCAAAGAAAACAGGAATTCTGCCGGGACGATCATTGTTACTGGGCAGCTGGCGCGGATACGGAGGCAGTCCGCAGAGCACGGGCTCTCTGGGAAGAATCCGGTGCAGGCGACGGCGGCGGGAAGACGCCGGGAGGAGGCAGGCGGGGAAGTTCTCCCGGAGAAGAGAAAGAACGGATCGAGCTGGAGAAGCGAAAGCGGAATTACCGGCGCTATCTGAGAAAATTTGCCGTCTGCCGGGAAGAGGTTGTCATGGACCCGGAAAGCTTCGATTATATTCCTTATTATTATGGTCTCACTCGGTACGGGAACCTTCCGCTGATTGAGGAGCTGGAGTACCGGGAAGTCAGTCGTCTGGAAGAGCTGGTTATCGCCATCGATACTTCCGGGTCCTGTTCCACAGAACTGGTGAAGCAGTTCCTGGAGGAAACATATGCGATGATCAGCGACCAGGAAAGCTTCTTCCGGAAGATGAACGTATATGTCATCCAGTGTGACTGCTATGTGCAGCAGGTTGTGAGAATTCAAAGTGAGGAAGAGTGGATGCGCTATATCGAAAATCTTGTGATTGAGGGGCGAAGCGGAACCGATTTCCGACCGGTCTTTCAGTACGTGGAAAAACTGAGAAGAGAGAAGAAGCTCCGGCGGCTGCGCGCTCTGTTCTATTTTACGGATGGAGACGGCATCTATCCAGAGGAGAAGCCGCCGTATGAGACGGCGTTCTTTATCCGGCAGGAGAAGAATCCGGGGATTGCGAAGCAGGCGCCGCCGGAATGGATACGGGTAATTCCGCTGTAAAGGAGTTAAAAATACGATGAATATAAAGGAAGCAAAACAGGAATTGGTGAATACTGTTCGTGCTTATACGAGAAAAAGGGAGGACGGCAGCTATGTAATTCCACTGGAACGGCAGCGCCCCATGCTCCTGATGGGGCCGCCTGGCATTGGGAAGACAGCGATTCTGGCGCAGGTCGCGGAAGAATGCGGGGTCGGTCTGGTGGCGTATACGATGACGCACCATACGAGACAGAGTGCAATTGGCCTGCCGCTGATTTCCCATGAAAATTTTCAGGGAAAGGAATATGCGGTTACAGAATACACGATGAGTGAGATCATCGCATCGGTTTACCGCTGCATGGAGGAGACTGGGCTTTCGGAAGGGATTCTGTTCCTGGACGAGATTAACTGTGTCTCTGAGACTCTGGCACCGACCATGCTGCAGTTTCTTCAGAAGAAGACTTTCGGGACGCACAAGATCCCGGATGGGTGGATCATCGCGGCGGCGGGCAATCCGCAGGAATACAACCGGTCGGCCCGGGAGCTGGATCTGGTCACGAGAGACCGGGTGCGCATGTTGCCGATCGAGGCAGACTTCAGTGTATGGCGGGAATATGCCTGGGAGCATGGGCTGCACTCCTCGATCCTGGCATGGCTGAAGCTGCATCCGGAGCGATTCTATTCGCTGCACATGGAGGGAGAAGAGAGTACTTTCGTCACAGCGAGAGGTTGGGAGGATCTCTCGGAGATGATATTCAGCTATGAAGAGATGGGAATTCCGGTGAACGAGCTCCTCATCGAGCAGTTCCTGCAGGAGCCGGAGACGGCGCGTGCCTTTGCCGGAGGCTATCGGATGTACCGGGCCTGCCGGGAGCGTTATGATCTGTCCGGAATTCTGGAAGGAAGCAATGATGGTCGTGAACTGGCCGGGCTTTTGCGGGAAGCATCGCCGGACGCGCGGATGTTCGTGGCACATGAGCTTCTGGCCGGATGGATGGCGCTGCTGCGGAGCTGGTCGGAGGAGCGGCAGAGCGGGGCACGTCTGAAGGAGGCAGTCGGGCTGATCGGGAGTCTCTGCGAACAGGGGCAGACGCCGGAGCAGATCCTTACAGCAAGAAGAGATGCGCTGAAGATTCGTCAGGAGGCCGGTGTTCTTTCTGCGGATGCCTGTCGGAAGGAGCAGCTGCTGGAAGAACGTCTGGAACGAGAGGTCTATCAGGCGCAGGCTGAAACCTGTCCCGGCAGAGTTTCTTTCCGGGAATTGCTCCAAAAGTCGGCGGATGCGGCGCAGGCACAGGAGAAGAATGGCAGAAAGAAGATTCTTGACGCGCTGGAACGTGGTTTTGCTTTTGCGGAAGACGCCTTTGGCGAAGGACCGGAGCTGCTGCTTCTCGTCACGGATCTGTCCGGAAGCCGGGATGGCAGCGCGTTCCTTATGGAAGAGGATTGTGAAGCTTACCGGAAGCATAGTGAGCGGCTGCTTTTCGCGGGAAGAGAGGCGGAACTTCGCCGGGAGGCAGCTGCATGGAATCGTTGATTTTTTCGCAAAATACTTGCGTTTTTCGTAGAACCTGCTAAAATATAGCGTGTATTTATGATTCCGTGCGTTGTCACGGTTACGGGTACAGATAAGGGCGTATGCCCTAAAAGCGATATCGTTCAGGAGGAAAGAACAATGAAGAAGTTAATGGCTATGGCCATGGCAGGCATGATGGTTCTGTCGATGGCAGCCTGCGGCAGCAGCAGTACCGATACAACGGCGGCAGCAGCAGACACGACAGCGGCAGCAGCAGACACGACAGCGGCAGCAGCAAGCGAGGCAGGATCCACGGCAGCAGCGACTGCTGGCACGGATGATACACAGGCAGTTGTTACTGCAAAGACAGTATCGGATGGCAAGCTGATCGTAGCGACTGAGGCTGGTTTCGCGCCCTACGAATATATGGTTGGCGACCAGGTTGTCGGTGTAGATATGGATATCGCACAGGCAATCGCGGATAAGCTGGGCGTAGAGCTTGAGATCCAGAACATGGATTTTGACGCATGCATTCCCGCAGTAGCAGGCGGCAAGGTAGATATCGTAGCTGCTGGTCTTTCTGTTGATCCGGAGAGAGCAGAGCAGGTTGATTTTTCTACCAACTATGTAGATTCTACGGAGGTTGTTGTTGTAAATGCGGCAGCTCCCGCGGTAACCGAGGCAACGGGTGAAGCTCTGGCCGGTAAGGTTGTCGGAGTACAGCAGGGCAACATTGCGGACCTCTGGGTGTCCAATGCGGACAATACGGTTCCCGGCGAAGTAATGCGTTACACCAAGTTTGCACAGGCCGGTGAGGATCTGAAGAACAGCAAGATCGACTGCATCGTTATGGATGAGCTGCCTGCCAAGGAGCTGGTTGAGTCCTCCAATGGCGCGCTGACGATCCTGGAAGGCGATCCGTTGTTCGTTGATCAGTACGCAATCGCTGTTCAGAAAGGCAATTCCGAGATGCTGGATGTTGTAAACAGCGTCATCAAGGAGCTGCAGGACAACGGCAAGATGGATGAGATTATTGCCAGCCACAGTCAGGCAAAATAATCTGCCATAACTACAAATTAAGAAGAAGGCTGCACGTTTCTTCGGCATACCCGGGATTTGTGCAGCCTTTTTAAAATGATGCACAGGAAGGATAAACATTATGGAATGGCTTCAGAATCTTTATGAGAGTTTTTATAATGCCCTGATTCCGGAACAGCGTTATCTTGCGTATCTTTCCGGCCTGAAGATGACCCTTCTGATCTCCGCGTTCGCCGTACTTCTCGGTATTGCGATCGGTACGCTGGTAGCGGTGATCAAGGTCAGCCGGAAGAACAGCAATAACTTTCTTCTGAAACTGGGAGCGGTTCTCTGTAATATCTACACCACAGTGATCCGCGGAACCCCTGCCATGCTGCAGGTGCTCCTGATCTACAACATTGTCTTCACTTCTCCCAATACGAACCGCGTGGTTGTCGGTGCTGTCTGCTTCGGCATCAACTCCGGTGCTTACGTTGCAGAGATCATTCGTGCCGGTATTGAGTCCATTCCCAAAGGACAGATGGAGGCCGGCCGTTCACTGGGACTGAACTATGTGCAGACTATGCGCGTAATTATTCTGCCGCAGGCCGTGAAGAATATCCTTCCGGCGCTGGGCAACGAGCTGATTGTTATGGTTAAGGAGACGTCGGTAATCAGTGTAATTGCGGTCAATGACCTGATGAAGATGGCGCAGTATATCGGTTCCCGTACCTGGGATACGATCACGCCTCTGGTTATTGCCGGTATCATCTATCTGCTGATTACGATCCTGCTGACGAAACTGCAGGGCATGCTGGAAAGGAGGCTGAGTCAGGGTGATCGTCACTAAAAATCTTCAGAAAGCCTTCGGGGACCATATGGTGCTGAAGGGAATTGACCAGCATATTGAAAAAGGGGAAAAAGTTGTAGTGATCGGTCCTTCCGGATCGGGGAAATCCACATTCCTGCGCTGCCTGAATCTGCTGGAGCAGCCGACCGGCGGCGAGATCATCTTCGAAGGAACGACGATTACAGATCCGTCGTGCAATATCAATGAGCTGCGTCAGCGCATGGGTATGGTATTCCAGCAGTTCAATCTGTTCCCGCACAAGACAGTGCGCCAGAACATTACGCTAGCGCCGGTGCTCCTCGGAAAGATGACGCAGGAGCAGGCAGATCAGAGAGCGCAGGAACTGCTGGCGCGTGTCGGTCTCCCCGATAAGGCAGATGCTTATCCCGCGCAGCTCTCCGGCGGCCAGCAGCAGCGTATCGCGATTGCGCGCGCGCTTGCGATGAACCCGGATGTGATGCTGTTCGACGAGCCGACATCTGCGCTGGATCCGGAGATGGTCGGAGAGGTTCTTGCGATTATGAAGGAACTGGCAGACGATGGTATGACCATGGTAGTGGTTACTCATGAGATGGGCTTTGCCCGCGAGGTGGCCACCCGTGTACTTTTCATGGATGAGGGCCAGGTGATGGAGGAGAATTCGCCGCAGGAGTTCTTCGCGCATCCGAAGAATGACCGCCTGAAGGATTTCCTTTCCAAGGTTCTGTAGGTCTTCCTGGGAATCTCTGTTGTTTCCGGTATTCCAGCAGAAGTTTTTGCGAAAATGCTTGCATTTTTTCCTTCTCTTACGTATACTGTTTCTTGGCTGTGCTGCTTTTTCTGAGCGATCTGTGGTGGCAGATACGATTACTCACCGTGCATATTGCATTGCGGAGACGGGCAACCGCTTCGATGATGTAAAGACACTGTGACAGCAGGAAAGGGAGGACAGACAAGACAAAATACGTTGTACCCGGAAAGGGACAGCAGTAGGAGGAAAATAGAATATGAGCAACACAAGCAGCAAGACAAGGTACATGGTGGAACTGGCGATGATGATCGCGATCATCCTGTTGATGGCGTTCACTCCCCTGGGTTACATCCGTACACCGTTTCTGACGGTAACGCTGATCACGATTCCAGTGGCAGTCGGCGCGATGTTTCTGGGTCCGAAGGGCGGCATGGTCTGTGGACTGGCATTCGGACTGACCAGCTTCTATACGGCGCTGACAGCTCCCAGTCTGATGATGGCCGCTTTTATGACAGTGAATCCGATCTATGTGGCGATTCTCTGCATTATCCCCCGTGCACTGGAGGGACTTTTCTGCGGGCTGATTTTCAAGGCTCTGCGGAAGGCTTCGAAGAATCCGGTTACGTACTATATCGCAGGTATCAGCTGCCCGGCGATCAATACGATCCTGTTTATGGGTACTCTGGTTCTGCTGTTTTATAACTGTGAGTATGTTGTGAATATGCGGGAGACGCTGGGGGTGTCCAATCCGCTTGCCTTTGTTGTGGCAGTCGTTGGCGTGCAGGCGTTGTTTGAAGTCGCCGCCTGCGGTATCGTATCCGGCGCGCTGGGTCAGGGACTGAACCGTGTATTAAAGAGATAATGTGCGGCGGTTCCGTCTGATCGGAGTCAAGCTGGCATTCTGAATGGTTACAATAGTACGAAGCATGTGAGAAATGAATTTTCAACGTTCATTTCCCGCATGCTTTTTTTATGCGTGAAAACTCAGACAGATTCTGGGTTGTGTCTGAAAAACAGACACGGCTCTTTTTTTGACTGTAGAAAAAGAAATTGAGGCATGCTATTATCTGAGGCAGATGAGGGAGGCGAGACGATGAGAAACCTGAAAATAGTAAAAAATGCCTACAGCATCATGACGGTGTGTCTGATTCTTGTGGGCGCAATCCTTTTATTCTGGCCGCAGATGGGACTGGATATGATCTGTAAGATCTACGGAATCTTCCTTGTCATCTACGGAATCGCGAAGCTCTCAGGATACTTTGCCAGAGATCTCTTCCAGCTGGCGTTTCAGTTTGATCTGGCGCTGGGAATCGCATCTTTGATTTTCGGATTTGTGATGATCTTCCGAACCGGATATGCGATAGAATTCCTGGCAGGACTGATCGGCGTGTTCATGTTGATCGACGCCGTATTCAAGATCCAGACCGCAATCGAAGCCAACCGCTTCGGAATCGAGCGGTGGTGGATGATCCTGGTAATCGCGCTGATCGTAGCCATAATCGGAGTCCTGCTGCTGATCCAGCCGTTTCGGGCAACCGGCGTAATCACAAGGCTGATCGGTCTGAACCTCTGCCTGGATGGAATCCTGAACTTGTACGTCGTGCAGAGTACAGTAAAAACGATCCGCAGAGACCATGACTGGGATATCTGAGCGAAGCTGATTCGTGAGGCGAAAAAGAATAGGAACACGAAAATTACACAGAATAAAATCAAAAAGAAAAACGATAAAACGAAAGAAAGGCGGAACTTGTTATGAAGAAGAAAGTGTTAAAAGCAGGTGTGGCTTCTGTTCTTGCACTGGGAGCAGGCGCGGCGGCAATAAATGCAAGAAAGAATCATAAGGCAGAGAAGGAACAGGTAAAGAAGCATCAGGAAGAGGAGCTGGCGAACTTCCGCAATACGGAACGCGGAACGAATGAGAAAAACAGCAAAGGCATTTACTATAGCAACGGTAACTACGAAGCATTTGCCAGACCGGAGAAGCCGGAAGGCATCGAGAACAAGTCGGCATATCTGGTCGGCAGCGGTCTTGCTTCCCTGGCAGCGGCCTGCTTCCTGGTGAGAGATGCGCAGATGCCCGGCAAGAACATCCATATCCTGGAAGCAATGGACATCGCCGGTGGTGCCTGTGACGGCATCAATGATCCGACCAGAGGATATGTGATGAGAGGCGGACGTGAGATGGAGAATCATTTTGAGTGCCTGTGGGATTTGTTCCGCAGCATTCCTTCCCTGGAGACAGAGGGCGCATCCGTTCTGGACGAGTATTATTGGCTGAACAAGCACGATCCGAACTACTCTCTGTGCCGTGCAACCGAGAACCGCGGTCAGGATGCTCATACCGATGGCAAGTTCGGACTGAGCCAGAAAGGTTGCATGGAGATCATGAAGCTGTTCTTTACAAAGGACGAGGATCTGTACGACAAGAAGATTGAAGATTTCTTCGATGACGAAGTATTCAATTCCAATTTCTGGCTGTACTGGCGCACAATGTTCGCATTCGAAAACTGGCACAGCGCGCTGGAGATGAAGCTCTACATTCAGAGATTCATCCATCATATCGGCGGCCTGCCGGACTTCTCCGCGCTGAAGTTCACGAAGTACAATCAGTATGAATCCCTGATTCTTCCGATGGTAAAATACCTGGAGGCAGCGGGTGTTACCTTCCAGTATAATACGGAAGTAACGAACGTATTATTTGAGATTAACGGCGGTAAGAAGGTTGCGACCGCCATCGAGTGCAAGGTAAACGGACAGCAGGAGACCATTCCGCTGACCGAGAATGATCTGGTATTCGTTACCAACGGCAGCTGCACCGAAGGTACGATCTACGGCGATCATCATCATGCGCCGGTTGGCGATGCCGAAGTCAGAACCAGCGGCTGCTGGAGCCTGTGGAAGAACATCGCGAAGCAGGATGAAGCTTTCGGTCATCCCGAAAAGTTCTGCTCCGATATTTCCCGTTCGAACTGGGAGTCTGCAACGGTTACGACCTCGGATGAGAAGATTATCTCTTATATCAAGAACATCTGCAAGAGAGATCCCAGAACCGGCCGCGTGGTTACCGGCGGTATCGTAAGCTGCAAGGATTCCAGCTGGCTGTTAAGCTGGACGATCAACCGTCAGGGGCAGTTCAAGGAGCAGAAGAAGGAAGAAGTTTGCGTATGGGTATACAGCCTGTTCACGGATGTACCCGGTGATTATGTGAAGAAGCCCATGAAGGAGTGTACCGGTAAGGAGATCACCGCTGAATGGCTGTATCATCTGGGTGTGCCGGAAGCTGAGATCGAAGAGCTGGCGGAGAACCATACGAACTGTACGCCAACCATGATGCCTTATATCACCGCATTCTTCATGCCGAGAAGAAAGGGCGATCGTCCCGATGTTATCCCGGATGGCTGCGTAAACGCCGCATTCCTGGGACAGTTTGCTGAGACACCCAGAGATACTATCTTCACAACGGAATATTCTGTTCGTACCGCGATGGAAGCTGTCTATGGACTGTGTGCCGTTGACCGTGGCGTACCGGAAGTATGGGGCAGTGTATACGATGTGCGCGCACTCCTCGACAGCAGCGTAAAGCTGATGGATGGCAAGTCTCCGCTGGAGATCGACCTGCCCGCACCGCTTAACGCCATCAAGAAAGGCATCATCAAGGCCATCAAGGGAACGGATATCGAGAAGGTATTAAGAGACCATAACGTACTGAAGGATTATATGTAAGATACGGTATTAATAATGTGAAATAATATTCACCCCCTTTATCGTTCATCGGTAAAGGGGGTATTTGTATATATGTAATCTAACTTATTCAGCTTTCGCCCATGGTATAGACCACATCCCAGAAACGCAGGTCAAAAAGGCAGCATTTTTCGAAGATTTCGCAGAGTTTCTGCGTCTCCTCTTCATCGATGGATACGGCAAGCGTGTCGATCCGATCAATCAGAGCCTGATTGGTCTTCCGGTACTCTTCCGAAACATAGCCTGCGAACCATGAACCGTAGTTTTCATTTTGGAGGGCGTTCGGATAACGCTTCACCATCTGTTCAGCAATATAGGCATAACTCCAGGAGCAGTTCAAAAGTGTTACAAGTCCTGTCAGTACATCGCCCATCTGTGCTTCGCAGATCATGTAGTGCGTGTAGGCGCTGATGTCAATATGAGCGTGTGCGCTGCGGATTTCTTCTTCTGTGATGCCGAGGCGCTTCATATAGGGAATATGTGTGCGGAATGTCTCATCGATCGTACCTGCTAACTCCCCGCTCAGAAAACGAATCTGTTCGAAATCATCGGCTTTCGGAATGATTGCAGCAAAGATCTTCACATAATCCCTGAGATAAAGATAATCCTGCAACATATAATACCGGAACTTTTCCTGCGGCAGCGTGCCGTCCGCCATCTGTGTCACAAATGGATGGCAGAGATAGCGCGGCCAGATTTTTTCTGCGTGCTCGTAAATCCTCTCTGAAAGCTTCACAATATTCTCCTTATTCTGTCTTTCGCTTGCTTTATTTATGGGCGACAATGGCAACATAACCGCCGCTCTGGTATCCGGGAACAACGTCCTCCACATCCTCGTTGGTGTACATCGGATTCTTCAGAAGCGTCTGGTAAAAATCAAAATCATGGAAGCCGAGCGCCTTCAGCACATCGATCTTCTCCTCCGTGGAATGCCATACGCCTGCACAGCATAACTCCAGAGGATAGGGCAGTTCCGGCATAACACCGTTCAGAGAAGGGTGATCGAATGTACCTGCCTCTTTCGCAAGAAGATACATAAAACCGAATGCGCTTTCCTTGGGAACGTCCAGAGAGATGAATTTTCCGTTCGGCTTCAGCGCCTTCTTGCAAACGTCGAATGCAAGGGTCAGATCTTCCATGTAGCTGGAGCTTCCGTTCAGATAGATCACATCATAGGCATTCTCTTCCAGTTCAGCATCTTCAATCGCGCCGAACGCGATTACATTAATGCCGCGCTTCTGTGCGATGGCGCCCATGTCGCGCGAAGGTTCGATGCCCTCGATGCCGTTGGCATCGATCATGCTCTCGAACAGACCGCTGCCGCAGCCGACAGAAAGCACACGCTTGCCGGAAATATCGCCGAGCGCCTTCTGAAACAGGCGAAGTTCACTCTGGAACAGGTTATCATTTGTCATAAACCAGGCATCATATTGTGCCGCATAGCCATCAAATTTGGGTTTCATTTGTCTGAGGCTCCTTTCAGATAAAACAGTATTATACGTTCAGTTTAAATGTAATAACGATTACTGTCAAGCAAATGTAAGACTAAAGATACCTCTTGAGCTGGGTGGAAAACTGTGGTAAAATCCAGATGTTAACGGGAACAAAAAACTGCAGAATAAGTAAAGAAAGGAAATCATGAGAGAAATACAGGACTTATTGCAGGGAGCAATCGATATGCACGTACATTCCTGGCCGGATGTCAGTCTGGCACATCCACAGCACCGGACCAATGACGATGTGATCCGCCAGTGCCGCGAAGCTGGTATGCAGGGAATTGTACTCAAAACACATGGCTGGCCCGCGGCAAGCCTGGCTCATCAGCTGAACAGCGAGCATGAAGACTTTAACGTATACGCCAGCGCAACCCTGAACACAATGGCGGGCGGCCCTCATCCATGGGTTGTGGAGACGGCCATCGGTATGGGCTGCCGCATGATCTGGCTGCCCACGATTAGCGCAAAGAGCGATCATGACAGCCACGGATTCAGCGTATCCATGGAAAAATATATTCCCCGTATTCATAACCTGAAGGATGAGGATTACTACTGGCTTCTGGATGAGAACGGGAACCTGAAGGACGAAATCAAGGAGTGCGTGGCGCTTTGCCGTGATTATGATATCGTACTCGGTACCGGTCATATCAGCGCGGAGGAGAGCATGGCAGTTGGCCGCTTTGCCGCAGAGATCGGATACCATAAGGTATGTCTGACTCATCCGCGAAGCCATTGCTGCTGCAACACTTTCGAACAGATTCAGGCGTTCGCGCAGATGGGACATTTCGTAGAGTTCTGCGCGCTGAATGTAGCGCCACTGCATTCCTCCATGACGATTGCGGATATCTGCCGCATTATCGAGGAGGCGGGAGCCGATCATTGCTACCTGTCCACCGATCATTTCTTCGACTGGACGCCCTCCATTCCCCAGCAGATCTATCAGGTACTCGGCTGCCTGCTGGAAGCCGGTGTGGACTATGAGAAGCTGCAGACAATAATGCAGAATCCCCACCGCTTACTAGATTAGACCACTCAATATCAATCTATATACATATGAGGAGGAAGAGAAAGTGGAGAACAAGAAAAACTATACAAGCCCCTATGACCTGGACGGAAAGATCCCGTTCGGTCAGGCGCTGGCCCTGGGATTGCAGCATGTCCTGGCGATGTTCGTCGGGAACCTGACACCGATCCTGCTGATTACGG
>JABLTM010092365.1_pt1 | contig 23074 bp, 21 predicted proteins | sample 7160121 | NCBI WGS metagenome assembly JABLTM01 (sample SAMN14651224, study PRJNA627086) | human gut metagenome | isolation source: feces | host: Homo sapiens
CATTCTATAACAAAGCCTAAATATTTTCTACCAGTCCACGGCGAATATCGTCATCTTAAACACCATGCTGATTTGGCCAAAAAGATGGGCATGAAAGGCGAAAATATATTTACTATCAAAAACATATGAGCATAATAAGAAAAAAATTACAATTAGAAAAAGATGAAAAAATAATTCCTCTTTCTTCAAGTAAAAAGACTGGTGTAGAAGATGTTTGGAATGAAATGGTTAGCCAATACAACAAACACGGATACGAAATAACAGTAGACTAATAATATATAAATTTAAAAAATCTATACTGAAATATATTGTTTAAATAAAAATCTTAAAACAATATATTTTCGGTATAGATTTTTTTTGTAACAAAAATCCTACTAAATAAATATGATAATATAGAGTTTTTTTTAGGAGGTCTTTTTATGACAGGTAAAACAAGAAAGATGTTTCCAGGGGGAAACACAGCGAATGGATTTTATTCATTTTTTGATTATATAATACCGAATGATGTAAATAGGATTTTTTGTTTAAAAGGTGGTCCAGGAGTTGGAAAATCATCTTTTATGAAAAAAATGGCTAAGGAATTTACAAAAATGGGTTACGATGTTGAGTTACATTATTGCTCATCAGACCCAAGCTCTTTAGATGGAGTAGTTATAAAAGGATTAAATGTTGTTATGATAGATGCCACAGCACCACACACTGTAGATCCGAAAATACCTGGTGCAGTTGATGAAATCTTGAACTTCGGAGAATTTTGGGATGTAGATAAAATCGAAAAAAATAGAGAGGAAATAGCAAGTTGTAATTCTGATATAAGTGAATGTTTCCAAAGAGCATTTAGATTTTTAAAATCAGCAGAGCCTATTTATATGGACGCTGATTCAAAAATTTCAAAATGTATAGATTCTACAAAAGTAAGTGAAATAACTTATGAATTTATCGAAAAAATATTTAAAGATGTTGAGTTTAGTGGGAAAAAATCATGTGTAAGACATTTATTTGGTTCAGCAATAACACCCGTAGGATATCTGGATTATAGCGATAGTTTATTTGAAGGAGTAAAAGATATTTATTATTTAAAAGGTGATATCGGAAGCGGAAAAACACAATTTTTAAAATCACTTTATACTAGAGCAGAGCAAAAAGGTTTAGATGTTGAAGTTTATCATTTTCCACTAGTAGTTGATAAATTACAAGCTGTATATATTCCAGAATTAGATATAGCAGTTACTACAAGCCAAATATTCAAAGAAAAAGAAATGATAGATTTGAATACTTGTATAGATGAAGATAAATTAAGCAAATATTTAAATGATGTTAAATTTGATAAGGATTTAGTAGATTATCTTATGAATAATGCTATTTCAAATTTAAAACGAGCAAAGGCAAATCATGATATTATAGAAAGTTATTATGTTCCTGCAATGGATTTTGATAAGGTAGAAGTTCTGAAAAAGCAAGTTATCGATAGAATTTTAAAATATAAAAAATAAGAAACTATAGTTAAAGATAGAAGTAGGAAATCATTAAGGGATGTAATGATTTCCTACTTTTAGGTTAGTTACAAACATGTATTTGCAAAATAAATTTATTTATGCACTTTAGGAAGTAATACATGTTTATTGAGCAACAATACAATTTATATTATTAATAGACTTAGACACAATATTTATGAAATATTTGTGTAATCTAAGGTCCTCGGTTAATTCAGGATGGAAAGAAGTAACAAGCATATTGTCTTCTTGGGCTGCAACTATATTTCCATCAACAGTAGATAAAATCTCTACATTTTCACCTACAGATTCTATATAAGGAGCTCTTATAAATACCATATCAATGTCTTCTCCAATACCTTTTACAGGAGCCTTTGTTTCAAAACTTCCTAACTGTCTTCCATATGCATTTCTGATTACACTTATATTCATAACACTAAGATGACTGTAATCTTCATTTACTATATTTTTAGCTAATAAAATCATGCCAGCACAAGTTCCCCAAACAGGCATATTGTTTTCAATTCTAGATTTTAATTTATCGTAAAGATCTAAAGTTTTGATTAATTTTCCCATAGTGGTACTTTCACCACCAGGAATAATTAGACCATCTATATTATCAATATCTTCTTCATATCGTACATCTATAGCTCCTATACCTAAGGATTTAAGTATTTTTAGATGTTCACGATATGCACCTTGCATTGCTAAAACTCCTATTTTCATATTACCAACCTCTTACTGCTAATTTTTCTTCATCTTCTAAACTATCAACAGAAATACCACTCATTGCACCACCAAGATCTTCTGATATTTCAGCAAGTTTAACAGGATTATTGTAATATGTAACAGCTTTTACTATTGCTTTAGCTCTTTTTTGAGGATTGTCAGATTTGAATATTCCAGAACCGACAAATACACCATCACAACCAAGTTGCATCATAAGTGCTGCATCAGCTGGAGTTGCTATTCCACCAGCAAAGTTAACTACAGGAAGTTTTTTATTATCGTGTACATATTTAACTAAATCATATGGAGCACCAAGATTTTTAGCTGCAGTCATAAGTTCTTCTTCGCCCATAACGGCAATGTCTCTTATATCTTTGTTCATTTGTCTCATATGCGTTACTGCTTCTACAACATCACCAGTACCAGGTTCACCTTTAGTACGTATCATAGAGGCACCTTCACCAATTCTTCTTAATGCCTCACCTAAATTTCTTGCACCGCATACGAAAGGAACTTTAAATTTACTTTTATCTATGTGGAATAATTTATCTGCTGGTGTTAACACTTCACTTTCATCTATATAATCTATTTCTAAAGCTTCGAGTATTTGTGCTTCAACAAAGTGACCTATTCTAGCTTTTGCCATGACAGGTATAGAAACAGCTTTTTGTATTTCTTTTATCATTTTTGGGTCGGACATTCTAGCTACACCACCAAATTTTCTTATATCAGAAGGAACCCTTTCTAATGCCATTACTGCGCAAGCTCCTGCCTCTTCAGCTATTTTTGCTTGTTCTGGATTTGTTACATCCATTATAATTCCACCTTTTAACATTTATGCTAAATTCTTATTTAAATTGTATCTCTCATTCATTCTAATACCTCCAAGTAAATTGTTTCGTTTTTATGAGAATAATATTAGTACAATTTATTATAATTAGCAATAAAATGATTAGAAAAAATAGTTATTTATAAATTGTAATAATACAAAAATAGTAAAATTTAAACAACATAAAATTGTATAGATATTGTATTGCATTAATATTTAATCAATCAAAAAACAAATAAAACTAAAACTATTATTTTATAGCATGAAAGTTTAAATAAAAACTAAATTCAGAAAAAAATTACCAAAATTATGAATATAATGTATTTTTTAGGTACATAATCAAACTAACAAAAATTAAAAAAGGAGAGCGATGATTATTGATATCAAACAATTTACTATCTCTTATTCCAGAAAAGGTGGCTAGAAAATATAAAGTAATACCGATGGAATTAAATAATGATATTTTAACTGTGGAAGGAATCAAATATGATTTTCATACAATACAAGATTTAAACATAATAACAAGAAAAAAGATTAAGTTCAAAGAATGTTCAAAGGAGCAAATCATTAAAGAAATAGAATCTATCTATGGAAACAATGTTGAAGTAAATGAAGATTATGCATATAGAATATTTGAATATATTTTAGAAAAGGCAGTTATTGAAAATGCCAGTGATATACATATAGAACCTTTCGATAATTATTTAATAATTAGATTTCGTGTTGATGGCGAGTTATATGAAGCATTTAAATATACGATGGAATTACATACACCACTTACGGCTGTTATAAAATTAAAATCGGGAATTGATATAACAGAAAAAAGACTTCCCCAAGATGGAAGGGCTGAAATGAATATAAGGGATAGATTAATTGATATTAGAACATCTACAATTCCTACTACTTACGGAGAGAAAACAGTTCTTAGAATTTTAAATAGAGATAACTTTTTTAAGACAAAAGAAGAAATCGGATTTTCAAATGAAGCAATAAAAATCATAAATGAAATGATATCAAATAAATCTGGAATAGTATTGATAGTTGGTGAAACTGGATGTGGTAAAAGTACAACAATGTATTCATTATTAAATGATTTAAACAGTATTTCAAGAAACATTATAACCGTAGAAGATCCAGTGGAATATAAGATGGAAGGAATAAATCAGATACAAGTAAATACGAAAGTTGGTTTAACCTTTGAAAAGGGATTAAGAGCTATTTTAAGACAGGACCCTGATGTAATAATGATTGGTGAAATAAGAGACTCCGAAACAGCTAAAATAGCAATTAGATCATCGATAACAGGTCATCTAGTTTTAAGTACATTGCATACTAATGATACTGTGGCATCAATTACGAGACTTAAGGATATGGGAATTGATTTGTACTTGATAAGTGCATCATTAGTTGGAGTAATATCACAACGATTAGTAAGAAAAGTTTGTCCAAAATGCAGTGGTATAAAGTATGATTGTGATTATTGTAGTGGGAAAGGATATTTAGGAAGAACTATAGTTTATGAGATTTTGCAAGTGGATGATGAAATAAGAGAATGCATAAGAAATTTAGATAGACACAAAGAAATACGAGAAATAGCAATAGAAAGGGGTAAGATGATTACCTTTGAAGATAGTTATATAAGTATTTCACAAAGAGCATTAACAGAAAATATATAATTTAAAAACTATATAGTATAAGAGGTAATTTATGGAGTCTTACAAATGTGTTGTTTATGATGAAAAAAATAAACGCAAGATTATTAATTTAGAATTTGAATCTGAAGATGATGTTCTAAAATATGCAAAAGTAAATAATTTAAAATTGTCATCAGTCAAGAAAAAAAGAAAGTTATTTAGTACAAGAAAAAAATTGAGTAGCAAGGATTTAAAAATTTTATGCAAAGAAATTGGAATATTACTTGAGTCTGGTAGCGAAATAACTGGATTATTTCAAGTATTAGAAAAGCAGGCAAATAAAAAGCTAAAACCAGTAATAAAACAAATATCAAATGGAATACAAGCAGGCAACTCTATAACCGAATCTTTCAGAAATACAAATGCCTTTTCGAAATTTTTTATAAGCATGGTACATACAGGGGAGCTAAGTAGTAACTTAGACCAAGTTATGTACACCTTAAGTGATTATTACGATAAAGAAGCCCGATTAAAAGGCAAGGTAAAAAGTGCAAGTGTATATCCGATAATTTTATTTGTTGCGACAATATTATCAGTACTTGCGATGTTGTTTTTAGTTATACCGAAATATGAAGAAGTTTATTCACAAAGCACTGTGGAAATGCCGCATATGACTCAAATCATGATATGTTCATCTAAATTTATTAGGAATAACTTCATACTAATAATTTTAATAGGATTTATATTAACAATCTCAATTATACATTTAATTAAAAATAATGAAGATTTAAGAAGAGATATATATAAGACATTATTTAAAGTACCACAGCTAGGTGATTATATGTTGATGAATATAACAAATAAATTTTCAAAGGCACTTTATATTCTTATAAAAAGTGGTGTAGAAATAGTTAATGCAATTGAGATATCAGCCAAGGTAGTTGATAAAAAATACATATATGATGTTATTTTAGATGCCAATAATTCAATAAAAGAAGGAAATAAAGTAGGCGAATCACTCAATGATATAAATTTATTTCCGGCTATGTTTATAACAATGGTATCAGTAGGAGAGGAATCAGGAAAACTAGAAGAAGCTTTGGAAATGATAAACAAATTTTATGAAGGCGAAATAGATCAGAAAACAGAGGTTACTATGAAGTATTTTGAAACAGGAATTACTTTGGTAATGGGGCTTATTGTAGGGGTAGTTGTTATTGCGATGGTAATACCAATGTTTAATATGGTTTCGGCTATTTAATACAATGAGTTTTTAATAATAAAAAAATAGGAGGTAAAAATATGATCTTTAAAAAATTATCAAAAATAAAAAATGGTATTAAAGATACAATATCTGTTAGAAAAGCGACTGTATTTGCTAAAAAAAGAAAAGGATTTAGTTTAATTGAGGTAGTAATAGCGATTACTCTAATGGCAATACTTTCTGGAATAGCAATGGCAAGTTATACAAAGGTTCAGCAAGATGCAAAGAAAAATATGGACTATACTACTGCTGCGAATATAGCCACAGCAGCACAGTTGGCAGATGCTGATGGGGTAGATACAAGTATACCTAGTTTAGTAAGTAATAATTATCTACAATCTACACCAAAATCACAACAAAATAACGCTGGGGAGTTTTCTGTAACTGTTTCGGATGGAAAAGTAACTGTAACATTAGGTGATGAGCAATACTATCCTAGAAAATAGTTATTAAAATTTAATCTACCTAATATTATGAGGAGTGCTAATATTGTAGGAGGTGATTTTATTAAAAATTGCATAGTTATAAAACTAGATGATTATGATACAGAGGTATCTGTTATAAATAGAAATATGGGAAAAATAAATATAATAGATAATTTTGAAATAGAAATAGGAATAAAACATTTAATAAGTTTGGAAGCTAAAAAAGAATTTATTAAAATAATAACTTCAAAATTAAATGACTATAAACATCTTAAAGAAATATTTTTTTCAGTTCAAAATGAAGACGTAATAATTAGAGAATATCCTGAAATCCAAAGAGTAAAAAAGCGAGATTTAGATGGATATGTAAACTTTGAAATTGTTAAGGATATGCCAGTTAATATAGAACACTATGTAATAAAATACAAAGTATTAAATTTGCAAAAAAATATTATGGATATACAGTTAATTTTGTTTCCGAAATATATAGAAAAAATATGTACAGAAATAGCACAAAATCTAAATATAAAACGTAAATATCTAAATATGAATTTTGATATAATACAGAAATTAATAGACAAAAAGAAAATAGATTTGGGTCATGAGAATTGTATGATTATTGAAAATAAAAGAAATTATATAATATTAAATTCTGTAAAGCAAAGAAAAATTTATACATCAACGGTATTTGAAAAATATGGGAATGAAGACTATATATTAAGCTTTTTGGAAAAAGATATACACATTTTTTACTATGGAAAAGAAGATAGTTTTATAAAAAATATTAAAGAAAATGAGTTTTGTGTGGATAAATTAAATCTAAATTTAAAAGTTAATAGTTTAAATAAGGAAGATACTGTGGATAATATTATCAACCAAAACCTAATTAATATAGGAGTTGTAGTATAAAATGGTTAAAAGAGGTAAATGTATCAACATTTTTGAGGAAAATAAGAAAAATTTAAATTTATACCAATTGAGTATTTTGATTATATTGTTGATAACTTCTATACAAATCGGAAGCAATTCAATAAAATATGCACAACTGAATGACTACATATCAAATAACTCATATAAACAAAATCCACAGGAAGAAGTTGTAAATGATTTACAAGATGAAAATTCACATACACAACAATCTAACATAAATTTGTCTAAATTAAAAGAGGTAAGTTCAATTATAGGAGAGGAAAAAATACAAAGTATTGATTTAAATTCTAACGTAATTGAAATGCAAGGTTATTGTAAAAATATAAAAATACTTGAAAAAGTGTCAAATCTAAAAAATATAAAAAAATTTAATATTAAAGCTTTAGAAAAAAGTGGTAAGTCAGATGAATATTTTTTTGATATTGAATATAAGTAGGAGGATAAATTTGAAGTTATTTAAAGAAAATAAATCATTAGGCATTTTATTAATAGTATCTATAATTTATGTAGGTATTACATTTCTATTTATAAATCCACTTAGAATGAAAAATAATGATCTAGAAAAACAGAAATCAGAAATATTAACTTTACATCAGCAAAGAAATACTATCAACACCATTTCTAAAAAAGAAAAACAAGTGGAAGATATAATTTTACTTATAGAAAAAAATATTGGAAGTATGGTTGATATAACTTCTATAACTAAACAATCTCAACAAACAGAAAATTCAAATCAAACGATATTGGAAGTTAGATTTTCTTCTAATTTAAATGATATTTTTAACTTAAATCAGAAACTGAAAGAATTGAATTTGGAGAATTCAATAGAAACTATAAAAGTACAACGAATTCAAACCGAAAGTAATAAGAAGAGTAAAGTTAACTGTACTATAACATTTAAAGTCGTTTAAAATCTTATAAGAAAAAAATGAATTGATAAATGTAGATGAGTGGACTTATATAAGGGAAAATGTAGAACAAATATACGAAAATTTAAAAGGGAAAAAACATCTTCTTATAGAAAAATTATTTAATTGACTAAATCTATATTCATAATTAAAAATCTAAAGAAGAATGGGGGATTTAAAGTGGTAGGAAGAAATGAACTTTGTCCATGTGGTAGTGGCAGAAAATATAAAAAATGCTGCTTAGAAAAAGACAAGGCAAAAGACATTGCTAGAAATAGAATTAAATTGGGCGAAAAACAATTTGATAATGTAATTACAAAGATATCAGAGTCTACAAGTGAGGATTACAAAGCATATAAAAATAAATGTGAAGTAGACTTTGGTGTTAGTAGCTATGAATTAGAAAATTTAATGAATGTATATTATTTAGTAAACTATAAATACAATAAACAAAGTAGCTTAATGATGAACTATTTTAATAAACATAAACAAAATATTAATGATGCTGATGCTGAAATAATTGAAAATACATTAAACTCATATATGAGTGTATATCAAGTTAAGGAGAAAGATATAAATAAAGTACTTCTGAGAGACATTGTACTAAATGAAGATGTGTATGTGGAGGATATTGATCTTTTCAGTGAATTTAAGGTAGGTGATTTCTTACTCGCCAGAATAATTCCTGTGGGAAATACTAAGATTTTTGTAGATAAAGTAGTTAAGATAAATGAAAGTAGAAAGACACAAATTAAAAATGATATTGATAATAGATTTAAACAGACGAAAAAGAAATGTAAAACAAAAAAACAATGCTTAATAAATAATATCAAATTCATGTATCAAAACTTGATTGAAGTGAGAAGAGAATACATAGTAGATACTTCGTGTGATGTTGTAGAGGAAAATATAGAAGAAGTATTACATGAATATGTGGAGGAAAATAAACCAAAAGTCGTACAAATAGATAATAAAAATAAAAAACAAAAGGAAAAACAAAAAGAATCAAAGTTAACATTAATTCAAAATCGTGAAAAAGAAATAGCTAATAAGGCTTATCAAAAAGAAAAAATAGATGAAAAGCCAGTTATTGAACATGGTGAAAAAGAAATAATTTTAGAAATTGAAGAACCAATTACACAGACATTAAAAGAAGAAGTTGAAAAAGAAATAGCTCTTCCGATGGTACAATCAATTGATGAGAAAGTTGTAAAAGAAATTCAACAACCAATTGTTGAACAAGCTAAGAAGGAACTTATAATAGAAGTGGAGAAACCAATAAAAAATGAAAAAATAGAAGAAAAGACGGTAGATAAATCAAAACCTAGAAAGCAAGTGATGGCTAGAATTTCTAAACATCCAGAAAGATTTAGAAATAGAAAAAGAAGAAATCAAAGATTAGAAGATAAGTTAAAACAAAGAATAAGAAAAACTAAGAAAATAGAAGGAATGATTGCTGGGTTGGAATTTATAAGACAGAGAAAATTAATAAAAGACAGAGAATTGGATTTAAAAGAGAGAGAACGACAATTAGATGAAAAGCTTACAAAGAAATCTTTAGAGTCTCTTAAGAATGAACCCAAAAAAACAGGTGAGAAACAAAATGAAAGGGTGGGGATGAATAAAGATTGCAATGTTGAAGTCGAAGAAAATATTAAAGTAGAAAATGAGGGACAATCAAGTAATATAGAAGATGTACAAACATATAAAGTAGAACAAATCGAATCGAAAATAGAAAACATATCAATGTCAAAAATGGAACAACAAATCGAATCAAAAATAGAAAACAACTTAGTTGCAAAGATGATGGTTCAAGAATTACCAAAAGAGCAAAAGATAGAAATAAAAGATACAAAACAAAGTGAATGTAAAGATTCACAAGAACAATGCAAGATTTACGGCATTTTAATATCAAAAGTGGAAAATGAATACAAACAACAATGCATAAAAGCATGGAAGAATTTTAAGAAATTACATAAATCACATACTGGAAGCGAAAGTGGATGGGCAGCAGCAATTGAATATGATGTTAAAAAAGGTATAGATGATAGTGTGACACAAGAACAAATTGCTAAAAAATATAATGTAAGTGCAAGAACTTTAGGAAAAAGATATAAAGAATTGAAAATAAGTTAAAATTAGCCCTATAAAGTAGTTAAAGAATGGTAATACTACTTTATAGGGTATTTTTTATCGAAATTTCTTTGATTTAAAATGAAGAAAATAATAAAATTTATGCAAAAGTCTTTTAATATGCAAAAAAAATGATAAAATATAAAAAGAAGTATATTTATAGAGAAAGAGGTATTTTTATGAGTTTTACTTTAGGAAATCCTATTGCAGTATCAACTAATTTTATAAAATCAAACCCAGCAGTGCCAGTATATAAAGGTACAGAAGAACCAGAAAATCTATTCGGTGTTATATACCATATAGAAATTGGTTATAATGAAAACAATAAAGAAAAAATAAAACAATATATAATAATCGACTTTAAGGAGTACGACTTATCTTCAGAAAGCAAACAAGAATTAATAGCTATAGCAAAATCATACTGTGAATCAAAAAATATATCAGAAGATGATGAATTAGAAATAACTCTTCTAGATAATGAAGAAGTTGAAAACTTCTTAGAAAAAGTATTTAACAATATGAAAGTAATAAGAGGACTTATAAGTGAAAAACTTTAACAAATAAAAGCGAACTCTAAGAGTTCGCTATATTTTTGAAAATGAATACAAATAGAACGTAATTAATAGGATTTAATATGAAAGAGGAGGAAGTTTCCATGCTGAGAGTGTCTAATATTAAATTAAATATAGATGACAATAAATCAAAAATAAAAAGCAGTTTATTAAAAAAATTAAAAATAAAAGAAACAGATTTAATTAAATACTTTATATACAAAGAATCAGTAGATGCAAGAAAAAAAGGTAAAATAGATTTTGTATATACAGTTGATGTAGTCGTAAAAAACGAAGATAAACTTATAAAGAAAAAATTAAAGGACGTTGTAGAAATCAAACAAAGAGAATATGTAGGTGTTGAATCTGGTACACAAAAGCTTCAACACAGACCTGTTGTAATAGGAAGTGGACCAGCAGGATTATTTGCATCTTTAGTTTTAGCACAAAGAGGATATATGCCTATAATGCTTGAAAGAGGTCTTGATGTAGATAATAGAACAAAAGATATAGATAATTTCTGGGTTGACAGAAAATTTAAAAATAATTCTAATGTTCAGTTTGGAGAAGGTGGAGCGGGCACTTTTTCTGATGGAAAGTTAACTACTAGAATTAAAGACATAAGATGTAGAAAAGTTTTAACTGAGTTTGTAAATTTTGGGGCACCAGATGAAATTTTATATTCAAACAAGCCTCATGTTGGAACAGATATATTAAAAAGTGTAGTAAAAAATATAAGAGAAGAAATTAAAAGACTTGGCGGAACTGTTAAGTTTGATTCTAAAGTAACCCAAATCAACATAGAAGGTTCAAAAATAAAATCAGTTATAGTTAATGATGAGGAAATGATAGAAACAAATATAGTTGTATTAGCTATAGGCCATAGTGCAAGAGATACTTATGAAATGTTACATGAAAATGGAATAAAAATAAATCAAAAGCCATTTGCTATAGGTGCTAGAATAGAGCACCCACAAATTCTTATAAATGAATCTCAATATAAAGAGTTTTATAACCATCCTAGATTAGGTGCTGCTGACTATAAATTGATTGAGCATACTTCTAATGGAAGAACAGCATATACATTCTGTATGTGTCCAGGAGGAACTGTAATTGCATCAGCCTCAGAAGAAGGTGAAGTTGTAACAAATGGTATGAGTGAACATGCTAGGGATAAAGAAAATGCAAATAGTGCATTCTTAGTAAATGTAAAACCTTCTGATTTCGGAAGTGACCATCCGTTAGCAGGTGTTGAATTCCAAAGAAAATACGAAAGATTAGCGTTTGAATTAGGTGGAGGAAATTACAATGCACCAGTTCAGTTAGTAGGAGATTTTTTACAGGATAAAGTTACAACAGAGTTAGGTAAAGTTAAACCATCATATAAACCAGGATACAAATTTGCAGATTTAAGAGAATGTCTGCCAGATTTCGTATGCGAAACAATGAAAGAAGCTTTACCAAAATTAGATAATAAATTAAAGGGATTTGCAATGCATGATGCTGTTTTAACTGGCGTAGAGACTAGATCATCTGCTCCTATTAGAATAGTTAGAGATGAAGAAACTCTAGAATCTGTAAGCTTAGAAAAATTATATCCATGTGGAGAGGGAGCAGGGTATGCCGGTGGTATAGTAACTGCTGCTGTAGATGGTATAAAATGTGCTGAAAAAATAATTGAAAATTATTCAAAAATACAATAAGACAAATTAAATTTCAACTTTATGGTAAAAACTAGAATTATATATATAAATAAGGAAATATATGTAATTTTAATGTTAAGTTTATATTAAGAAATTAACAAAGCATAAAAAAAGTATTGAAGTTTATATTTATAACATTATAAAATAGACATGTACTTAAATATGAATAGAAGTAGAATACAAATATAAATTACTTACTTAAGGAGGAATAAAGTGCAAATTGTTATAAGTCTTTTAGGAGGTCTAGGTTTATTTTTATATGGTATGAACCTTATGGGGGAATCGCTAGAAAAAGTAGCTGGATCGAAAATGAAAAAAATTATTGAACTATTGACGAAAAACATCTTTATGGGTGTTCTTCTTGGAGCTGTTGTAACAGCAGTTATACAAAGTTCTAGTGCTACAACAGTAATGGTTGTAGGTTTTGTTAATGCAGGGTTAATGGGTCTTCCACAAGCAGTTGGGGTAATCATGGGTGCCAATATAGGTACAACAGTAACTGCGCAAATTGTATCGTTTGATTTAACTGGAATGGCACCACTTGCATTAGGAATAGGTATATTATTATATCTGTTTGCAGGAAATGAAAAATATAAACAAGTTGGAGAAGTGTTTATAGGTTTTGGTCTATTATTTACAGGTATGGAATCAATGAAATTAGCAGTAAGTCCACTGGCTGAATATAAAGGATTTACAGATTTATTATCTACATTCGGAAGATATCCAATACTAGGTCTTCTTCTTGGATTTGGGATAACAGCTATAATCCAAAGTTCATCAGCTGCTATGGGGATGCTTGTAGTTTTAGCATCTCAAGGATTAGTTCCACTTTCATCAGCATTACCTATATTATATGGACAAAATATAGGAACTTGTGTAACATCATTAATATCAAGTATTGGGGCAAATAAAAATGCTAAAAGAGCAGCAATGATACATTTAATATTTAATATATTAGGAACAATCATATTCTTAATCTTATTAAATGGTATAGTTGTCAAATTCGTTGTATCACTTGATCCAGGTAATGTAGCAAGACAAATAGCTAACGTACATACTATATTTAACATAGTTTCAACAATTTTATTATTACCATGTAATAAATTAATAGTTAAATTAGCGATGAGAATTGTTCCAGACAAAGAAGATGAGCTTGAAGAAGATGAATCAAGAGTAATCAAATATATAGATGACAGAATGATTCAAACTCCACCAATAGCTTTAGCTAGTACGATAAAAGAAGTAGCTAGAATGGGTGAAAAAGCTAGAGATAGTGTTGATTATGCTATGGAAGGTATATTAGAAGCATCTTCTGAAGGAATTGAGAGATGTTTCAAACAAGAGAAATCAATAAATCAATTACAAAAAACAATATTAAACTACCTTTTAAAACTATCTAAAGCACCATTAAGTGAAGAAGATAGAGAAACTGTAGACACATTATTCAACACAGTGAATGATATAGAAAGAATCGGTGACCATGCTGAAAACTTAGCAGAAATCGCACAATCAGCTATAGATGGTCAAGTTTATTTCTCAGAACAAGGTCAAAATGAAATAAGTGATATGTATAACAAAGTTATTGCATCTTATAGTTATGCATTAGAATCTATGGTTACATCTGATGTTAATTTAGCTTGTAAAGTTATAAAAATGGAAGAACAAGTTGATATAATGGAAGAGTCATGTAGAGTAAATCACATGAGAAGATTAAATAATAATCTTTGTAGCATAGATAATGGTATTATCTATTTTGAGATACTAGCAAACTTAGAAAGAATTTCAGACCATGCAGCAAATATAGCTGAAAAAGTTATACAACAAAAAACAAACGACAAATAATTAAATTTTATATAAAATAAAAAACGCCTTGAATTATAGAAAAATCTATTTTTCAAGGTGTTTTTTTATATCATATAATAAATTATAATAAACCGAATGCTTTTTGAAATTCTTTGTATCATAAATAGGAAAAATATATCATTTGTAATTACATAATATTATGTGATATCGTTTTCAAAGACACATAAATAATTTTACTATCGATAATTTTATAAATGAAAAAAAATAATATATTTTTGATATTTTTTATATATAAGATGTATGGTATAATTTAGGTGATTAGAAGATTAAAATGTAAATAATAAATAACTTTAAAAAGAGAGGGATAACAGGAATGGCTAAATTAAATTTAGATTATAGTAAAGTTTTGGGGTTTTTAGACAAATCCGAAATTGATGCGATGCAACCATATGTAACAGTTGCTCATAATTCACTTCATGAAAGAACTGGTTTAGGAAACGATTTTTTAGGATGGATAAACTGGCCAGTTGATTATGATAAGGATGAGTTTGCAAGAATAAAAAAAGCAGCAGAAAAAATCAAATCTGACTCAGATGTATTACTAGTAATAGGGATTGGGGGATCTTATTTAGGTTCAAGAGCGGCTATAGAAATGTGTTCTCACACTTTCAGAAATAGTTTATCAAAAGAAAAAAGAAATGCACCAGAAGTTTACTTTGTAGGAAACAGCATAAGTTCTTCTTATTTAGCTGATTTAATAGAATTAATAGAAGGTAAAGATGTTTCTGTAAATGTAATTTCAAAATCTGGTACTACTACAGAACCAGCAATAGCATTTAGAATATTCAAAGACATATTAGAAAAGAAATATGGAAAAGAAGAAGCTGCTAAGAGAATATATGCAACAACAGATGCAAAAAGAGGAGCTCTTAGACAACTAGCAGATGAACAAGGATACGAAACTTTCGTTATACCAGATGATATTGGAGGAAGATTCTCAGTGATGTCAGCAGTTGGTCTACTTCCAATTGCAGCTGCAGGACTTGATATAGATGAAATGATGAAAGGTATGGCTGATGCTAGAGAAGACTTCTCTACTGATGTTATAGACAATAACTACGCATATCAGTATGCAGTAATAAGAAATATATTACATAGAAAAGGCAAAGATATAGAGTTACTAGTTAACTATGAACCAACATTACATTATGTAAGTGAATGGTGGAAACAATTATATGGAGAAAGTGAAGGAAAAGACCAAAAAGGTATATTCCCAGCATCAGTAGATTTCTCAACTGACTTACACTCTATGGGACAATATGTTCAAGATGGGAAGAGAATATTATTCGAAACAGTAATCAATGTAGAACAAGCCAGAAAAGATATAATAATAGAATCTGATGAAGCTGATTTAGATGGATTAAACTACTTAGCTGGTAAAGGAGTAGATTATGTAAATCATAAAGCATTACAAGGAACTGTATTAGCTCATAATGATGGCCAAGTTCCAAATATGATATTAAACATAGAAAAACTAGACATATATAACTTTGGATATATGGCTTACTTCTTCATGAAAGCTTGTGGTTTAAGTGGATACTTACTAGGAGTTAATCCATTTAACCAACCAGGTGTTGAAGCATATAAGAAAAATATGTTTGCATTACTTGGAAAACCAGGTTACGAGAAAGAAAAAGAAGAATTAGAAAAAAGATTATAAGATATATTTTTAGAATAAAATCCAAGTAGAGTGAGAAAATCATTTTATTTGGATTTTTTATTTTATAAAAACTTTTGGACTTATTTAAGTTTAATTTAAGATTTCGATAATATAATAAAATCATAGAAAAGATAATAAATATTAAAAAAGATTTATTTTAAATGTTAATAATAGAGATTGATTAAGTAAATCTTATAAATATAGGAGGATATATTATGTCAAAGAAAAAAAGTATTAGTTTAATTGTAATTGTAGCAATAATATGCTCAGTTTTAAGTTCACTATTAACCGTTGTAATTGTAAATAAAACGGGAATACTAAATGGAACAACAAGTACAAGTCAAGGAACAAGTTCAAAAATAGTAGTTAGTAGTGATAAGAGCACAAATGTGTATCAAGCCGTAAGTGAAAAAGCAAAGCCTTCAGTAGTAGGTATAACAACTACTACAGTAAGTAGCGATAATATGTTTTCTATGCCAACTGAATCAACTGGTGTAGGAACTGGTATAATAGTTGATTCAAATGGATATATACTTACAAATTCACACGTTATTTCTGATGGCAAAGCGAAAACAGTAAGTGTATTATTTAACGATGGTAGTACAGTAGATGGTCAAGTTTATTGGTATGATTCACAACTTGATTTAGCTATAGTTAAAGTTAATAAAACTGGACTTACAGCAGCTGAATTAGGAGATAGTGATAAAGTTCAAATAGGGGATATATCAATAGCAATAGGTAATCCATATGGATTAGACTTAGCAGGAACAGTTACACAAGGTATAATAAGTGGATTAGATAGAACTATATCAACTGAAGAAACTACTATGACAGGTCTTATCCAAACAGATGCAAGTATAAATGCTGGTAACAGTGGTGGACCATTATTAAATTCAAGAGGTGAAGTAATAGGTATAAACACAGCAAAAGCATCAGAAGGTGAAGGATTGGGATTCTCTATACCAATAAATACAGCAAAACCAATTATAGAATCAATAATAAAAAATGGAAGTTATGAAAAAGTAACTTTAGGGATAAAAGGTACAGATGCATCAACTTATGCTAAATACTCAAATCAACAATTAAGCTCTGAAGATGGTGTATATGTATCAGAAGTAGTATCAGGTTCAGCAGCAGAAAAAGCTGGAGTAAAATCTGGTGATATAATAACTAAAATAGATGATACAGATTTATCAGTAATGTCAGACTTAACAAAACACCTATATAACTATACAACAGGAGATTCAGCTACACTTGTTGTAAATAGAAATGGTAAAGAAGTAAAATTAAATGTGAAGTTTTAATTAAAAACATATAGGAACTTGTGCATATAGAATATATCTATATATACAGGTTCCTTTATTTTTATATATTTTAAGTAACAAAAGCAATAATACCTTAATAGATTAATAGTATAGTTTTTATATAATATTAAATATCATTTTAAGGAAGTGGAGACTTTGGAAAAAAATATTATTAGATTTTGTGCTGATGCTGGGGGAAAGTACTGTCCATGTCATCTTGCCTATAGTGGGGATTGTATAAAATGCCCTATGATACAAGGCAAAAATAAGTGCGACTGTGATTGGCAAGGGGTTTGTACTTACAACTTACTAAATCATAGTAGGATATCTCCTATAGATGAAAGAAAAGAAATTTTATGTAACATTCTAAGTACAGAACAAATTGGTGATAATTTATATTTAATTAAAATAAAAGTACCAAAAGACATAGCAAAATACTTATATGAACCAGGAGTATATGTATTTTTAAAGGATAAAGATAAAAATAGCGATATATTTAATGCCCCTATAACTGTTATGGATATAAATGAAGAAGAAGGAATACTAGAGGTAATTATACATGCGATAGGAGCGAAAACAAAACCTATAATAAATAATGATAAAGTATACGTAAAATCACCATATTACAATGGAATATTTGGGCTTAAAGAAATCAAATCAAATAAGGAAGATAACTGTTTAATCGTTATAAATGGTTTATCTCAGGCGAATGTTATCAATGTAATTAGAAGGCTTTTAAGAAATAATAACAATGTTGAAGTATTTGTAAACGGAACCTTATTAGATATTATAAAAGAAAAAATAGAAAGTATGAACGTTAAAATTAATTATTTTAATATAGAAAAAGATAAACAGCTTTTATTTAATTATATAAAAGATAAAAAAATATCTTTTGTATATTGTGCTGCATCAGTTGAATTTAGTAGACAAATTATGAATATATTAAATAGTGTTGATAAAAATATCAAACTATCTATATCAAATAATAATTTGATTTGTTGTGGAGAGGGAATTTGTGGAGCATGCATAGTGGATCTAAATGGAAAAAAGGTAAAGACATGTAAAGCACAAATTGATAGTAGAGAATACTTAACACATATTAAATAGAATAGAAAGGGGGAATTTTTATGCCAAAAGTAGTTGTTATAGGAGGCGGATGGGCTGGATGTGCAGCATCTATAAGTGCGAAAAAAGCAGGATGTGAGGTAGTTTTGTTAGAAAGAACAGATTTATTAATAGGACTTGGCAATGTAGGTGGAATAATGAGAAATAATGGACGATATACAGCTTGTGAAGAAGCTATAGCCCTTGGAGCAAATGAGCTTTTTAATATAACTGATAAGTATGCCATTCATACAAATATAGATTTTCCAGGTCATAACCATGCCACTATATATAATGTGACAAAAGTAGAGCCCGTTGTTAGGAGAATGCTAATAGATATGGATATAAAAGTAAAATTAATAAGTAGAGTAGTAAATGTAGAATGTGAAGATAATATATTAAAAGCAGTAATTTTAGAGAATGGTGAAACTATCTATGGTGATGCATTTGTTGATACTACAGGAACAACAGGACCAATGGGAAATTGCGAACGATATGGTAATGGTTGTGCTATGTGTGTACTAAGATGTCCGTCATTTGGAGGTCGAGTAAGTATTACATCTAGATGTGGAATAGATGATATGACAGGAAAGCGAAAAAATGGAGATTTTGGGGCATTTAGTGGCTCAATGAAGATATTAAAAACAAGTTTAAGTCAAGAAATTCAAGATAAATTAGCTAAAGATGGTCATGTTGAAATATTTTTACCAGAATATTTAAGAGATGAAAAAAAATTAGATATAAAAGTTTGCCAACAATATGCACTTCCTCAATTTGCTCAAAATGTAATCTTAATAGATACAGGGCATGCAAAACTTATGACTCCATTTTTCAATCTAGAAAAATTGAGAAAAGTGCCTGGGTGTGAAAATGCTATGATTGTAGATCCTTACGCTGGAGGAAAAGGAAACTCTATAAGATATATGGCTGTTTCTCCAAGAGATAATTATATGAGAGCACAGGGAATGTCGAATTTGTTTGTAGGTGGAGAAAAATCAGGATTTTATGTAGGTCATACAGAAGCAATTTGCACAGGTAGTTTAGCAGGTCATAATGCAGCTAGATTCTGTGCAGGGGTTGATTTTTTACAACTTCCAGAGAGTATAGCTATAGGGGATATGTTAAAATATTCTAATATAGAAATGCATAAGCAAGATGGAGATAAATTAAGATTTACATTTGCAGGTGGATTGTATTTTAATAGAATGAAAGAATTAGGACTTTATACTACAGACAAAGAGATTATTGAAGATAGAATCAAAAAAACAGGTTTATTTAAAGTGTATGATAAAAAAATAATAGGGAGTATGGTAGTGTAAATTGATTTGTACTTTATAGTAGTTTAAGCGTTTTAAATTTTTTTTGTAAATAACTTTATATGATGAGTTTTTAAAAGGCATATGCTTGTTAATTTAGCATATGCCTTACTATTTATTTAGATCCTTGGCTACATTTTGATTTGCATGAAGAACAATCACAATGAGCAGAATTTGATTTATTGTTTTTAGAATAGTAATTTAGTAAAATAACGGTAAAAATAATAACAATTACAAAAGATGCAAATTGTCCTACAGATACCCCTGTTTCACCAAATGCTATTAAAGAACCAACAAAGTTGAATGAGAAACCTACAATCCATGCTAAGCCGAATTGATAGAATAAAGAAGCAAACATCATTTTATTTCCATATTCTTTTCTCATAGTAGCTAAAGTTGCTATACATGGAGTATATAAAGCACAGAAAACTAAAAAAGTATAAGCTGTTATAAAAGTAAATACAGTGCCAATGGCAGCATTATTTCCAAATAAAATTAAAATAGTATTTACAACAACTTCTTTAGCGCCTAAACCAGTTATTAATGCTACTGATATTCTCCAGTCATTAAACCCTAATGGAGCAAAAATAGGTGCCATAGCCTTACCTAAATAAGATAAGAAACTTGTGTTTATATCTTCTGTGAATCCTCCAAAGTTGAATGAAGACATTGCCCATATAATTACAGACATGAAGAACATTACCGTTACAACTTTGTATAAGAATCCTTTTGATTTATTCCAAGCATTTTTTAGAAGCGCATTAAGTGTTGGAACCCTATATTCAGGAAGTTCTAATACGAATGGTTCTAATTCTGTTTTATATATAGTTTTATTTAAAATTAAAGCTATTAAGATAGCAACTACAATACCTAATATATATAGAGATGTAGTTATAATTGCAGCATTATCCTTGAAGAATATTTTTATGAATAAGGCGTAAATAGGTAATTTAGCACCACATGTCATAAGTGGAGAGATAAGAGCAGTTATCTTTCTATCTTTTTCACTTTCTAATGTTCTAGTCGCCATTATAGCAGGTGAAGCACAGCCCATTCCCATAACCATTGGAATAAATGCTTTACCTGATAAACCAACTTTACTCATTATTTTATCCATAAGGAATGCAGCTCTAGACATATATCCACTATCTTCAAATAGTGAAATCCCTAAGAATAAAACAAAGATTAATGGGAAAAATGGTAATGTACCACCTAAAGAACCTAATATACCGTCAACTATTAATGATTTAAACCATGGGGCAGAATTAGCTAAAAGTCCATCTACAGGAGTAATAATATAATTTTCTATTAAAGTAGTAGATAAATCCTGTAATGGGCCACCAACCCAGTCAAATGTAAATCTAAATAGTAAAAATAAAATTCCGATAAATATTGGATATGCTAAAATTGGATTTAGCACAAAATTATCTATTTTGTCAGTAATACTTTTTTTATTTTTAGAATCATCTATAGTACAGTCTGCTAAAATAGAATCTATCTTTTCATAAGTTTCGCTTTCTGTACCGAAATCTTCTATATAATTAGGTTTTAAATTTACAGAGTTTCTGATAATCTCTTCTAGATTTTCAGTACCGCTTTTCTTTTTCGCGATAATAGGAACAATTTGTATTCCTAATTCGTTTGCTAATTTATCATAATCAATTTGAATACCTTTTGATTCTGCTAAATCAAGCATATTTAGAAGTAAAATAATTGGTTTATTATACTTCATAAGTTGTGTAGTTAAATATAAGTTTCTAGATAAATTTGATGCATCGACAATGTTTAATATAACATCAACATCTTCATTCTCTAGAAAAGATTTAGATACCTTTTCTTCATTTGAGAAAGTATCCATAGCATAAATACCAGGTAAATCGACGATTTTAATATCTTCATTTAAATAACCTTCCTTTTTTTCAATCGTAACTCCTGGCCAGTTTCCTACATACTGATTAGAACCAGTAAGCAGGTTAAATACAGTAGTTTTTCCTACATTTGGATTACCAAATAAGGCAATGTTAATCAAAATAGCTCACCTCTCTATCTTATTGTGATGTTTTTAGCGTCATTTTTTCTAAGTGCTAAATTTAACCCTCTAAAGTTTATAACTATAGGATCACCGAAAGGAGCAATTTTTTTTACGCATATTTCAGTACCATTTATACATCCTAGTGCAAATAATCTTTTTGCAAGACGTATATCACCAGCTATATCATAAATAGTAGCTTTTTGGCCTACCTTTAAATCGTAAACAGTCATCATTAATACCTCCTAATGAAATTCATTTTCATAGTAAATCACTATAATAATATAGTAAATTTTATAGGATAAAAAGTCAAGTTTTTACACCAGGTATACATTGCCAAAAATGTATAATTAATTTAAATCTAAGTTTTTTCTATAATTTTTGTTAAAAATAGACAAAAACTGGAGATTTATCGCAAAATATTGTATTATATATAGTATATAGAGAAATATTTTTGATTAAAAACTTGTATAGTTTGACAAGTAATAAAATATATTTTTGTTTAATATATAAATATGGAGATATAATTTTATGAAAACAAAGAAAATGGTTTTTTTAGGATTAATGGTTGGATATAGTTTAGTTTTATATATATTAGAAACTTATATTCCCAATCCATTTATGGTGTTTTTTCCAGGGGCAAAACTAGGCTTGACTAATATTGTAACATTGATTGCTTTATTGATTTTCGGTTTAAAAGAAACTTTTATAATAGTTACAGTTAGGGTCATTTTATCATCTATTTTTGCTGGTCCTATGACGTATTTGCTTTTTAGTATAGGAGGTGCATATCTAAGTTTAATTTTAATGTATATAGTTAGTAAAATTAAAGGATTTTCTACAATAGGAATTAGCATCGTAGGAGCAATAGGTCATAATATAGGTCAATTATTGGTGGCAAGCGTTTTAATGGAAAATTTATTAGTAATAACATATTTACCTTTTATGTTGGTAACATCATTGGTTACCGGTTGCTTTGTTGGTTTAGTAGTTAGATTTTGTTATCCTAAGATGCAGAAGTTAACAAGTCCTTTTATTAAAACAACTTTATAAAAATATAATTTAAATGTTAGTGGTGATAATATGGAAAATAATGAATTGGAAATGATTAAAAAAGAAATCGAAGAAGTAAGGGAACAAATAAATACATATATACAATATCCAGAGATATTTGAAGATGAATTAACAGAAGCTAGTAA
>JABLTM010073965.1_pt1 | contig 23027 bp, 26 predicted proteins | sample 7160121 | NCBI WGS metagenome assembly JABLTM01 (sample SAMN14651224, study PRJNA627086) | human gut metagenome | isolation source: feces | host: Homo sapiens
AACTCACATATTGCTTTTATTTGTATTGCTTTGACTCTACCTATTCCTTTTATTATTAATTTATTATTTTTTAATAAATTATCTAAAAACCTTTCTCCTACTTCATTTGCGAATACTCTTTTTAATTTACTTGTCATCTTTTTTCTCAAATAGTCTATATTTTCTGGTGTTAATACTATTGTAGGTGGATCATCTTCTGCATCAACATCAAATTTTCCCTCTTTTTCTAATTGTTCTATTTTTTTTAAAACTTCTAGTCTATATTGTGATTTTTCTATTTCTTCTTTTTCTTCTTGTTTGCTTTTTCTTGAAATTGTTAATAATTTTTTAGCCTTCATTAAACTATCTCCTATTTATTTCTATCATCGCCTACACATTCTGTCTCTTTTTGTGCTAATTCGATTAGTTTTGCACTGTTAGCATCATCTTTTTCTTTGTCTTCATCTGTATATTTTGCCCCAATTGCTTTTATTTCATTATAAAATTCTGTTTTTTCTGCATATTTCCAGAAATATTCTTGATATAATATATCATCAAAATACCAAGGTTTTGAACCTAAATTATAGTGAATAAGATTTATTTCACCTTCTCTCTTTCCCATAATTGGCATTCTGTTCCATGCATAATCTATAATTTTAACTCTTCCTTTACATAGTCTATTTAAATAGTCTTGGTCTTGTGCAACTTCAAATCTTATTTTTCCTAGCATGTATATAAATTTTTCTTCAAATTTATATTCTCTTAATTCTTTTAAGTTCATGACTATAACACCTGCATTAAAGTATTTGTTATAGTCTGCAACTCCAACTACTCTTTCTACATAGTCTTTGAATACATCTATTGCTTGTACAACTCCGTCTGGTACAGCAGCAATTAAATTGTCTCCCATGTCTATATTATACAAGTTTGCAATGTCTGATAAACATATTGTATCACTATCTATGTATACTGTTTTATCATATTCTGGATATAGTTCTGGTATGAATAGCCTATAATATGTTGTATTTGAAAAATAATTACGTGTATATAATTTTTCTTTTATTTCATTTAATTGTTTATTTAAGTCAACAAATTCTATGGTTACATTCTCTTGTTCATATTTTTTTATTCTTTTTTTATTTTCTTCTGTTACACTTGTGTATAAAATCTTTATTGCATATTTATTTTCTTTTGATGTATTGTCTATTAATGATTTTAATGCTACTCCTAAAAAAGGAATATACCCATTGTCTACTGCAAAAAATACTGGTATTTCTTTATTCATTTATTTTCTCCCTTTCTTTATGTTCATATTTCTTTTTTAATTCTATATACTCTTTTAAATCTTTATCAAATGCGTGACATTTTAATATTTCATGTACTTCTTCTATTTGCCATTGTTTATAATTTTCTGTATGTGGATATGGTTTCCACAATAGTCTTTTACAAAAATGACAAATAATTGTATCTTTTTTGTTGAACTTTGATTGTTCATTATATATTCTTGGTAGTAATAATTTTTTTGTTGTTGAATAGTATATTGCACTTTGGTCAGCAAATAATAATTTTTTGTTTTTTATTAGTTCTCTTGATTTTTCTAGTAATCCTGTTTCTTTTATTTTTTTCATGTTTAATAAAAGCATTCCAGCATTTATATAGTCTGGATATAAAATTACTGAACCATATTTTTCTTTTACTGCTGCATATTCATATTCTGAAATATCTATGTTATATAATTTTGATATATCTCCATTTGCCATCATATCTATATCTAAATATAGAAGCTTTTCTGGCATATTTGGTACTAAGTCTGCTAATAACCTTAATAATGTATATGGTGTGCAATATGCGTTTTCGTTTTTGCAGTGTCCAAATTCCTTTTCATATATTTCTGTTACATCAACTTTTATTACTTTATTTTCTGGATTTTTATTTTTTATAACTTCATCTAAATATTCTGCTTGTTTATCACTTATTGATGTATATTCTGGTTTTACTCTAGATAAATCCATTGTAAATATATAACATGTTACATTTGATTTTGTTTTATTCGTTATTGAAATAAGTTCTGTTAATGCTCCATCAAAAACTTTTTCATTTCCACATAAAAGTATATTCATATTTTTTCCCCTATTTTTAAAATCTTACATATTATATATTATTTTTTTACTTTTTTCAACTTTTTTCATTGTTATTTTCAGTATTTTTTTCTTCCATTTTTTGGTATTTTATAGCATTAATCATTGTTATAGTTGCACTTACAATAATTAACAAATAGAAATTTATTCCTCTATTTAATATCATTGCTCCGTTTATAATGTTTTGTGGAAATACTGTTTTAAATATTTCTATAAATCCACCTTCTGTTACTCCAACAGCTCCTGGTGATGGTATTCCTGATACAGTTCCATACAAAACTGATTGTATACTAATTATTTTTAATATATTTTCTCCTTTTAGTCCAAATGAACAATATACCCAATATGATACACTATATAATGCTAAAAATTCAATGTACGTTGTAATTATTATTTTTAATATTACAAATTTATTATTTTTTATATAATCACTACTATTTTGGTATTTACTTAATTCTGCTTGAATTTTTTCTTGTTTTTGTTCTATATTTTTTATTTTTAGCTTTTTCATTATTTTTACTACAAAGTCTATTAATTTTTGCAATAATTTTTTTGAAAAAATAGCTATTAATAATAATGATAGTGCACTTGAATTTAGTAATATTCCTATTACAAAAAACCATACTAATGCTGTATTTAATATATTGTGATTTATTGCTACACCTATTAATGCAAGTGATATTGTTACTACCTGCATACTACTTAAATTTATTAAGAGTGCTAATGTTGAATTTGCTACTGAAATTTTGTCTTTATACATGTAATATATTTGCATTGGTTGGCCTCCACTAGCCGCAGGTGTTATTCCACTAAAAAAGAAACCTATTAATGCATATTTCATATTTTTAAGAAATGATGTTTTTTCATCTAATGCTTTTAGTGTTCTGCCTATATTTATTGCTTCACATATTACATATATGCACATACATACTACTGCTATTAATATGTACTGCATTTTTACTGTTCCTAAAACTTGGAACATTTCTCCTGTATTTTGGTCTTTTAGTATTATATAAAATGTTAATATTATTAACAATATGAATATCATTGCATTTGTTATTAGTTTGCTTTTTCTTTTCATTTTTTTACCATCCGTTTGTTTTTTATCTATTTTATATTATTATTTATTTTTGCTTTTTTGTCAACTATATTAAAAAATTTGCTTTTTTGTTTGATATAATATGGAAAAGGAATAGCCTTAGAAATTTTCTCATGGCTATTCCTGTTTTGAGTTTATAAGTTTTCAGAACGAAGTTTCGAAATATCATCTTTAAACATAGCTATTTCTGGTATCTGAAAGCCGAATTTTTTAGCCGTAGCCAACTCTTTCGATAATATTTTCTTTACCTTATCCACATAAAAATCTTCTGAAGGAATCATTAAAGTTTTTATTGTTTTCACCTTATATTCCCCATTTGGGTTACACTTTCCTTCAAGAACTTTTAATGCAATCTGTTGCTCTTCATACTTATCGATATTGATAATTATGCCTTCAAAACCCTCATATCGTTTCTCCGGTTTTACTTGGCTATTTTTTTCGCCTAAGTTTATAAACCCTGTCCGCTTATTTCTCTGCATATTTTTCCTCCTTGCAGTATATTTATAGTACAAACTATATAATACTACTTTATGTAAAATTAGTCAAGTTTTTTTGTTTGTTTTTATAAATAAAAATTGTGTTTGTAAAGTTTCCAAATACAATTTTTGATAGAGCCAACTCTTTCAATAATGCCTTTTCCTTAGAAGCAATTATTAGCGGATTAAAAGATCTAATTTATATAAGCCTTGTATTCTAGGGATTTTTCTATAAGTATCAAAATCTGAAACATACTTCCAGCCAAACTTTTCATATAGTCCATGATGTTTTGTATATAAATATATTTCATTAAAATCTAAATTTTTCTTTGCATTTTCTCTTACTGTTTCTAACATTTTTCTACCAAGCCCTTTATTTCGGTATGCCTCATCTATATATACATTTGCTAACCAAGGATATATATCTGGTCTAATACTTAGATCTTCATAAGCAAATTGATATATTCCAACTATTTTATTATCTACAAATATTCCATAAGTTTGTGGCAATTTATGTTTTTGTAAGCTATGTTTCATAAAACATTTTACTTCTTCAAATGTATATCCATCTTCTCTTCCCCACCAATTATGCATCCATTTTGTAATTGTAGCTAAAGTATCATCATCTATTTTAGTAATTTGTTTAATTTCTATATTATTCATTATCTTTTCTTCCAAATATTTTTTCATAAATATCTCCTATGTCACCTTAAATCAAAAATAAATATTTTTGTATACTGATAGTATTTTTTAATAAAAAAATAGACTTATCAAAAACTTTGAAAGCATTGATAAATCTAATGGTGCAGATGGTCTTTTTGAAATTATCATCTTTCCCTTATACATCAAGTCTTTTCAAATTTCATATCTTTATCCCGACATTGTCGGGAATATTCTTTTCTATCAAATTATTTATTATTATTTTATTCTTTTTTCGTTTTTTATTTAATCTTGCAATCAGCATTGTGTTTGCATGTGCTACAGTTATCTGTATTATAGTTTTTGTTTATCCATCTAGTCCTATTAATACATTTATCTAACATGAGGTTATCTACGTTTGCACCTATATTCTTTATAAGCACTACTCTATACATTAGTAACCATTTGTAATATGCTATTAAAATTTGGAAATCATTAAATGTATTATCTTTTTTGCTCATATGTGAAATTTTTCTTCGTTCATTTATACTCTTAATTAAAAACAAGTTTTTTCCAACATATAAGTTACATTCAGCTTGATTTTTATGTAATTTATCTAAGTATATTTCTTCATAAAAAATTTTATCTGAATATTTTTTATTATCAGTTATTAATCTTCTTAGATAATTTTCAAAACAAGGATTGTGATAATTCTTTAAAAACTTGAATACTTTTTTCTTATCATTATTACTGATACTATCATATTTCTTGATTCTGTTAATTAGATATTTAATGATTTCTTTATCTTTTTCTGATTTTTTTAAAAGCTCCTTTTTCAATTTTACTTCACAATATCCATCAATAGATTGTAATAATATACCTAACATATAATCTAAATAATGATTATCATTCATTTGTGATACAAATAACCCCCAAATAGGATAATCTCCCAATTTATTCTTTAATGTTTTCCATCTACAAATTATTTTTCCTAGTCCATTTAGATTGTTAATATCGACTAATGAGAATTTGTTATGAATTATATCTGATGAAGAATTGTAAAGATACACTAAGTCGCTATATTCTTCTATAGTACTATCTTCACAATCTAACTCCACTTTTTGTATTTTTGGAAAATAGCCTATAAATAAACATATTACTTCATAGATTATAAAAAATTCTTCTAAAAACTCTTTGTTATTACATTTTTGGCTCTTATTAGTTAATTGGATAAAATTATTCCCTAATTTACATTTGTAATTATTGTGTTCAAAATTCTTATTTGCTTTTATCATATTTAAATTTTCAAATGTTACTATATATTTATTTATACTACTTATTTTTTCTTCTGCATTACATCCTATATATACATATTCAAACTTTAAGCACAAAGTCTGAAATTCATCAGTATTCCAGCTTATCATATTAACTAGAGTAATAAATTTATTATCTTCTGAAATAATATGAATGTTTTCTTTTTTTCCTAGAAAAATGTTTCTAATGCATTGTAGCTTTATTCTATTATTAAAATTAATAGATAATATTCTTTCTTCTAAGTTTAAATTAATTTTTTCATTTTCTATACTTTTTAACTCTTTAATTTCTTTAATTTTCACTTTTACCTCTTTTATTATAATTATATTTTTTAAATTATCACTTTTTAGAAGATTTTTCAATCTTATTTTCCAATAGTTTTTCATATTTTTCATTCATTTTGTCCATATACTCTGAATACTTATACATTTGATTCTTTTGATGATAATCAAATATATCTCCATAAATATTAATTGTTGTTTGAATATTAGCATGTCCTAAAACTTTCTGCAATGTTGCTAAATCCATACCTGCCTCAATACATCTTGTTGCGAATGTATGCCTTAACATATGAACATTTACATTACTTGTGGTTTCATTTACATAGTGAACTCCTTTTGTTTTAGATACTTTTTTGTGTTTGGTCGCCATCACTTTTATTCCTGCATTTTTACAAATTCTTTTAAATGCACCATTAACTTGGCTATTATCATATATCTTGCCATCTTTTCTAAGAAACAACATGTTTTTCTTATTAGGTTTCATTTCGCTAATTGATTTTAATGCTATTTCATTTGACCTATTATCTAAATGCAAATTTCTTCTGCTATTCTTAGTTTTGGTAGTAAGTCCAACTATTCTTTTACCATTTTTATTTTGTGTTATAGTTTTGTTTACTCTAACTGTTCCATGTTCTTCATCAAAATTAAAATCTTCTGTAGTTAATGCTAATACTTCGCCAATTCTCATACCAGTATATAATGCTAACAATAACATATTATTATACGGTGTGTAGTGAGATTTCATATATTGAATTAGTGTATATTCTTCTTTTAGTGTAAAAGCTACAACATCTTTATCTTCTTTAAAACTCTTTGGCTTTTCTATTGGATCTAAGTTAAAGTCTAATGCCATTTCTTTATCTATCAAATGCTTTTTGTAAGCTAAATCAAATGCATTCTTTATAACTCTATATTCTTTTGATATAGTGGAATTAGCTTTGTGTCTTTCTGCTTGTAAGAATTTTTCAATCTCATTTCTAGTTACATTTTGAATAGGTTTTAAAGTAAAATTATAAGCACTGCAAGCTTTAATTGTTTGCATATTTCTATTGTAGCCAGAGCCATGTGTTTTAGAAAGTTTATATTTATTTTCTTCAATTTCTTTAGCTAGTTCAATTATTGAAATTTCATTAGGTGTATAAATTGTTTCTTTTATACCTTCTTCCTTATTCTTAATATATTGATTTTTTAACTTTTCTAAAACAACTTCTTCTGATTTACCAGAAAATGATTGCCTTATGGCTTTTCCTGTATTTGCATTTATTCCTAACCTTAATAGTCTTCCTTCATATTCATTATAAAAGTGAAACTTATCACATAAATCATAGTTGCTACAATTCTTGCATTTATTACATCTTTCCATAGTTTCTTTATTTCTTCTATTCAAACATAAATTTTTATGGTTACATTGTTCACATATAGGACAGATATTTTTCTTTGGTTTATTTATAAATTTTTTTCTTTTTCTAATAGTAATAACATAGTCAATACCTTCGACAAAGTCTTTCTTTTTGCTCATTTTTACTCTCTTCATAAAAATTTTAAAGGGAATGTCTTGCAAGTAATTACTTACTTGTGCTATAATAAATTTGTCAATAAACATAGGGAGACATTCCCTTGTGATTTGTAGAGGTTTAGAAGTGCCATTTCTAAATCTCTTTTCATTTACGAAATTACATGTCTAGAACTCATATAATTTACTAAAGCATTAGCTTCAATTCCAAAACCTCTGCCATATTTCTGTGCTGGAAAATCAGCTCTGTGAAATAGTTCTAAACATTTTACTCTACCAATATGAAACATCTTGCATACATCTTTTGTTGTATAAATTGTTAGCATTGGTTTATTTTTATCCATTGGCGTTCCTCCTTTCATTGTTGTTAAATTTCTCGATTTCTATTGCATAATTCTTTGTTTTGTAGTATTATTATAATAGATAGTGAGAAATTTTCAAGCTTGTTTTTGCATTGTTATTATATAACGTGTATTATAGCTTGTCAACAAATTTTGAAAAGTTTTTGTAAGTTTCTCACAAAAATATAAAAAAGGAGAATTAAATAATGTATAAAAAGCCGAACTTACCAGTAGATTTTGGATTTGGTATATGGTTTAATAAAAAAGAAAAATCTGAGTACTATGTTACTCCACTTTACTTTCATCGAATAAAAAAAGTAAAATACATATATAATAATTTTGATACTATAAAACTAACAAACAATATAAAAAGAAGTTCAATCTTTCGTAATAATACCGATTATTTTAATCCTTATACTGAAAGATATGGTAGGTTTTTTATTAATTTTTTAAACGCAGATTTTTCTACATATAAAACAGCCTATAACACTTTCTTTGCATTTTATGGTATTGAATTGTTAAAAGAGTATTCAAAAAGTCTTATTTTAAAATATTCATATACAACTAAAGAAGATTTTTATAAAGACTTAGAAAAATTATTTAATGGCTGTAAAGAAAATATTCTAGACCTGCAAAATCAATTTAAAGAATGTGTTAACTATACTTATAATTTAAAAGACAATAATGATTCAGAATATACATGCATGGAAAGATTTATTTCCTTCGTATTAAGAAATGATTTGTATAAATATTCAACGAACACTCAATTATTCTTTAATAATTTAAGTGGATACAAAGTAGAATTATCTAGATTATCTAATAGCAAACCTTCTGAAATCAGAAAAAAAATAAAAAACAATGAAATATCTCCTAAAACAAGCAATATATTTTATAGTAATTACCTATCAAATATCGTATTTTTGTCATTATATGAGATTGCCACAAATGAGTATATTATTATAAAGAATTGCCAAAATTGTGGTAAATACTTTATACCTACTACAAAGCAAACTGAAATATATTGTGATATCACATATATTGAAAAAGAACGTTCTTGCAGAGAAACAGGTGCTGGAGAAACTTATAAAAAGAATATAAATGAAATTGAAGGTTATGTTATTTATAGAAGAACTTATCAAAAAAGATTAATGCAAATAAAGCGAAATCCAGATCCAAATGGAAAAGATTTAGAAAGATTTAATGCTTGGAAATCTAAAGCACAATCAAAAATTAAGAATTTTAAAAAAGGGCTTTTAACGGAAGATGATTTAACAACTTGGATGAATAATAATAAAGATTTATAAAATACATATATTTAACTTTAGAAAAGAGGTGCATATATGTCTTGTACATATTATTTAAGAGATAGAAAAATTACTAAACAAACTATAGAAAAGTTAAAAGATTTAGAAAATAACTTTAATATTAAATTAGAAAATTTATATAAGGAATTAAATAAAGAAATAACTTCTATTTTACCAATAGAAAACAATAATGTCTTGGAAGAATGTAGACAATATGAGCCAGATTATAGTAATGAAACTAGATTTTATTTAGATTCCATAAACGAATTAGATTTTGGTGTATATTCTTCTGGTACTTTTCGTTTTCGAAAATTTAGAAGCTTAAATGATTTTATAACTTTTTATAAAGAAAATGAAAATAAATATATTATTGTTGATGAGTATAATCGCGAATTTACACTAGATGAATTTTTAGAAGATGTAAATTTGAAATAGATATTTTGGCAAGCAAATAACCTTTAGACTAAGTCTAAAGGTTATTTGTAAATCAACTTGACCGTCTTTCAGGTCTAAATGTCTTCTTAAATTGAGTGTATTTCAACTCGCAACAGAATTGCTTCTGTTAATATTATTATACTCAAATTCTTTAAAAAAATCAATAAAATATGTAAAAATTTTTGTATTTCTTTTAAATTTTTTTGTATTTTCTTTAAAAAAATTTGTATTTTCTTCAAATTTTCTAAAAACAAAGAGTAAAAAATATTTGTATTTATGTAGAAATTCTGTTTATTTTATGCTATTATATATCTTGAATTTTACATTTAGGAGGAATAAACTTTGAATATAAACGATGAATTAAATAAATTAAATAATAATCAGCGACAAGAATTAGAAAAATGGTTCGCTGAACAAATATATAAATTAAATAAAGTAAACAAAAATGAACAATTAAATTATGTACCATATGTAACAAGAAAGCAAGTAGTATGGGTTGATTTTGGTGTGAATATTGGACAAGAATTAAATCATTCTCATCCAGCAGTTGTCTTATATTCAAGACCCAATGTTGGTACTGTACTTCTTGCTCCATTAACAAGTAAGAAAAATGAATCTGACGTTGTTATAGATATTGGAGAAATAGAAAATTTTGAAGGCTTTTCTTATTGTAAAATAGACCAATTAAGAGCAGTTAGTAAACTTAGAATACAAACTAAAAAGCATGATGGTAAATATTATAACAATCTTAACTTAAAAACTGGTGTATATTCTAATCCTGAAGTGAGTACTGAACAGATTAACTTAATAGATAAAGCTATTCAAGAATTAAAGTATAAATCTAAATAATTGTTATTTTTACTTATTGAAAAGGAGCGATTAAATGAATATTATAAAATTTGATTTAAAGCAATTAAAAGAAAAAGAAGATGGATTTTCATATTACATATTAGGAATGAGTTATGACTTAGAAGAAAATGGAGCAAATCAGGATTATGATAAGGCTTTAGAATATTATAAAAAAGGTATTGAACTAGATTACCCTCTATGTACATATTCTCTTGGAATATCTTATAAATTGGGATTAGGCAATACATTATCAATAGATGAACAAAAGGGAGATATGTTATTAACAAAAGCATATCCAGAAATTATGCGATTGATAAACTCACAAAGTACAGATGAAATAGAAAAGATTTACGCTAGATTTGTTACAGGTGCATATTATTACTGGGGGTTAGGTAAAACAGAAAAAGACTTTAGAAAGGCATTTGAAATAATAAAAGATTGTGCAGATAAAGGACATATTGCAGCAATTTATGATTTGGGTGCAAATTTTTATTATAATGGAAACGGAACAGATAGAAATCATAGAATAGCAGAAAATTATTTGAACATAGCAAAACAAGCAGGACTAAAAAGAGCAATTGAAAAATATGAAGAATATCAATTTGGTGAAGAAAGATAAGTTTAAAGGAAGAATAAAAATATGAAAGTGCTAAGTTTAACAGAGCCATGTGCAACATTAATTAAAGAAAATATAAAACAAGTAGAAACAAGAAGTTGGAAAACATCTTACAGAGGTGAACTATACATTCATGCAAGTAGTACAAAGATACCTAAAGAATGGAAGGACAACAAGGAATTTATGGAATTAGTAAAAGAAACTCCATTAAATTATGGTAACATTATCTGCAAATGCAATTTAGTCGATTGTATTTATATGACTAAGGAATATGTAGAAGATATGAAAAATAATAATCATAAAGAATATATTTGTGGTAAATATGAAGAAGGTAGATATGCTTGGATATTAGAAAATGTTGAAATTTTAGATAATCCAATAAAAGCAAAAGGACATTTAAGTATATGGAATTACGAAGAATAATTAAATATATTAATTAAGATAGAGAAAGGAATGTAATTTTTATGTCAAAAGAATACTTTGATTTATTAGATGAAAATGGTAATAAAATAGGAAAAACAAAATTAAGAAGTGAGGTTCATAGAGATGGAGATTGGCACAAAGCAGTACATATATGGATTATAAATAACAATGGAGAAATATTATTACAAAGAAGATGTGCAACCAAAGATAGTAACCCTAATATGCTAGATATATCTAGTGCAGGGCATTTATCTGCTGGAGATAACTCATTATCTGGAGCAATAAGAGAATTAAAGGAAGAACTTAATCTAGATGTTAAACCAGAAGAATTACAATTTATAAAGACTTTAAAAAGAAGTTCAAAATACACAGCTACTTTTATAAATAATGAATTTGATGATTTATATATTTTAAGAACTAATAAAAAAATTGAAGATATGAAATTTCAAAAGGAAGAAATATCAGAAATATTTTTTGTACCATATAAAAAATTTAAAGAAATGGTAAATAATAAGCAACCATATTTATTAATGCATACTGAAGAATTTGAAATTTTATTTAATATGTTTGATAATGAATTTGGCAGATAAATAATTTGTAGGAGCATTATAGTGGAAAATGATCAAATAGAAGAATTAGCTGTTAATATTATAGAAAATGAAATCTTAAAATATAGTGATTTGAAGTCAAATATTACAAAAGGAGATAAAGGAATTTCTTGGGATGGATATATAACTGTTTTTGATGGTAAAGGTAGAGGTAAAGATAATTTTGAATATAAAATTGATGTGCAAGTTAAGGGAAGAATTGTTAAGAAAATTCAAAAAGGAAATACTAAATTCTCTATTGAAAAATCTCATCTAATAAATTACCAAAAGCAAAATAGTGGAACACTACTCTTACTGGTAGATATTGTTGATAATCTAACATATCAAATTTATTATGCAAATTTATTGCCTGTAGATTTAAAACAATTAATAGAAAACAATAAAAGTAAAGCTAAAAAACCTAAAGTAAGTATTTTACTTAAACCAATAAAGGATTCCTCAGTTTCATCTCTAAAAAATATATGTAAAAATTTTGCCCTAAATTCTAAAAGGCAAATGGGGATACCTATAAAAGATTTAAGTGAGTTAAAAAATATTGATACTATTGAATTTAAAGTTATTTCAGAAAATGGAAAGCACTTTGATTATATACTTAATAATGATGTATATACATATGCAATACTTAATGATGAATTAAAAAAAATGGTAGCATTGCCTAAAGGTGATTTTGTAGCAATACAGAACAAGATAGAAAAAAATATTCAAATAAAAGAAAAAATATACTATACATCTTACATGTTAACAAGACAAAAAGATCATGAAACTATTACAATAGGAAAAGGAATTGTTTTTAACTTAGAAAGCCGAAAAATTAATTTTAGCTTTCAAGGAACATTGCAAGATAGAATAACAGATATGGAGTTTTTTATAGACTTAATTAAAAATAAAACCGTAACAATAAATGGAGCCACTTTAAATTTACCAGAGTATAAGAAAGATATAAATGAAAAAAACAAACTTATAGAAGAATATAGCAAGAAAATTAATGACTTGAAAATGTTAAGGGATAAGTTCTTAGAACTCAAAATTGACTTTAAAGAAGATATTGATAAATTAGATAAACAAAGTAGAAATAATTTATTACTATTCAAAAAAATTTTTTGTGATGGCATTGTACCAACAAATCTAAATATACAACAAAGTGGAGTGCATTTTATAAAAATAGGCAATTGCTATATAGCTGTTCTAGCACAGAAAAATAAAGATGAAGAATTAAAAATCTATAATTATTTTGGAGAACTAAAAGATATTATTAGAGTTGTTATCGCTAAAGAAGGAGAAAAACCTTCTACTGAAAATAGGACAAGTCCATATTTTGTTATGAGTTCTGATGATATACTTAAATTTTCAAATTTTAACTCAGAAGTGGTTTTTAACTCACTTAATGTTATTCAAAATTTTGAAAATCAATCTGATTATATAAATGCCTTTATGCTAGAATTACTGAAAGCATATGATAAAGATAATAAAAGAAAAGATATATTAGATTTGGCAGATAAAATTAATAATTTGTTAATGCAAAATGAAACAAGCATAACTAACCAATTAAATAAATTTCAAATTATAAAAAGAAAACGAGATTTTAAACCAGATGAAAGAAATGTTTTGTTAGATTTAAGAAACAATTTAGAGAAAAATGCTTGTTTTAATAATAATCAATGTGGAATAGCTATTTTATTAGAGAATAAAAACGATTATGAATTTTATCATAATGCTATGGATAAAGAAGCACAAAAAGAATTTGATACCTATCCAATTTCTAATTTAATAAACAAGAAGTAAAGGAGCTAACTTGCTCCTTTTTAATCTATCTACTTCTCTCTTTTTTCTTTTTAGCCTGTTCCTTTTCAAATTGCTTTCGTTCTTCTTCTAATTTTTGATGAAGTTCAAATTTCTTAATTTTTTCTAACCTTAACTCAATATTAGTACAATATTTTATTTCTTCAGCAAGTGGTGTTATCTTTTTAGATATTTCTATAATTTGGCTTTCAATATCAGACTTTTCATTATCTGTTTTAGCTCTTTTATGCTTTTTCCATAAATTTTCTCTTTCACTTTTTAATGGGTTAATTTTTTCATAGGCTAATTTTTGGTAATCAAGTAGTTCCTGTTCTGTATTAATGTTATTTTTACATACAAATCTAACTTGTTTAGAAAATTCATCCATTCTTTTAATAGCTTGTATTAATTCTGGTGTCATTTTCGTTATATTAGGTTTTGAGACAATTTCTATATTGATACCTAGTAATTTCTCATAGTGAAAAATTAAATATGAAATTGAGCCTTTAAATTGCAAATACTTTTGCTTTTCATTGTTATATCTTTCATAACTTCTGTTAGCTAATAAATATGGATCTGGAGCATATGGATATTCGGGTTGCGTTTCTAATATTCTTTTGTAAATATTTTCTTTTGAATAGTTATTTCCAAATTGTCTTTCAATTCTAGTATTTCGCTTATATGGTTCTCTCCTTATAGATAATGTTTCGTTTTTATCTGTAACAATATAATCTAAATCTTGTAGTATTTTAATAAATTCGTTATAGTCTTTAGCATTTGCTATTGCATAATCAATGGAATCTTTCATAAGTTCTTTATACAAGCTACTTGTAGCATACTTATTATATTTTTCTTCTTGTTTTAAAACGCTTAGTCCATATTCACTACAAAGTTTATCTGATACTTTTCTCATCATAGCATAATCTTTTTTTGTATTGCAAAATCTCTTTCCATCTAAAAAAGAAACAGAGTTTAAAACAAAATGGTTGTGTAAGTTTTCAGTGTTTAGATGAGTAGAAACTACTACCTGAAATTTATCTCCCCATAATTCTTCAGCAAGTTTTATTCCAATTTCATGTGCTTGTGCTGGTGTAACTTCTTCTTTTGCAAAAGATTGTACTCCATGAAAACATTGTATTCCACTTGTTTTGAAAAATTGTTTTTTAGTATTTCTCATTTCATGTAGAGCAGTATCAGGCATGCAATTTATACCTGATACATATAATTTTTCTTCTGTCTTTTCTCCGATTTACTGCATAATTTATTGTAAAGTCTAATCTATCTTTTACTTTCCATATTTTTGTTACAGCCACTTTATGCATCCACCTTCTTTTGTGATACAATATAAACTTCTTGTAGACTTAAAACTAAATCTTCAATTTTATGAGCAAGTGGTACATATTTATCATTATTAACATATCCATAACGATTACATTCTCTTGCAATTTGATTAAGATTTGTTGCCATACCTCTTAACTGAGAAAGCACTTCATAAAATTTTTCGTCTGGTTTTTCTTTTAATTGGTAGTCTAAAATTACTTTTCTAAAAAATTCTGATTTATTCAAGCCAGACTTTTTTACTTTTTCATTAAGAGTTTTGTTTTCTTCTTCATTCAAAAATATATTGATTTTTATATTTCTTTCTCTCATTTTTTCATCTCACTTTCTTTCTATTTCTTCTTGTTAGGGTTTGGGACTTGTCCCATTCTTATTTGTATTTGTGGCGTGAGTACAAATACGTTGCTTGCATATTCAAGAAATATATAAAGTACTCACTTCAAAATACCAATCTTTTTAAAGAAAGAGTATGCTTCTTTACTACCTAAAAATAAAATTTCTTGTTCTTCTATTGACTGCATATCGTAATAAATTTGTACTAATTTTGAAAGAGAAAAGCATTCTTCATTTGATAATTTTCTGTCTTTAATATCTCCTTCTAGTACCCAAGTTAAGTTATCATTTTGTCCCAATATTTTGTCATATTCTTCTTTTAATTTTGCATATTTTTCATTATTATCTTTTAAATATCTTCTACTATTTTCTAAGTATTCTTCAAACATATCTTCATATTCTTTATAAAAACTTTCTATTTTTTCCATCTCTAAATCCTCCATTTTATACATAAATTAACTCACTAAATATAATTTCTTCAGCACGATTTTTAATATTATTCATTCTGCAAACCCATTCCATTTGATTAGTTGCTTTCAATTCTTCAGTTATATTTTCTTGCTTTTTAAATTGATTTATTAGAATTTCAAATCGTTCATTTGCTGTTTTATCTATCTCTAATAAATGACTTCTTAATTTATTTTCTAGCCATAAGCAAATATATTCTGTTTTCTTATGCTCTAATAAATACTTTAATCTTAACTTCCCATATTTACCGAGTTCATTAGGATTTACACTAGCTGAATCAACTAAATTAGGATAGTAATAATCGCCTTTTCTTATATATTCAATTCCTGTCTTTTCATCAATAAATCTTTCTTTTAATTCTTTATCTTCCATAATTTCAAATCTCCTTTTTTAATTTTCATATATTGCATGCATATTATTTGCATACAAGAAATCTAAATTATCATATTGCCTTTGTTCATAGTTTTGAAAATTACATTTGCCTTTTCCTTTATGGTTATAATTATTATTGTTATAGTTAGGTCGTAAATTTTCCGTGTCATGACTCGTAGATTTTCCGACTCTAGAGTCGTAATTTTTACGATTCACTTTTATAAGGTTTGGATCATGTTCTATTTTACCTACATATATTAGATTAGGTTTAGTAGAGCCTTGCTTTTTCTCATATATCAACTTACATTCTTTTAATTGCTTAAATGCTTTTGTTGCAGTCTTATCTGATAAATTAAGCATTTCTTGTACTTCTTTTCTAGTAAATATTAAGAATATATTTCCAGCTTCATCATACCAATTATTCTTTGCAGATAGAGTTAGCCTATTTAGTAAAAATCCGTATAGTATTTTACTATCTGAGTTTAGCTTATCTTTATATTTAGGATTAAAGAACAATTCCATAGGTATTTGATAATATAAATGTTCAAAACATTCATTAACTTTATAAGGTTTAAATTCCATTTTTTCATCCTTTCTGATACTCAGAAATAAGGAATAATAAATAAAGGGAATATTTGATAGAATAATCAAAGATTAAAAATTTCCCGACATGCAATCCCGACATTTTATATACATTATTGGGTATTTTTTAGAACTTTTTAAAACTCATTTCTAAACCTGTAAAATAAGGGCTTTTGCCTAAAATACGCAAAAAAAATACAGGTTAGAAATTTGATTTCTAATCTGTATCTATGGTGCAGATGGCCGGAATCGAACCGGCACGGTTTATTCAACCGCAGGATTTTAAGTCCTGTGCGTCTACCAGTTCCGCCACATCTGCATTTATATTTGAACTGGCTGTCCTAACGACAATTGATATTATAATATTATATAAAAAATTTGTCAATATATTTTTCAAAAAAAATAAAAAAAATTTTTAAATATTATATTAGCAATTAATAAATTCAGAAGTTACGTATGTTTTCAGCAAAAACTTCCGCTTCTTCTGAATTAAAAACTATTAATTTCTATATATTAAGCATTTGTTGTTCCATCATTGCTATCAAATGGAATAAATTTATTAACAATGCTTTGTTGTTCAACACCTTCTGCTCTAAAAGTCATAAAAGATGTATTAATTTTATTTTCTATTTGTTCTTCAACTTCTTCTTGATTTGCATGTTCTGCTAAAACAAGCTCACTTACTAATATTTGTTTAGCATTATTAAGCATTTTCTTTTCACCTGTAGATAGACCTTTTTCTTTTTGTTTAAAGCTTAAGTTTCTAACTACATCTGCTACTTCGTAGATATCTCCACTTTTCATTTTATCCATGTTATCTCTATATCTTTTGTTCCAGTTTTTTTCCATTTCTGTTTCATCTTGACTAAGTACTGTAAATACTTTTTCTGCTGATTGTTTGTCTATTATATTTCTTACTCCAACCTCTTCGGCTTTAGCTGTTGGTATCATTACCTTTACATTGCTTGGCATTTTTAATATATAATATGATTGTTTTTCTCCTAAAATATCTTTTTCTTCTATTGAATCTATTGTCCCTGCTCCATGCATTGGGTATACTATTTTGTCTCCTACATTGAACATGTAAGTCAACTCCTTTCATTTTGTTAAACACTTTTTTCAGCAAAAAAATATTATAAAGTTATGTCTATATGAGATAACTTTATTGGATTTTTTAACCATATTTATTATACTACAAAAAAAGAAAAAAGTCAAAGCTTTTATTTTGACTTTTTATGTAATTTTACCTTCAATCCTTGTTGTTTCAAGGTAAAAATTTTTTTATATTTTTATTCTTTGACTAATCATTCAAAACCAACATTTTCTATTTTGATGTTGATCCAAATCCTCCTAGTCTTTCTCCTTCTGCTATATCATTGTCTGTTACAAAGTACTTTTGAAATACTCCTTGTCCTATTGCTTCACCTTTTTTTATTGTTATGTCTTCTTCTTTTATATTATAAAATGCAAACATTATATGTCCGTCATTGTCTGAATTTCCATAATAGTCTTTATCTATTACTCCTACACTATTGGCTAATATTAATCCTTTTTTCTTTGGGTTTGAACTTCTGTTATATAACATTAATACTTCATCATCTTGCATATATGCTTTTATTCCTGTTTTTATTAATGTTGGTGCCATTCCTTTTTTAAAGCTTGGTATTGTTACATCTTCTGCTGCTTCTATGTCATATCCTGCTGAATATTTTGTTTTTCTAACTGGTAGGTTTATTCCTTTATCTTCAAATCCTTTTGCTACCTCAAATCCTCTTATTTTTTCCATTTTTTTCTTCCTTTCTCTCGCTTCACTCGTTCATTGCAATCCAAAATTTTTTCAAATTTTGTTTGTCAAATCGTGAATTGCTTTGCTATTCCATTTCCATCACAAATTTTGAAAAATTTTAAATGGCAAATCCTATTTTTCTTTATTTATTTTTACACAATCATTAGAAATTGTCAAGATTAATTTTTTATTGTTATTAGATAATATAAATTATAATTTAAAAAAAGATATCTTGCCCATTGCAAAATATCTTTTCTTTCTATATTAAGCTCTTGATTCAACAATAAGCTTTATTCCTGTTCTATCTTCTCCCTCTACTTCTACTTCTGCAAAAGCTGGTATACATACTAAATCAACTCCTGATGGTGCTACAAATCCTCTTGCTATTGCTACTGCTTTTACAGCTTGATTTAATGCTCCTGCTCCAATTGCTTGCATTTCTGCTTTGTTTGATTCTTTAACTAATCCAGCTATTGCTCCTGCTACTGAATTAGGGTTTGATTTTGATGAAATTTTTAAAATTTCCATTTTCTTTTGCCTCCTAATTATAATTTATTTTTTTGTTGCAACTTTTATGATGATATTTTATATCTTCTGGAAAAAATTGTAAATAGTTTTCTGGAAATTTTTTCAAGTTTTCATCGCAATAAATTCGTTTTTTCGACATTATTAAATTAATTTTAAAAATATCTGCTAATTATTAAGTTTTTATACAAATTTATTCCATATAGATTCTTTTTATGTTTGTTACTTTTGATGTATTATCATCAATTTCAAATATTACAGCATTTAAAATGCATTTTCCATCTGCTATTTTATATCTTTCTGGTAATGTAGTTTCAAATCTTTTTATAGATGCTTTTATATCCATTCCTATTACGGAATATTTTGGACCTGTCATTCCTATATCAGTTATATATGCTGTTCCATTTGGTAAGATTTTTTCATCTGCTGTTTGTACATGTGTGTGTGTACCAAATATAGCTGTAGCTTTTCCATCTAAATAATATCCAAGCGCTATCTTTTCTGCTGTTGCTTCTGCATGGAAGTCTATAAATATCATGTCTACTTGATTTTGAATTTTTTCTATTATTTTTTTTGCTTTTAAAAATGGATTTTCTGTTAATATATTTATATCGACTCTTCCAATTATATTTATAACCGCTATTTTCTTTCCTTTGCATTCATATATGTTGTAGCCTTTTCCAACAACTCCTTCTGGATAGTTTGCTGGTCTGATAATTTTAGGGTTATCTATAAATTTAAATATGTCTTTTTTTCCCCATGTATGGTTTCCCATTGTCACACAATCTACTCCTTGTGAAATTATGTCGTTAAAATTTTTTTCTGTTATTCCCATTCCTTCTGCTGAGTTTTCACCATTTACTATTGTAAAGTCTATGTTTTCTTTTTCTTTTATTTCTTTTAATCTTAGTTTTAATTCATTAATTCCCGCTGATCCTACTATGTCTCCAACTGCTAAAACTTTCATTTTACTTCCTTCTTTCTTTTAATATTCTAAGCTTTATATATAATACTATATATTCTTGTTTTTTTCAAGTCTCTTATTTCCAATAAATGTAAGTTAAATTAACAATATAATATTTTTCTGTAGTAATGTAATTTCAAAAGCACATTATATAATAATTAACTAAAAATTTTATGTACCAAAAGCAAAAAGAGCTGTGATTTTTATCACAACTCTTTTTATTTTATCTTGCGAAATCAACAGTTCTTGTCTCTCTAATAACATTAACTTTTATTTGACCTGGATAATCCATTTCATTTTCAACTTTTTTAGCTACATCTCTAGCTAAAATTGTCATTTGGTCATCATTGATTTTATCTGGTTTTACAATAATTCTAACTTCACGACCTGCTTGGATTGCAAATGATTTTTCAACTCCATCAAATGAATCTGCAATTTCTTCAAGATTTTGTAATCTTTTGATATATGCTTCTAGTGTTTCTCTTCTAGCACCTGGTCTTGATGCACTTATTGCATCGGCTGCTTGAATTAAAACTGCTTCTAGTGTTTGTGGTTCTACATCTTCATGATGTGCTTCAACCGCATTTATTACTAATGGATTTTCTTTGTATTTTTTAAGTATTTCAACACCTATTTCTACGTGTGTTCCTTCCATATCATGGTCTAATGCTTTTCCTATATCATGTAATAGTCCTGCTCTTCTTGCAAGTTTTGCATCTAATCCTAATTCTTCTGCCATTATTCTTGCTAAGTTTGAAACTTCTATTGAATGATTTAATACATTTTGTCCATAACTTGTCCTATATTTTAATTTTCCAATTAATTTTACTATGTCTGGATGTAATCCAATTACTCCAGTTTCTAGGACAGCTCTTTCTCCTTCTTCTTTTATTGTTTCTTCTAGTTCTTGTTTTGCTTTTTCTACTACTTCTTCTATTTTTGCTGGATGTATTCTTCCATCTTCAATTAATTTCTCTAAAGCTATTTTTGCAACTTCTCTTCTTAATGGGTCAAATCCTGATAGAACTACTGCTTCTGGTGTATCATCTATTATTAGGTCTACTCCTGTTAATGTTTCTAAGGCTTTTATGTTTCTACCTTCTCTACCAATTATTCTTCCTTTCATTTCGTCACTTGGAAGTGCTACAATTGATACTGTAGTTTCTTGAGAGTGGTCTGCTGCACATTTTTGAACTGCATATGTTAACAATTCTTTGGCGTTTTTCTTTACATCATCTTTTGCCTTTTGATTTGCTTCTCTTATTATTGCGGCTTTTTCTGCAACAATGTCTTTTTCTACTTCCTTTAAAAGTATATTTTTGGCATCTTCTTTTGATAATGATGCTATTCTTTGAAGTTCTTTTAGTTCTTGACTATGCAATTCTTCTATTTTTTGTCTTTCTTCTTCTATTTCTTTTTCTTTTTTGTTTAAGTTTTCTTCTTTTCTTTCATAGTTTTCTGCACGTCTTTCTAAATTTTCTTCTTTTTGAATAAGTCTTGTTTCTTGTCTTTGTACTTCGCCTCTTCTTTCTTTAATCTCTTGATCTAATTCATTTCTACTGTTTACAATTTCCTCTTTTGCCTCAATTATTTTGGCTTTTTTAAGGTTTTCTGCTTCTATTTTTGCCATACTTACTATTTTTTTAGATTCTTCTTCAGCACTATTTATTTTAGATTCTGCTACTTTTTTTCTGTATACAATTCCTAATAGTACTCCTATTGCAAGTGAGATTAAGACAGCGGCGATAATGATTCCTATATTCATGAATCTACACCTCTTTCTTATTAAATTTTCAATGTTCGAATCAAATATATATGTTTTATTTCTTTTAATATATTTTTTTCTTACCTATTCTATTTTATCTTTATTATTGTAAACTGTCAAGTGATTTTGCACAATTTTCAGGGTAATTTCTAAAAAACAGAAAATCCAAATATATGAATTTTCTGTTTTTATGAATTATTTTATTTTAAATATATATTAGGGTCAACTTGTGCTGAATCTTTTAAAATTTCAAAATGTAAATGTGGCTCATCTGCTACTTCAAATGCTGCTGTATTACCTACTGTTCCTAGTGATTGTCCTTTTTCTACTTTTTCTCCTTCAACAACAAATTCTGATGTTAATAAATTTGAATAAACTGTTTGGAATCCATTTTCATGTTCTATTATTATTGTTAAACCATATCTAGGGTCATTTTTTATTGTTTTTACTGTTCCTGCTTCTGCTGATTTTACTACTGTTGTTTTATCTGCTTTGATGTCTATTCCTGTATGAGTTGTCCATTCTTGTAATGTATTTGAATATATTAAATTATCAACAGCAAAATCTCTTACAATATCTCCTTCAACAGGCTTTGAAAAACTTAATTCAACATTTTTGTTTTCTGTTTTTTCTTCCACTTTACTATTTGTTTGACTTGTTGTATTGTTTGTATTTATTTTATTTGTTGTTAAAACATTATTTGATTCTGAAGTCTTTGATGTTGTGTTATTTACACTTGTATTATTTACTGTTGTATTGTTTTTATTATTTTGTTTTAATTCATTTGACATTTCATTTACACTTTTTCCTATTTCTGTACTGGCACTTTCTGTATTTTGAGCGCCACTTGATGTATTTGTATTGTTTAATATACTTGATAGTTGTTCACTCATCAATGTTCCTTCTTTTACATCATTATTTAATTTCTTACTATATATTAAAATTCCAAATACTATTACTGCAAGTATAGCTATTGTTATTCCTGAATATTTTATTATTTTAATATTCATTTTTTCTTTATTTTTTTTCATTTCTCTTCTCATAAAATCCTCCTTAATTATTTGTTTATATTACAATTATTTCCGGGTCATGTGTTATAG